>WNFF01000048.1_pt1 | contig 96112 bp, 84 predicted proteins | sample 5400441 | NCBI WGS metagenome assembly WNFF01 (sample SAMN13153345, study PRJNA577476) | soil metagenome | isolation source: 120 cm saprolite under Douglas fir tree site 2 hole 3 replicate 1 | place: USA:California | collected 2015-04-18 | reverse complement strand
GGGTGAGTCAGAGAGCCGTTCGAGACTTGCTCGCGGTCCAGCGCTCTCCCGCGTGCCTTTATAAACTCAATGAGATTGGCTTCGCTTGTTTGAAATGCGGGATCGGATAGCCGCCCACGAAAGAATTCATTCGCAACCAGACGCGGTAGGCGTGTCCATTTCCGCCCGAGGCAATAGGACGGCCGCTCGCCGCTGCTTCGCGGTCCAGCGCTCTTACACGCGCCGTTGTGCAACCGGGTGGAACCGTTACACCCGACCAAAACGATGGATCGTTCCATGCCCCCTTGCCGACCAAACCCATCTCGCCGGGAAACGATCCCAAGTTTGGCTCGTGCTCGCTTGAGGGTCTTGATTGCGTGAGTTCGGGAATTCCAAGACCATTCGCGGAACGCTCAATGATCTCCGGCTCGTCCACCTTCCTGCATGGTTCGCCCGGCCATTGCGGGCCATTTCGTCATTGGCCCTCTATGCGCCTGTTGGCCCACTATGGTCCCCCGGCAGGGACAGATAGAACTTACCGGCTGCACCAAAGCCATCTCGCCGGGAAACTATTCCGAGCTTGGCGCGTGCTCGCTTGAGGGTCTTGATTGCGATCCCAGCCTTGCGCGCGCGCGTCTCGATCTCGGCGGCGGCAACTTCACCCCGTAGCTCGTCGCGCAGAAAGCTCATGGCCTCGGCGAGCTTACCGGCAGGCGTGCGGGAGCGGGAGGTCGTGGGTGGGACCAGCTTGGGCTCCTTGGTGGCAATACCGTGCCAATGGCCATCGGGCTCGACCACGCCGACCTTGGCCGTAACGGTCTCCGCGGCCGTGACCAGTTCGGGCTTGGCGGTTGAACGGCGGTTGACGGACACGTCGACGACCTCGGCTTTGGCCCGGTGGCCGTCCTCGGGCTCGACCGTGCTGGACCTGGGGGCGGTCTCGGCGACCTCGGCGGCTTCCTCGGCGCGGACGCTGGCCACGATCTGACGCGCCAGTGAGAACATTGCGCCCGTGTCCATCTCAAAGCCAAGGCCCCAGAGATGCGCGGTCTCGCTGGACGGATCGGCGGCGAGGAGCGCTGAGATGTCTGCGCCGCTGCACACCATGTCGAACGCCTCCTGCCACTTCCGATTGTTGCAGAAGTGTCTACGGTTGATTCCGCTGGGCTCCACGTAGGGCCATAGGCTTGGCCTCCGCAACAGGGCGCACAGCAATCGCTGCTTCGCTTGGCGTAGCGCAAGCCTGCGCAAGATTGGGATGGTCGACTCGTCGGTGGTCACTGTTATCTCTCCGTTTGGTCGACGGCGACATTGTGCGTGTGTCACGTCCGAACCCCGGCATTAACGGCTCTCCATTTGCGGAACTCCGCCAGCCGTTCTAAAAACGGCAGATTTTGGGCTTCTGGATTTCTGCGGAAGAACTCTCGCTGTGCGGCGACCTCCCGTCTGTCTTCCTCATCACGCTCGACCGCCCTCTTGGCCTCTTCGAGCAGTTGCGGGAGCCTGCTAAGCGAAGAGCGCAAGCCTTCCAATTCCTTGCGGGCCTCGGCGATGGCTTCAAGCACCTCCGAAATAGTGGGCAGGAACCTCGAAGTCCGAATCACTCTGTCGCAGGCGGCTTGGAGCACGATGAGGGAGGGCGCGGCGTCGCGCACGTATTGCATGAACAGTTCGCCGAAGGCGGTGAGGTCAATTTTGCCGGCGTTTGGAAATGCGCCGCCGAGGAAGAGCAACGACTGGCCGATCTCTTTTTCGGTTGCCGGACGCATCGCGCGTTCTAAAGACCGGCTACGTGCTGCCAACTCCCCAGCGTGTTGCTCCGCCCACGATATTGCCCGCCGGACCTCACCATCGCTCCGGCATGTGAGGTTTGGGAGGCGGTGGCTCGCGGCCTTTAAGTACAAGATGCTGATGATGTCGGTGATCTCCGCATGTGTGGTCCGAAGCTGCGTTAGATCGCGGATGCCTATTGCTGGCGTCGTGGAGAGTCCGGGGATTAGGTCTGTCATCACGGGTCCCTCCTATTGCGCTCGATGTTGCGCCGAATCCCCTCGGCGAAGGATGCGAGGCCGGCAGAGGATGCCGATGTCGATGGCACCGGCCCCGGCTCGTCGGTCCAGCACTCCGCCCTGAGCCAAGTCGCGGGATGCTTAGTGAAGCGATGTTCGTCAGGGCGGCCCGCCTTGATCGCGGCGTCGCGCTCGGCCGAGTAGCGCATCGCGCCAGCCAACAGGTCGGCGGGAGTAACTTTGCCGGATTTGACCGCACGCTCGTAGGCGGTGCGCGCGGCGGCCTTGGCGACCCTGCGGGGGTACTGCTCCCACCACTCTGCGAATCCGGCAGCCTCGCTTTCTTGCTTGCTTTTTCGGGAGTCCGCTTGTTTTTTTTCTTTCTTCGCTTGCTGAGAACTTTCTCTCTCGTGGTCGGAGTCACCGAGCGAAAGCGAGGTGAGTTCATTCAAAGGTTCGGTAAAAGGTTCATTCAAAGGTTCAGGTGACGAGGCTGTCAGGGTTTCTGCGACGAGGTTGTCAGGGTTTGATGACGAGGCTGTCAGGATTTCTGTGACAGGGTTGTCACCGTTTCCAGATAGCTTAACCCTGTCAAAGTTGTCACCGTTTACGGTGGTCTGGGAATCATCGAGGTTAAGCCTGTAGTCATTGCAGTTGGAGCGCCCGCCACGGTGGTCGATTAAGAGGTGACCGCGCGCCTCCAGGCGCTCAAGCGCGCGGTAGACAGTGCGATCATGCAACGCGGTCTCGCGGGCGATGGTCGAGATCGACGGCCACGCTTTGCCGGAAGTTCGGTTGACATGAAGCCAAATTGCCACTGCTACCTTTAAGTCGCTCGCGGCGGTCAGCGCTGCATCGCGGTTGATCTTCCTCAACCACTCGTTCAGGACTTCCGGCTTGATCCTCGCGCCTTTCTCAGGCCGGATCACCGTGTTCTGGGTGAACGACGCGACGCATTCGTCGTTGCCTTGTTGATGGGATTCGGATACACGCATGACGCTTAACCTTTTCGAGCTTTGGCTGACTGACGTTTGAGAGTTCGAGCGCCGCGCCCCCAGCGCGGCGTCTCGCGTTTTAAGTCGCTTAGCGTGCGGCGAGCCTCTTGCGCGACGGATTGCTGTCCATCCCGGATTTCTTGAAGGATCGCTTCATGGGCACGCGCGCTTGACGACCTGGCCGTAGCTGCCCTTCCGCCCACGCCAACGTTTGGTCTTGGTCGTGTAGCGGTCGACGGCCCTGCCAAGCTACGACAGGGGGGCCGGCGTTGATCGATGGCGAGCACAGTTTGTCGATGGTGCTGGCGCCATACGGATATCCATGATCGCGGAGAAACGGCGCAACTTGTTTGCGCCAGAGGTACGGTTTTTTGGGAAGATGAGGATGCATTGCGTCACCTGTTGCAACGCTCGGCAATGCCGAGCAAGGTGACCCCCTATAGATACCGGACTCCGCCGGATGTCGAATCAGGAGGTTAAGCCAACATTAATTTTGGGCCTGCGCAGACGCATCGTGAGAAAGTTTGTGATGCGCGTTGAAGAGCTTGGCCGCGTGAAAAAAAATGGGAAAACTACTGTCCTGTCGCTGTCAGGGCCAGACACACGGAGAGTCGAAGACAGTCGGAGATCGGCATCTCGGTTTCCGCCGGCGGCACCAGGGTGGTGTTAAGCAAAGACGTGCGTGCTAATATTGAGCACGTATGGTGCCCACGGCGTGTTAATTCACCCATGTTTGTGAGAGCGCCAAAAATGTTTTTGCGCTCAATGAGCGGGGATACGGGTGTTTGTGTACGCAAACCCTTGACGCGGCTTCACCCATCCACTTCTCTCGGGACCGCCAAGACTTCCACTCTCGCCGGGCGGTTCCAGTCGCGGTCCGGAAGCCGGCGACCCACACGGGACGTGATCTGCGTATGCGAGGATTGGCCATGTCGGATGCCACGGAATCGGATGACGAGCGACCCTGTCTGCACTGCCTGATCGGCGACGTGATCGACGACTTCTATGCCGAGTACGGCTCGTTGAGCGGGGAAAAAGACACCATCGATGTCGACGAAATTATCACGGCGCTTGCCAAAACCGTCGCGGAGATGACGTTCGGCTCCGATGCCGCGCTGCGCCAGCGGATATTGGAAGACTTGACGCGGGAGATTTCGGAGTTCGAGGCGGAGTTTGCGAACGCACCGACAAGCGACGTGCGGCACTGAGCGGAGATCTCGGCGCCTCGTCATGCCTCATCGGATCGAGAACGCCAGCGCCGGCGACCGATCGATTATCTCTGTGAGAAAGCTTGGCGCAATCGGACCAGACGAGATATGCCCCCGCCGGCGGGGGCCGACGGGGCAGGTCTCACGTATCTGCGCCAGCGGTTAAACCGCCATCTTCAAGTGCTTGGCTGGCCGGAAAGCGATTTTCTTGCTCGCTTTGATCTTGATGGCTTCTCCGGTCGCAGGGTTTCGCCCCATGCGGGCGGCGCGTTGCCTGACCTGCAAGATGCCAAATCCCGCAATCCGGATCCGCTCGCCTTTCTTGAGATGCTTGGTGATCAGGCTTACGAGATCGCCGAGGATCGCCTCGCCCTCGCGTTTCGTGAGTTCATGATCGGCCGCCAGCCTTGCCGCCAAATGCTTGAGCGTAACGGGACGGCTGGCCTTGGCACTCATTGGTGTCATCGCTTTGCCCGCCATGATGGATTGCCCTCCTCAGAGGCGCGAAATGCGCACACGCTAGGAGATATGATTCGAGACCGGAAGGAAAGCGGTCTTTGCGCTTTAAGTGGCTAAAACACAGCGCTTTTCGCGTTCGCGCCAGAAGCGGGCCTCGCGCTTTGCGCAGTGCACGTTGGCGGCACATTTCGGAATCGATCCGGGAACGAAGCAGAATCACAACAGGAACGTCGTTCCCTCCTCGAGGGCGTGCCGGCGCCCGCGAGCGCGACGGGGAGTGCGGTGCGTGGTTTGCGCGCCCTCGCGGAGCGCGTTAACGAAGCGCTTACCACGTCGGCGACATGGTTGCGATCGCAGCGCGATTGGCGGGCGCGGGCGAGGCCCGTTGTTCGCGTCGCCGGGTACCCATGCCACGTCAACGACCGCAACGGCTAAAGCTCGCAACGCGGGAAACCTCGCTCTACCTCCCGGTCAAGCGCTTTCTCGAGTGTCTTGGCTTCGAGGTGAAGGGCGAAATCTGCGGCTGCGATCTCGTCGCGATCCGCGGCGATGAACCGCCGCTCGTCGTCATCGGCGAATTGAAGCTCGGCTTCAATCTCGAACTGGTGCTGCAAGGCATCAACCGGATGGCGGCGTGCGATCAGGTCTGGCTCGCCGTGCGTTTCTCCGGACGGCGCGGCCGCGAGCGCGACCCGCGCGTGCGCAAACTTTGCCGGTTGCTTGGTTTCGGCTTGCTCGGCGTGTCGACGAGCGGGCGCGTCGAGGTGCTGGTCGAGCCCAGGCCTTGGCGGCCGCGCCGCGATGCAAGGCGCCGCTCGCGCCTCCTCGACGAACATCGGCGGCGTCTCGGCGATCCGGTCCTAGGCGGAAGCTGCAAGGGGCCGATCATGACCGCGTACCGCCAGCAGGCGCTCGCGTGCGCGGCGTCGCTGTCCAGCGGTCCGCGACGCACATCCGAGATCAGAACCGCCATACCGGAAGCGCCGAAGATCCTGCTGCGCAACGTCTACGGCTGGTTTTTCCGCGTCGAGCGCGGCAAGTATGCCCTCACGCAGGAAGGCACGGCCGCACTGTCGCGTTGGCCGCAGCCGCAGGCGTAGTGTCGTTTCGGCTGTCACGGCCTTCCTGCGGTCCGCCGGCGCGGCCAGGAAGGCTGCTGCGCACGGCTCCGTCGCAAGACAAAGAAAAAAGCCCCGGCAAGCGGGGCTTAGTGAAGGAGGAAACGCCCATGATTAGGCGCGAGTAAGGTGACCTGATTTGCCCGTTCTGCCAACCGGAAATTCGGCCACGATTTGACATTTGGAATACGTGTGACTTTTTCGTCACAGCGAGGTCTGATCTTGTCGCGACTGGGAGCCGAGACGGCCAAGGACGATATGAATCGCCGGCGCAACCTCGGCTTTTTCTTCGATCAATCCGTGGCACGCCGGCCGGACAAGGTTGCGATCATTGATTTGTTCGGCGGCCGGGAACGCCGCGCGACCTATCGGCAGCTCGACGAGCGGATGAACGGCGTCGCGAGCATGCTCGCTCGGCTCGGCGTGGTGCCCGGCGAGCGCGTCGCCATGCTGATCGGAAACCGCACGGAGTTCGTCGAATTCTTCTTCGGATCGATGCGCGCCGGCGCGATTCCGCTGCCGCTCAACACGCGGCTCGCTGCCGGCACGCTCGATGAGATCATCAGGGAGGCCGCGTGCGCGCTCGCGGTCGTCGACCCGTCGAGCCACCGCGATGCGCTCGCGATCGCGCAGCGTTTGCAACTGCGCCAGCGGCTGCTGCTGGATGAGCGCCACGAGGGCTTTCTGTCCTTCGAGGAGGAAATGGCAAAGCCCGCGGTCCCGGTCGATCCGCCTGCGCTTGCCGACGATGCGCAAGCATTCCAACCCTATACGTCGGGATCGACCGGCCGCCCCAAGGGCGCGATCATGACGCACCACGGCATGCTGTGGTACGTCGCCTACAACCAGCGCTATTGGCCCTCCGCCGAGAGCGACCGCGGGCTCGTCGCGCTCCCGCTCTTCCACAAGAACGCGTTGCGCGGCACGGTGAAGCCGATGCTTTACGCCGGCGGCTCCTTCGTGCTCATGCCGGCCTATGAGCCGCGCGCCTATCTCGATGCCTTGGCCAAGTACAAGTGCACCTATTCGCGCGGAGTGGCGGCGGTGTTCACGATGTTTCTTGAGCATCGCGACTATCTGCGCACGCTCGACCTCAGCGCGCTGCGCGGTATGACGATCGGATCGGCGGTGGTCACGCCCGAGCTCGTCGACGCGGTCGAGCGCGCGCTTCCGCACGTCAAGGTGTCGGAAAGTTACGGCTTGACCGAAGGCGGAAGCCCGCTGCGCGCGCCGATCGACGGCCGTGCGGTGCCGCGCGGCAGCCCCGGCGTGCCTGCGCCCGCGATCGAGCTCAGGCTGATCGATGCCGAGGGCAACGACGCCGATGAAGGCGAGCTTCTGATCCGCTGTCCCTATGTCTGCCGCGGCTATTACAACGAGCCGGAGATCACGCGCGCCAAGCTCACCGACGGATGGCTGCACACCGGTGACGTCTTCTGCAAGGACAAGGATGGCTTCTTCTACTTCCGCAGCCGCGTCGACGACATGTTCAGCTGCGGCGGGGAAAACATCTATCCGAAGGAGGTCGAGAATCTGCTGTTCGGCCATCCCGAAGTGGTCAACGCGGTGGTCGCGCCGGTGCCGCATCCGGTGAAGGGCTTGGTGCCGGCCGCGATGGTGATCGCGCGCGCGGGTTCGACGGTCACGGCGGAGGATCTCAAGAGCTATTGCCTGGCCAAGGGTCCTGCCTATTCGCACCCCCGTTTTGTCGACATCGTCGCTGCGCTGCCGCTCAACGGCGCGGGCAAGATCGATCGCCGCGCGGTGGCGGTGAAGCTCAACGCCGCCTACGGGGCGAAAGGCGGCGCGGACGACGCGACGGCGTGACCGCCTTGGGTCGCTTGCGACTTGCGTCCGACCAAGCAAATCCCCACGGAGTATCGTACCTGTCGTTGACAACGCGCCGGTGCCGGCTTGGAATGTTTGCGATCGGGCCCGCATTCGCCGCTGCAATGGACCAAAAAGACGACCGCATGACGCACACCGCCGCGAACACCGCCTCTGGCGTCGGCGCCTCGCTTCTGCGCAAGGAGGACGCGCGCCATCTGCGCGGGCGCGGCCAATTCGTTTCCGACGTGCAGCTTCCGCGTATGCAGGACGTGGCCTTCGTCCGCAGCCCGCACGCCCATGCGCGCATCAAGGGCATCGCGGTTGCGCCCAATGCCAGTGGATGAATTTTTACCGCGCGTGATCTTCCGCGCCTGGGCGAGATGCGCGCGGTGCCGCAGGTCTCCGGCTTCAAGGTTTCGGGCTATCCGCCGCTCGCTACGCAAAAGGTGAGGTATGTCGGCGAAGCCATCGCCGCCTGCATCGCGCCCACGCGCGCGGAAGCGGAGGATCTTGCCAAGACGGTCAGCGTCGATTTCGAAGTGCTGCCGGCGGTCATCGACGCGGCCGCCGCGCTGACCGACGCGCCCAGCCTGGTGCACGAGAATTGGTCGAACAACCTTTTCATCGAGCGCGTATTCCAGGACGGCGACATCGACGCAATGGCGCGCACGGCCGAGGTCGTCGTGCGCCGGGACTATCGCATGCACCGGCACGTCGCGGTTCCGCTCGAGGGGCGCGCGGTGCTGGCCTATCGTGACCACCGCCTGGACGAGCTCGTGGTCTATACCTCGACGCAAGTGCCGCACATCATCCGGCTGGGATTGTCCGAGGTGCTCGGGCTCGACGAGCGTCGGATTCGCGTCATCGCGCCCGACGTGGGCGGCGGTTTCGGCTCGAAGGCGCGACTGTCGCCGGAAGAGGCGGCGATCGCCGCGCTTGCGCTCGAGGTCGATCACCCCGTGCGCTGGGTGGAGGATCGCGGCGAACATTTCCTGGCGTCGACCCATACCCGCGATCACCACTATCGCGTCGCGGCATATGCCGACAAGCGCGGCCGACTGCTGGGGATCGACGTCGAGCTGATCGTCGACGGCGGCGCCTATGCGATGTGGCCGAACGGGCCGTTTCTGGAGACCGGAATGGCCGCGCGCAATCTCCCGGGGCCATACGACATCCGCCACTACCGGGTGAAGACCTATACCGTCGCCACCAATAAATCGCCGATCGGTCCTTATCGCGGCGTCGGCCGGCCGGGCGCCTGTTTCGCCATCGAGCGCACCATCGACGAAGTGGCGCGCGCGGTCGGGCGCGATGCGGCGGAGCTGCGCATGGAAAACATGGTCACGTCCGCGCAGATGCCTTACACCACGATCGCCAACCTCAAATTCGACAACGGCGACTATCCCGCCGCGGTCAGACTTTGCGCCGACGCCATCGACCTTCCCGCGGTGCGTGCCCGGCAAAAACAGGGCGAACCCGATGGCCGGCTCATCGGCGTGGGCTTTGCCTGCTATTCGGAACAGACCGGCCACGGCTGCGGCGAATGGGTCAGCCGCGGCAGTCCGTTCATTCCGGGCTACGAAAGCTGCACCGCGCAACTCCTGCCGGACGGCACGCTCGTCCTGTCGGTGGGAATTCAGTCACACGGGCAGGGTCTGGAGACGACGCTCGCCCAGATCGCGCACGAGGAGCTCGGCATCGATCCCGCGAAGGGAGCGGGCGATAGTTATCTTACGAAAGATTTTCTCATGATATCAATCAGTTAAAGAGAGGCGAACTTACGATCTAAGCAGCGGGGCTGCATATAGGTAGCACTCCTACGAGGCTGACAAAATTTCGGGCGCAAGTAGACTGTCCGCCCCACCCTGAGGAGTTATTGGCAAGGTCGTCAGGCTGGATCGGTCGAGTGCGGTCGCGGAACGGAAAATCCACGGTGCTCTCCAAAACTTCGACCTCGTGTCAAATCAGCCGCACAGTGGATTTGCAGGGTGACAGGTTATGGAAGGGAGGGGCGGAGCATGGCCGGGCCCACCTCCATGACCACTTTGGTCTCACCAGCGCACATCGCCGCGCAGGCGGGAGGAACATTCGCCGCCCTCGAACACCGAGATCCCAAGTAGCTAAGTTTGGCCTCGCACATTGGTCCTTGCCGCGGTCGCGCCTAGCTGAAGGCGCGAACGAGAAACAACGTGACGCTTGGAAATGCAGTCAGCACCGCCAGCCGTATGAAATCAGCAGCGACGAACGGCAGTATGCGGCGGTAGACCTGCGCGATTGACACATCGCGGGCAATGCTGGTGACGATGAGGACGCCAAGCCCGATCGGCGGCGCGATCAGTCCGATGCCCACGACGGTGAGCACAAGAATGCCGAACCAGATGCCGACCTCATCCTTTGGAATGCCAAAATCGAGCGTGTTGATGATTGGAAAGACCACCGGGATGGTTAGCAACATCATCGCCAGTTCATCCATCACGCCGCCGAGCAGGATGTAGAACACCATCAGGGCCGCCATGACAGCGTAGGGCGAGATCGACAGGCCACCAATCAATTCCGCCGCCTCCTCGGGCATCTGGGTGAGCGCAAGAAAGGCGTTGAATACCTCGGCTCCGAGCAGGACGGCGAAGATCATCGCGGAAGTGGTTGCTGTCTGGACGAGGCTGTAGGCGAAATCCGACCACCTCAGGCGGCGCTGCATCAACCCCGCCAGCAGCATCAATACGGCCCCGACACCGGCCGCCTCGGTTGCCGTGAAGATGCCGCTGTAGATGCCGCCCAGCACGACCAGGATAACAAGCAACGCAGGCCAGACGCTGAGCAGTGAACCGGATAACCTTGTTTCGCCATCAGCCTTCTCGTGGATCGGCGCCAACCCCGGATTACGGCTCGCCACGATGCGGATGACGAGGCAATAGAGGACAACGGCGAAGATGCCTGGGACAAGCGCCGCCTGGAACAGCTTCGCGATGTTCTGCTCCGCGATGATGGCGTAGATCACCAGGATGATGGACGGAGGGATCAGCAGATCGACGACGCCGCCGACAGCGATGATCGCGCTTCCGAACGCGGGCTCGTAGCGCAGTCGTTTCATTTCCGGCAGCGCGGCACGGCTGAATGTCGCGGTGGTCGCGAGTGACGAGCCGCAGATCGCGCCGAAGATGGAGCACGCTCCAATCACCGAAATGCCGAGTCCGCCACGCATCCGGCCGACCAGGATGCTGCACAGCGCAAACAGGTCGCGGGCGAGACCGGAACGTTCCGCGAATGCGCCCATCAGCACGAACAACGGGATGACGGAGAGCGTGTAATTCGCGAACAGATAGTATGGTGTCGCGTTGAGGAAATTCAAAAAGCTGGAGAGTCCGACAAAGTAGACGTAGCCGGCGCTTCCCACGACCAGCATCGAGAGCGCGACCGGCATTCGCGCCATGATAAGCAAGAACATTGCGACAAAGCCGCCGACTCCGACAGCGAATGGGGTCAATTTGAGCCCCGCAGCAGGCGGCCTGCAGTGAGCACGCAGACCAAGGCGAGAAGGAAGAGCATGGCCACGCCCGCCAGCATGAACCAACCGATCGGCAGGCCGATCACGGTGGTAACGGTATGGCTGCGGATCGCGTCGACGGCGGCGACCGAGAGCCGCCAGGAGAGAATCACGGCTGCGGCCGCATAGACAATATCCCAAAATGCATCGATGGCAGTGCAGACCCGCTCCGGCAAGCGCTGCGTGAACGTATCGACCACAATGTTTGATCGGTTGAGCTGGCTGAACGGCAGGAACGCGAATGCCGCGACTGCGGTCGCCGCCTGGATCAGCTCGACGTCCCCCGGGATCGATGCTGCAAGAAACCAACGCGTGGCAATGCTTGCAACGATGAGCATACCCGCCGCCAGCATCAGGCTTCCGCCGAAGAAAGCGGCAGCGTGTGACGCGCGATCCAGAAAACCTCCACGCGGAGGTGTACTATCCGACTCCCATTCGGGCATGTCCGTCAGGCTAGCTCGTATTTCGTCACTAGTTCGCGGGCGGTTTCGACGAGTTTCTGGCCGTTCTGACCCCGATCGGCGATTTGCTTGACCCAGGCTTCGTAGATCGGCTCGACTGCTTTGCGCCAGGACTTCACGCCCTCTTCCGGCAGCGACTCGATCGTGTTCTTGCGCTTGCGGACCAGGTCCGTGACGACCACGGCCTCATTGTCCCAGATGGCCCCGGCGTCGGCAGCGGGCCTCAATCCGCTGTTAGCTTCGATCACGGCCTTGAGATCGCCTGGAAGGCTTTCGTAACGTGGCTTGTTCATGGCTAGTAAGAACGACGTGGTGCTCAGTGTCGGTGAGCCGGGAATTTCCGTGTGGAATTTGACGAGTTCCTGAATCTTCAAGGTGGGTACCGCCTCCCATGCAAGCACACAACCGTCGATCACGCCTTGCGCCAACGCCTCAGGAACTTGCGGCACGGGCATCGCGATGGCGTTGACACCGACGCTGCGGAGCGCGTCACCAAGCAGTCTTGCGGAGAAGCGCAGGCGCATCCCTCGCAAGTCATCCAGGCTCTTTATGGCCCTGTTGGCGTGGATGACGCCGTGATCCTGCGCGAAGAAGCAGATGGGGTGGACCTCTCTGAATTCGTCGCGCAAGTGGCGCTCTGAGAACTCCTGCAAAGCCTTCGAATTGGGGACAGCCTTGCGGGCGCCGATGAAGGGCAAATCGAAGACCTCGATGATCGGGAAGCGGCCAGCTGTGTACGCGGGCAAGGTCCACACAATATCCACGACGCCGTCGCGCGCCTGGTCGAAGAGCTGCTGAGGGCTGCCGCCAAGCTGCATCGACGGAAAGACATCGATCTTGATCCGACCCTTGGATTCCGTCTCGATCTTGCGCGCCCAGGGCGCGATGAATTTGGCCGGTACATTGCCATTCCGCGCCAGGAAGTGGTGAAGCTTCAGCCTGAATTCGGCGTCCTGCCCGAAGCTCGGTCCGGCTACCCATGGCGTAGCCAAGGTGCTGCCCATGCCAATCAGAACACATCGACGAGAACTGCGCATGCTTTTCCTCACAAGACACGAACAACTCACTTTTGTATTGTCAGCCTATGATACTACAGTGAAATATCAAACTCCTTTCTAAGCAACCGGCCAACGCGCGCTGCCTGGTGCTCAGTAACAAATGGTCCGCGTGGTATTGGAGGGCGACGGGAAGATATTTTTCCTGGCGATTTCTGCCGGCAGTGCAAATATGCCTATTACCGGATCAAAAGCTCCTAGCGTTGCACGGTGCCACGCTGAAGAATGTCGTATTCGTGACCACCTGGATGGTGGACGTTCGCCACATCGGCCCTCCGGCAAATCCGCACCGAGGAATTTGGCGCGGCCGGTGCCGAACTGCCCCCGGCGCGTCTGTTGGCGTCAACGCCTTCGCTTGGCACGACATGCTGCTGGAGATCGCTGCCGCAGCCGCTGTGGACAAACGAGCACGGCGGTCGAATAGCGATCAAAGGGCACGGTCGTTCCTCTTCGATGATGCGCCCTGATCCTCGATCAGTGCGCAGCCGCTAGGGATGAGGTTCGACGTCAATTGGCCGCCGAATCATTTGGGCGATTTCAGAACGTTTTTCCACGAACTGCTGCATGGCTTTCGTCTTGATTTGATCGCGAGGTCGTGGGAGTTCGATGCCGACTTGGGCGAGCACAGTGCTCGGTGGACGAGACAGCACAATGACACGATCCGATAGATAAACTGACTCATCTATATCGTGGGTAACTAGTACAATCGTTATTCCGAACTGATCCTGCACGGCGGCCACCAGGTCTTCCAAATCGGCACGCGTCTGTGCATCCACCGATGCGAACGGCTCATCCATCAACAAGAGCTTCGGCTGATACGCGAGCGCCCGTGCAATCGCTACTCTTTGCTGCATTCCCCCGGATAATTGCCAGGGATATAGCTCGCCACAGCCAGAGAGATTGACTGCTTGGAGACTTTCCGCGATCCGTCGGCGACACTCGGCAGGAGTGATTGGTTGATATCGGAGGGGAAGTTCGATGTTTCCGTTTACAGTGGTCCAGGGCAGCAACGAGCGGCCGTACTCCTGAAAAACTATCGCAAGTCCGTCGGGAACGCCTTGGACGATCTTGCCCTGAAACCTGATGATGCCGCCCGTCGGTTTTAGAAGTCCCGCAAGTGCCTTTAGCAGCGTTGTCTTACCGCAGCCTGACGGCCCCACGATTGAAACGATCTCGCCCGCTTTGACATCGAAGGTGATGTTAGCGGCAACCAACTGCTCCGGAGTGTAGGCATGATGGAGCTGTTCAACGGTGAGCACGTCGCACCGCTATGACGTTGCGGTTCGGCCGCGTGCGCCGCGGTGCCATGCCAGGACGCGTTTCTCAACCTTCAGGAATAGCCAGTTCAGGGTGTAGCCAATCAAAGCGAGCAAGACGATGCCGCACCACATATCGGTGAGCAAAAACATGATCTGCGCGTTCTGGATGCGGTAGCCAATACCACTCGTGCTGGCTACCAACTCGCTAACCACCATAAGGATGACCGCAAGCGACAGCGAAACCCGCATGCCTGCAAATATCTTGGGCATCGCTGCAGGCAACACAATGCGCCATAGGCGCGCGTGACGTGGTATTCGGAATGCCTTCACGGTATCAAGTTGAACCGGATCGACGGTGCGCGTGCCCTCGATTGTATTCAACAGGATCGGCCAGACGCATCCGAATGCAATCAACGTGACGCGCATTGTCGATTCGGTGCCAAGGAGAATAATGAAAACCGGGATCAATGCGGGCCCAGGGATTGCGCGAAGAAACTGAAGCGCGGGGTTAAAAAAATCTGACAGATTGCGCGAGCGTCCGATTAAGATTCCAAGTGGCACGCCTACCAGCACGGCGAGAGCCCAGCCACCCAATAACCGAAGCAGGCTCGGAATTACGTCCTGAAAGACGCTGCCGCTGAGAAAAAGTCGGCTCGGGGGTCCTGACAGCCATAAGGTTACGGCGCGGTGAAGGATGTCGCTGGGTGGTGGAAAGAAAATTGATCCGGCTTTTCTGGCAGCATACTCCCATACAATAACGAGCGTGATTCCCAATCCGTATCGCACCGCGAACGACTGTATGGCGCTGAACGTGCGTGGATGCATGCGATCAATCTCTATTCCTTCTGTACTCATGATGGAGTTGCGCCTAGATATCGCCATCCAAAGAAGCGGCGATCGATGAGGCCCAGACCACTATTGATCATTGCGCCAATGATCCCAGCTATGGCGGCGCCGGCGAGGACTGAGTCCATTTGGCCGCCGTTCAAGGACACAAATAGAATGTACGATCCGATGCCGCTGTCGGCAGATGCAAGCAATTCGGCACCAATTACGACGATCAATCCTATCGCCGCAGAGATGCGGATACCGGTGAAGATGAACGGCGCTGCGCTCGGAAGACTAATACGGCGGAGAATGGCGGTTTGCTTTAGGCCGAAGCACCGGGCGGTCTGAACCGCAATGGGATCAACGTCGTGGACGCCGTATACGGTGTTGAACAAGATTGGCCACGTGGCCGCATAAGCGACCAGAATCACCTTCATGGAGAACCCCTGTCCCCACAACAGAATTCCAAGCGGGATGAGGGCGACCGAGGGAATTGGCCGCATGAATTCGATCAGCGGAGAACTCATTTTGTAGGCGAGTTCGGATGTCCCGATAAGAATGCCGATCGGCACGCTGATCAACGTTGCAAAGGCTAGGCCGACGGCCCACGCGTGAAGCGTTGCCAAGACATGCCTTAGAAATTTGGGATCCTGCAGCAACTCGACCATTCGGTGCACAACCGTGGACGCTCGCGGTAGATAGATGGGAGGAACAAGCTCCAACCTCGTCACGAACTCCAAGATCAAAAAGAAGATGAATATGCCCACGGCAACGCGTAACGCGGTTGCAGCGCGAGATAGAAGATTGGGACCGGCGAATGGTCTTGATGGACCGAAGCCGGCGCGGCTATCTGCAGTGCCCGACAACTCGCTCATTATCGCGGCGTGGCGACATCCGGCAGCTGTGTTTTGCCAGGCAGCATTTGCAGCCGATCCATCAGATCCGCAATTTTCTTCAACTGCGTGAAGTCGCTCTTTTCCGGCGTGTAGGAGAGGACGATCTTGCGTGCAAGTTCTGGCTGAAGAGTCGTGAAGGTTGGATAGATCTCCCGGAGTTTGTCAGGATTTTTGTGTGCGAAAGCCAGACCTTTAGCCAGCGCACGCTGAAGCGCGGCAACCGTGTTCGGATTGCTTTCGGCGAATTTTTGCGTCACGGGGAATCCGACGAGCGGAAAGCGATCGTATTCGCCCGCAAACAGATCAAACACTGACCTCAACCCGCCCTGGGCCTGCACAACCGAGAGAAGCGGTTCTGGGATGCACGCTGCATCTACGCCCCCTCGCAATACCGTTGGTGCCATGTCCGGAACGCCCATCACGGTGTAGCCGATCGATTTGTAATCAAGTCCTTTCTTATGCAAGACATCGTTGAGAATTAGGTCGCAGGCCCCGCCGACCGTGACGACAGCGATCTTTTTCCCGATGAGGTCCTCGGTTCTTTTGATGGGCGAATCGTCCTTGACCATAAACAGCGCCTGTCCTTGCGACCCGCGATCCGCCTCGCTGAGAGGCAGCAACGGAACACCTCGATTGGTGGCCAGAAGGAACGCTGTCCACGTAACGCCGCCCGTGTCGAAATCGCCCCCGACGATGCCAGCGACTGGATTCGTGCCCATCACCCGTGGCGTCACGTTGAGACCTTCGGCTTGGAAGAACCCCTGCTGCAATGACAGGTATACGACGCCGTAATTGGTGATAGGGAAGATACCGAAAGTGATGTTCGGTTTTTCAATCTTCCCAGACTGAGCGGCGGACGGTGGTGCGCTTGTGAGGGTGCCGAGCGCAACGAGGAGGCCTGCTAACAGACCGGTCTTAAAGCAAGAACGGCACGGCTGCGCTCCCGGTGCTTGAAGCTGACTGTGGTCTCTCATGATGTTTCCCTTCAGGTGATACAACGCTTTAGGTCGTAGCGGAGGTTTGTTTCTTGGTAGCTGGAATTTGTTTCTTGAATGCACGAACAATCTCCAAGCCAGTTTCGTGCCAGACTGACCCGTCACGCAACGAGTAGTTCAAAACGTCGGGATGAGGACGAGGCCACAACGGGCGGCCCTGTCCATCGGGCGGATTGATTTCATAAAACTCGATGTTGGGGGCAACCCAGAATGCGACGTGCGCATTTTCTGGCCAGCGAATAATTGGCCTGTCGATGAGCGGCAAGTAATCATATCGGCAGGGGTCAGTCAGCATTATGCAACTCGGCTTGTTCACCCGCGGCGTCAACCATTGACATGCTACAACAGTGATGTTTCACTGTAATTTAATAGAAAAAATCCCCAAACGGCAAGGAGTGCATGCATGGAGCCCGCGACCAGCTCGCTTGTCCTAAAAGGGGCACATGTTATGGACCCCGAACAAGGCATCGACCGAGTCGCGGACGTCCATCTTGCTGACGGCAAGGTTCAATTTGTGGGGTCGCGGGAGCTTACTCCGAATACGAAAGTCGTCGACGTGTCCGGTCATTATCTTAGTGCCGGATGGATAGACATCCACGTGCACGCGTACGGCACATTGGGTTTTGCAAATCCCGATACCGTTGGTGTGTACCAGGGCGTCACAACGTTTGTTGACGCCGGTGGTCCGGGTATCGGTGTGCTGGATCAGTTCATGGAACTTTTGGGGAATCTGGAGACCAATCTTTATGCCGGCGCGTTCATTCGCCCGATGGGTCTCCTCGGTCTCAACTTTATCGAAGGCGACGTTAGGACACTTGGCGAAGTGCCGATTACCCGATGGCTCGACTTCGCGAAGCAGCATCGAGATCTTCTGCGTTACATCAAATGCAACGCGATCGGTGACTACGGTCCCGGCACCCTGAAGTTAACGAAGGGACTCGCCGAAATCTTAAGTCTGCCGCTTTACATGCATATTGGCGAATTCCAGTTGCAAAACCCAAAACACTTGTTAGCGCCCGAGGCATTCCGCATAGCCGAAGCCGGCGACATGATCACACATCTCTATCACGGCAACTTAGGACAGGTGATTGACGAAAGTGGAAAGGTGCTACCGATCGTGCGTGAAGCCGAGCGGCGCGGAGTAATTTTTGATCTCGGATTTGGCGGCTACAATTTCTCTTGGGACGTGGCCGAAAAAGCCTTCGCACAAGGCCTGATCCCTCACACGATCAGCTCTGACTTGCAACAATTCAACGTCATTCGGCCGGTGAAATCGCTAGCGAACGTGATGAGCGCCATGATCCGCCTCGGCATGACAGTGTCGCAGGTGATTGAACGTGTAACGCGCAATCCTGCCAAGGCGCTGTCGTTGACCGATCGTGCAGGAAGCCTCAAACCTGGCCTGCCGGCCGACATCACCGTATTCCGCGTCGATACTGGTGATTACGAAATTGCTGACTGTTACACGAAGGTTCGCAAGGCCGAAAAACAGATCGTTCCGGTTCTTACTTTCAAGAAGGGAAAGCGTTTTGAAGTCGATCTTGCATTGGCGCAAGACGAGAGCAATTGGTTTCTGCAGATCGCGGAAGATCATGTGCCGTCCCGAGCATCTTCGCTCAGTGAACGCCAGCGTAGCTTCCTTAGCGCACTTGCCGCGAATCTGTCGTCGATCAATTGGGAGCTCTCCTCTGCAGAGCGTCTCGATATCGAGAAGGCTTTGGAGCTGCAGGACATATTTCACCGGGTGCGAGGGAAGCAGGGGCTGTCGCTGAAGGAGGCATTGCAGTCGGTTTATGCATCTTTTTTGGACCAAAACTTCACAATGCAGATCGGCCTTCTCTTACTGCGGCTGGAGCGACCCTTCGCAATCCAGCGGCTGCGCGACGTCTCGGGCCAGCGCCCAATGGCGGCGTGAATGCGGTATTTGCAAATGACAGAAGGACCTTGGCGCGTTTTGGCTGGGTTTAGACCGGACAGCATCAAATTTCCGGCACGAGCGAACCTTGACGGCGAGGGGATCGTCGTCCTTCGTACCAAGACAGGCTTCCGTGGTGTACAGCGCAGTTGCCCGCATCTACAGGGCACAATGATGAATGCTGAGCTAATCGCCAACGATACGATGGTGCGGTGTCCGTTGCATGTTTTTACGTTCAAGCTGTCGGATGGCAAAGGGGTCAACTGTCCAGGCTTCCGGCTCAAAGTATATGAGATCAAGGAAGAGAACGGTGTGTTTTTCGGCAGAAGTATAAACTAGGACTTGTTTTGGAGCGACTGAGTGATGCGTGTTGCTGAAACTCAACCGACTAAGATCGCGGGAGCGTCCTCTCGGCGTCGCTCAAGCCGCTTAGGAATTGTTGCCACCCAACTCGGAATTCTCATCGCGATACTCGGCCTCTGGCAATTCGCTGTAACCGACTCGTCACTGCCTTACTTCAGCCGTCCAAGCATTGTTGCGGCTAAGCTGTACGAACTGCTTAGCCAGTCAAACATATACCGGCACATTTACGTCACGCTATCGGAAATCGCGATTGGTTATGCGCTTGGAGCAGGATTCGGCCTGACGCTCGGATTCATTCTTGGACGCTCGCAATTTCTCTCTTCTGCTCTACAGCCGTACATTATCGGCCTATATAGCATTCCCAAGATTGCTCTTGCGCCGGTCTTCATTGTTTGGCTTGGATTAGGAATCGCGTCGAAGGTGGCGGTCGTATTTCTCGCGACTTTCTTTCTTGTGTTTTTCAACACGTATTCGGGACTTCTTTCGATAAATGAAGAATTGGTCCGGCTGGCTCGCCTGATGGGTGCATCCTGGCCGCAGACGGTCGGGCGCGTCATCCTTCCGGCTGCCGCGCACCAGATTTTTCTCGGTCTGAGGACCGCGGTCCCTTACGCGGTTATCGGCGCCGTTATCGGCGAGTACATCGGATCGAACGAAGGCCTCGGGTACTTCATTCTTTATGCGTCGCAAACCTACGACGCGCCTGCACTCTTCGCGGGGATAATCATTCTCGTCGCAATCGTTTTCTTGACGAATTTTGCCCTGAACTGGCTCGAAGGACGCGTCATCCGGTGGCGCAAGGCAGGAGGACAAGCGGTCCAGCTCTAGGATGGCTGGGTCATCGCTCTCCTGAGGGATGGCGCGGATTGCTGGAAAATGCGGAACGAAATTGTGGGGAACGAGCATGATCGAACGGCGCAATGTCCTAAAGGGAATCGGCCTCTCCATTGGAGCGGTCGGTATCTCCTCGCCAGCAATTCTCAGACAAGCTGTCGCGCAATCGGTCGCGAAGATATCGATCAAGGGGGTCTACTCGTCACCAGGTTTATCTTTTGCGGCGATATTCCTTGCTGATCGGGCAGGTCTTTGGGCCAAGAACGGTCTGGAGGCCGAAGTGAAGCAGGTCCAGGGCGGTCCTTTGGCCATGGTTGCCCTCACCAATCGCGAAGCGCAGTTCTCCGGGGTAGCATCCACCGATCCGGTCATTGGCTGGGATAAGGGGATTAAGACTCTCGCCGTCAGCGCCTTCACGGGCGCGTTGGATATGCAGTTCACAGCGCGCAACGATTGGATGTCTCATGCTCGCACGTCACCACAAAGCTCTCTCGAACAAAAGCTAAAGAGCCTTAGGGGGGCACGTGTTGGGGCTTCGACAATCGCGGGTGGGCCGGCGCAGTACACTCGATATTTGGCTAAAACGGTCGGGATCGATCCTGATCGTGATATGAAAATTGTCGCAGTTGGATTTGGTGCTGCCAGGATGGCGGCATTGCGCACGAATCAGGTCGACCTGACAGTTGGATCGGCGCCAGAAGCCGATCAAGTCGAGCTAGAAGGATTTGGATCGTTGTACCTCGATTGCGCGCACGAGGTGCCGTTATTTCGAGAGTTCCCTTACACTGTCGCCGTCGTGACCCCGCAATTGGCCGACGAGCAATCTGGGATCGTCCGGCGGATCGCACAAACGTTGGGTCAAGCCAACGACATGTTCCACACCAATTTTGGTGAGGCAGTGGATATCCTAAAGCAACTATCGCCGAACATTCCGGCTAAAGCGACCGAGCGCGCCCTGGAACGCGCGCGCGATTGTTACCCTCGTGGCGGTCGGATGACGACAACGATGTGGGAAAACAACATCAAGGTCGCCGTAGACCTCAAGATGGTTTCGTCCGCTATTCCAAGTCGGGAAGGCGAACTCTGGACGAACAAGTTCCTGAGCTAACGAGTATGACTGTGCGCGCGGCTTCTCAGAGAGATCCTCGGCAACGGACCACAGTTGCAACGGATGAAAGTATGGCACCGCAGACAAGCGATACGCGGGGGCCGCTTGGTACACGGAGCCGATAATTCGGAAACGCCCGCGATACAGTTCGCGGATGTTCGGCTTGCGTTTGCTGGTGAGCAACAGGACGTACTTGCGCTTGACGGCGTCAGCTTTGACGTTCCGCCAGAAAAGATTACGACCGTCGTCGGTCCTTCCGGTTGCGGCAAGACCACTTTGTTGCGTCTCGCCGCGGGTCTGCTCACTGCATCTGAGGGTGCCGTCCTCTACAAGGGTACTCCAGTCCTTGGTTTGAACACCAACGTCGGCTACGTGACTCAGGACAGCAACCTGTTTCCATGGCTGACTGCTCTGGGCAATGTTGAATTTCCGTTGGCAATCCGCGGCGTCGCAACCGCCGAGCGGCGGGAAAAGGCCCTGCATTGGTTGCGTCTGGTCGGGCTTGAAGGATTCGAGAACAACTATCCCTCCGAGCTTTCTGGAGGAATGCAGAAGAGGGTGTCGATTGTGCGGACTCTCATCTACGAGCCCGCCGTGGTCCTGCTCGATGAGCCATTCGGCGCACTCGATGCACAAACACGCATGGGCCTGCACCATGAACTGCTTGAGCTATGGCGCGAGAGAAAGAGCACCATGTTGTTCATTACGCACGACCTGGTGGAAGCGATTACGCTGTCCGACCAAATTGTCGTGATGACTCGCAGGCCCGGGCGAGTGAAGGAAATCTATGAAGTACCGCTCGTCCGCCCGCGGAATGTCTTTGAAATCTACCTCGAGCCCGGTTTCGAGGCCGCCTATGCGGCACTGTGGAAGCACTTCAAGTCGGAGATCAGCGTCACTGGCATCGCAAAGGATTAGGGTGCGTACTCATAAAGTCGGCGCTCGGAGTAGGCGCGTCTGATGTCTGCTTCTCCCCCAACAGCGGCGCAAAACCGGACATCGCCGGACTTCGCCTTCGGGCCATCAGGCGACATTGCGCGCGAGGCAAATTTACCCGATGCAGCGATGTCGAGCCCGCCAACGAGAGCGAAGTCACGCTGACGCGCTCATCCGGGCTGCGGCTTAGGCCTTCGCCGGCGCGAGGTTCGGCGCGCCGGTCGCCGCCGCGCCGGGGCGCACGATCACCAGCGCCAGCACGGCGGCGATCACGCAAAGCGCCCGGAGACGAAGAACGCCGGCAGGTAGGTCGCCAGCATGGTGCGCGACAGTCCGGCGAGGAACGCCGCGCGGGCGGCGCCGATCTGGTGACCGGCGAAGACCCAGCCGAACACGAGGTTCGCGCGCTCGCGGCCGAAGTTCGCCGCCGTGAGCTTGACCGTCGGCGGTACGGTCGCGATCCAGTCGAGACCGTAGAACACCGCGAAGATCGAGAGGCCGTAGAAGCTGAAATCCGTGAACGGCAGCGCCATCAGCGAGAGGCCGCGCAGTCCGTAGTACCAGGCGAGGAGCCAGCGGTTGTCGTAGCGGTCCGAGAGCCAGCCGGAGCCGACCGTGCCGATGAAATCGAAGATGCCCATCATGGCGAGCACACTCGCGGCACCGACGGCGGGCAGGCCGAAATCCGCGCAGAGCGGGATGAAATGGGTCTGGATCAGGCCGTTGGTGCTGGCGCCGCAGATAAAGAAGGCCGCGAACAGGGCGCTGCGCGAGGCCGCGCGCACGCGCGTGTTCTGGATCCTGTTCGAGGCGGCCTACCTGCGTGGTGCGCGCTGCGAGACGCGCTCAGTCCGTCGGCTGCGGCCCGTCGTAGCCTTCGATCACGATGATGTCGATGTCCACGGCGCCCGCGCGCAATGCCTTCGCCTTGGCATATTCGGGCGAGCGGTAGCAGGCGAGCGCGGTCGCATGGTCCTTGAACTCAAGCACTATGTTGCGGCCGCGCGCCTTGCCTTCCACCGCCTCGAATGTGCCGCCGCGCACCAGAAATTTCGCGCCGTATTTGCGAAGCACCTCCGCGAGGGCGACGCCGTAGGCCTGGTACCCTTCCGGCTTAATGACATCGACACGCCCAACCCAATATCCCTTCGGCATGTTGTCGTCCTCATCTTTGCATTCTCACCGTCCGTGGCAGACGCACCAGCCGATGTCTCCTATGGCCAAAAGCGGACTCCAAGCAGACGTCGCCAGCCATTGCGAACAGTCTCAGCGCTCACCAGAACGAGTGCGGACGCCTCTTGCATTAGCGCCATTTCCGTTAGGAATGCACCATCTTTGCTTGGTCGAGGCGGAGAAAACCTGAAAACGGCAAGCGTCGCTATCAGGATCTTTAGCAACTTGCCGCCGATTGACGCCATCTGGGTTGACGATGGCGTCTGGAAATGGCGAGACGTTCGCGGGTGGGTATGCAATGTGAGGCTCGCGCGAGGACGCGAACGGAATTGAATGGGAGTTGGACTATGGCACGCAACGACGAGACCGGCGTCCCGGAATTCCTGATCCCTTTTCACGTCGACCGCTCTTGGTACGAGCGCTACTGGTGGCACGACTCTGCGCCACGCAAGCCCGGCATATTCGCTTTCTTCCGTCGGATCCTTTCGCAGCAGCGATTGACCAGGCGTCAAGACGTGCGGGCTGACCACCAGATCCCGCACTCACCTTCAATGAGGGTCGCCCGACCTAGCGTCGCGCCGTGAGGACGAAAAGCGTGGAGGTTCCAGGGGACCGTCGCCATTTCTTCATCGCCGCAGCGGTCGGCGTCGCCGCGGCCGCGCTGCTCGACGCGCGCGCAAGCCGCCAAGCCCAAGATCGCCACCATCGGCGCCGGCCGCGAAGGCGGCTCGCTCGGAACCCTGTTCGCCAAGGAGGGCTTCCAGGTGATGTTCTCCTCGCGCAATCCCGAGCAGCCGCTAAAGAATCACGATGGATGCTGCGGATTTGAGAGTTTTCGAGGCGGTCGCGCGGTTGGGCGCGATGAACCGCGTGGCTGCGGCAGTCAGGACGTTGAATTTAGGGCGGTGTTCGCCCTCTGTTAGCCAGCTTGGGCACGAACGTTTCGGGCGATCGCGCGGGATAGACCACAAGATCCAAGCAGTCAGGGAGTGGATGAGATGACCAAAACAACTTTGTCGCGCCGTCACCTGCTCGCCGGCGCATCTGCAACTGCCGCTGCGAGCTTCGTAGCCAGCGCTCGTCCGGCTGCCGCCAAGGCGCCGCTCCTTAAATCTCAGGCGCCGGCCTTCTATCGCTTCAACGTCGAAGTCGGTGACGTGGCGCTGGAATGCACATCCTGCGGTTCGGGCACACCAGTCGTGTTGCTCGCGAATGCGGGCTGTAGCGTCGGTTATTTTGATCATCTGGCGCGCGCGCTGGCTACCGGAGGGTTCCAGACGATCTCAATTAATATGCGCGGCGTCGGAGGCAGCCGCGGCTCTCTCGACGGCACAACCTTGCACGATCTGGCCGGTGACGTTGCTGGTGTCATTGAGGCGATCGGCTGTGGTCCAGCGCACCTAGTCGGACATGCCTTCGGCAACCGGATCGCCCGGTGCCTCGCAGTCGATCAGCCGCCATTGGTTCGCAGCGTGACCCTGCTTGCGGCCGGCGGTCTTATCGGACCTCCGACGCCGGTCGGGACGCCCTTTCGCAATGCGACGCAGGTCAAGATGAACGGTAGCGATTGCGTCACTGTTCTGGGGGTTCGCTGGCTCTCGCCCGCATCCGATCCGAAGATACTCGAACGGGTCGAATGCTGGCCTGCGATCTTTATCGCGCATCTTGCGACCAGTCGGAACGTGCCCCTCGAACAGTGGTGGAGCGGCGGCGATGCCCCCCTTCTCGCGATCCAGGGGCTCGATGATGAAGTGGCTCCGCCGGGGAATGGGCATGCACTGCGCGAGCGGGTGGGCGAGCGGGCGCGGGTCATCGATCTACCTCGTGCCGGGCACTTTCTGTTGCTGGAACAGCCTGAAGCCGTAGTGCAGGCCGTGTCCGAGTTTCTTGGCGCCAACACCGCTCCAGGCTGATCACATCGCAATGGTATGGTTCAGCTCGGGAGATGCCATGAGCGCACAATCTGTTGGAAACAGATCGGGCTCGGTGGCCAGCCACGACGCCCGGATCAGCAGCTTCGAGTGCACTTTCTGCCGCGACTGCGCTGAGACGACGCTTCCACGGGCGCTGCCCGAACTGTGGTGGTGAGTTCGTGCCCCGTCCCATCCGCCCCGCCGAGAAGCTCGCGCGATTTCCCGCATCGACCAAGCGGGTCCTGAAGCCTGAGGGATGCGCCGTGAGCTTCGCAGAGCCCACTATGCCAATTCCGCCCGCTGTCGGGATGAGCGATCTGTTCGGAGAGCCGGCGCTGCCCGCCGGCTTTCGCTACACCGCAGACGTTCTCTCGCCTGCGGAGGAGAAGGACCTGGTAGGGCGGATTGAAAAGCTGCCGTTCAAGCCGTTCGAGTTTCACGGATACCTGGGCAATCGCCGGATCTATACCTTTGGTCACAAATACATCTTTGCGGGCCAGGAGCCTCGCGCGGATGCGGGTATTCCCGACTACCTGCGCCCATTGACCGTCATCGCGGGCCAGATCAGCGAAACGCCTCCTGACGCATTCGAACAGCTCATGGTGACGGAGTATGCGTCGGGCGCCGGGATCGGCTGGCACCGCGACCGCCCGACCTTTGAGAACATTGTCGCGGTGTCGTTTCTGGCACCTTGCGTCCTGCGGCTCCGCCGGAAAACAAACGAGGATTGGGAGCGTCGGTTTGCCCGTATCGAGCCGCGATCGGCCTATTTGCTGAGTGGCACCGTACGCAACAGCTGGCAGCACAGCATCGCTCCGATGGATGTGCTGCGCTACTCTGTGACCTTGCGGACCTTCCGCCCTGGCCATGGCGCGAAGGACTAGCTGCATCTCGATGGATGCGGCCAGCACTCCGGCGGGTTCATGCTTTGAGAAGTCGCGATCCTGCTTGAATAGCGCCATCGCATCAGGAGGATGAAATGAACCAAACGGAAAAAGCCAAACGCTTCGCGAAGTTGCACGTCAAAGGCTCACCGCTGTTGCTCTACAACGCATGGGATGCGGGTAGCGCGAAAGCTATTGCCGAGGCCGGTGCTAAGGCGATCGCGACTAGCAGCTGGTCGGTCGCCGAGGCGCAGGGTTACCGCGACGGCGAACTTATCCCGATCGCGCTTGCGGAGCAGATTGTCGGGCAGATCGCCGCAACGATCGATCTCCCGGTCACCGTCGATTTCGAAGGTGGCTACAATGGTGACAACGATGATGAACTCGCGGGCAATATCGCACGCCTGCTCGATCTCGGGGTGATCGGCATTAATTTCGAGGACCGCGTCGTCAAAGGCTCGGGGCTTTACGACATATGTCGCCAGGCAGAGCGGATTACGACGGTCCGCGAGACCGCGCAGGAAAAGGGTGTCGGGCTTTTCATCAACGCTCGCACCGATTTGTTCCTCGGCCAGGGCAGGGATGAGGCTCAATCGGTTGGCGAAGCTCTCGAGAGGGCGAAGGCGTACGCAGCCGCGGGTGCGTCCGGCTTTTTCATTCCCGGCTTGGAAAAAGACGCCCTGATCGGTCGCATCTGCGAGAGCGTCACGATGCCGGTCAACGTGATGGTCATGGACGGGGTGCCGTCCAACGACCGCTTGACTGAGCTCGGCGTTTCACGCATCAGCTACGGACCGATTCCGTACATCCACTTGATGGCGGCGCTCCAGCAGGAAGCGGAAAAAGTCCTTTCGTAGCCACGTTCCAGGCGCAGGGCGACGAGCAAACGGCAATGGTTTCGTCGTCCTGCGCCTGTCGAACCAGCGAGGCTTTTCCCCATGGCCGATTTCGATGGCCGCCCGCTTCTGGTGACCGAAACTGCGTCCGTCTGGGACGTCGCATGTCCAGGCGCCTGCAAGCACAGGAGCGACGAGGAATACGTTGCCGCCACGCACCTCGTATTCCCGTATCGCGGGGTCTACGTGCACCACGTGGGTAGAGCGGAGACCGTGGCCGAAGCCAACCAGGTCATCATCCTCAACGAAGATGAACCGTACCGGGTTAGCCACCCTTTTGAGGGTGGTGATGCCTGCCTTTCGATCGCCACCAGTACTGCGATTCTGCTCGAGTTGGCGCCTGAACACTATCTCCTGACCAAGGATCGAGCTGCGTTCAATCGCTCGCGCTTGCGGGTTGATACCCACACCCAGGCGCTCGCGGCACGGCTGCGTCACGGTCTTTGGCGCGGCTTCATGGATGCCATCGAAGCCGAGAGTCTTACTCTCACCCTGATACGCCGGGCGTTGGGCGAACGCACGTCCCACGCGCCCGGCGGCAGCTACGGGCGCCAGAAACTGGTGGACCGCGCCAAGCTCGTGCTTGCGTCCGACCTCGGACGTCGGTGGACCCTGGCCGACATCGCGGCTGTCGTCGGCGTCTCCCCCGTCTATCTCACGCAGCTGTTCCGGCAGGTCGAAGGATTGCCCCTCTATCGCTACCAGCTGCAACGGCGGCTGGCTCGAGCGCTTGACCGGCTTGGCGAGCGCGTCGACTTGACTGAGCTCGCCCTCGACCTTGGATTTTCGAGCTACAGCCACTTCAGCGGTGCGTTCAAACACAGCTACGGGCAGACGCCGTTGCGGTTTCAGCGCGACGCCCGCGTCCGCTGAAGCATTTCACCTCGGCATCAGGTTGCTAAAGATCGTGGTAGAGCCATCGATCCGAGCGAGCTTTCTTAGCGCCCGCCTTCCATAGCTTTGTGTGGAGTTTAAACGTGGGCGAATTTGCCAATCGCAGTATTGCGACCCCTTCGGGCCGCATCAGCTACGCTGAGGCGGGCAGCGGGCCCGTTGCGTTGTTCGTCCACGGTGTGCTGCTGAACAAGCATCTTTGGCGTCACCAACTGGCAGAGCTTTCCGCGATCCGCCGCTGCATCGCAGTCGATCTGCTGGCCCATGGCGACACGGAAATCGCACCCGGTCAGGACGTCTCCGTGACCGCCAATGCGAATATGCTGAGGGAAATGCTCGATGCTCTGCACATCGACCAGGTCGACCTGATCGGCAACGACAGCGGCGAGGGTATCGCCCAGATTTTTGCTGCGGTCAAGCCTGATCGCGTGCGCACATTGACGCTCACAAACTGTGATACCCACGACAACTGGCCGCCCGAAGCCTTCAAGCCGTTCGTCGATATGGTCGCCGGCGGCGGCTTGCGCGACACCCTCAATGTGCTGCTCGCCAACAAGGCTGTTTACCGCTCGCAAGAGGCACTTGGGCCGGCCTACGAGCGGCCCGAAAAGGTTACGGACGAAGACATCGAAACCTACTTGCGGCCGCTCGTGCGCAACGATCAGCGCACCCTCGATCTACAGCGCTTCGTGACGTCCTTCGATAACAAACATACCGTGTCGATCGCGCCAAAGCTGCGGGCTCTGCGCGCTCCGACACTCATCGTTTGGGCCACGGACGACATCTATTTTCCGGTCAAGTGGGCGTACTGGCTTGCCGGCGCGATACCCGGCGCAAAGCCGCCTGTCGAGCTCGAGGGAGCGCGCCTGTTCTTTCCGGAGGAGCGGGCAAGGGACTTCAACCGGTTACTCCGGGATCACCTGCTAAATGGCTAAGAATCGGCGGGTCTAAACCGCCGCACCTATCGACAGCAAATCGATCGGAGCTGCCGCACAAGGCCGTCGCCAATTGTGACGGTCGGCTGCGGCGAACAGGCAACACGGGAGCGCACCTTGAAGATCGCGATCATGGGTTCGGGCGGAATCGGCGGCTATTACGGGGCGCGCCTGCAACAAGGCGGGGCTGACGTGACGTTCATCGCGCGGGGCGAGCAGCTGAAGGCATTCCGGCAGAATGGCATTGCGCTTGAGGGGGATCGACCGATCCATCTGCCCACCGTGAAGGCGACCGATGATCCCGCGACCATCGGCAAGGTCGACATGGTGATCTTCTCGGTGAAGCTCCGCGATACGGAAGCGGCCGCGAAGCAGATCCTCTCTCTCATCGGACCGGACACCGGCATCATCTCGTTGCAGAACGGCGTAACCAAGGACGACATGCTGGCGCCAATCGTCGGGCGTCAGCACCTGCTCGGTGGCGCCGCCTATATGGCTGCGTGTTAATGAGTCCGCGTCCTAGTCCGACACGTGACTTGAATGGCATCCCCCACGATGCGCACCGGGAACGTTTTCAGATCGCAGGTAAATGGTGCACCAAGTCCTTTGCCGGTCTTGACCTCAAAGCGACCGCCGTGAAGAGGGCATTCAATAATGTCACCGTCCAGCCAGCCCTCGCTAAGGAGGGCCTGCGCATGCGTGCAGATGTTGTGCGTTGCGTAAATCTGACCATCGATGTTGTACAATGCTACGTCAAGGTCGCCAGCCTTGACACCAATAACGTTGTCGGGCCCGACCGAAGATCGGTCGGCGACTGCAATCCAGTGCTCAGTATCTTTCATTGTTTCGTCTCACGGATATTGAAGCGCATCACCTGCCAAATGCGCTCGGACGTGGCCGGCATATCAATGTGCCGAATACCCAGGGGATGCAGCGCATTCAGGATGGCGTTGATAACCACAGGGGGTGCCGCCACGCAGCCAGCTTCGCCAGCACCTTTTACGCCCAGAGGGTTGGTTCTGCATGGTTCTTCATTGAATGCCAGCACGAAGCTCGGCATCTCACTGGCTCGGGGAATCGCGTAGTCCATAAAGCTCGCCGTGAGCAACTGGCCTGAGGCGTCATAGACTATGTGCTCGCCGACAGCCTGCCCCACTCCTTGCGCTAGCGCACCGTGCACCTGCCCGTTGACGATCAACGGATTGATCAACCGGCCGAAATCGTCGACAGCTGCATACCGGTCGACCGTCGTTGCACCTGTCGCCGCATCTATCTCCACCTCGCAAATATGACAGCCGTTGGGAAACGCAGGAGGCTCCGCTGAAAAATAGGCGCTTGCTTCCAATCCCAGAGGGATCCCTTTCGGAAGCTTAGCGGGACGATACGCCGATCTAGCGACCTCCTTGAGGCCAATGGAGCGGTCAGTGCCGGCAATGCAAAAACGGCCGTCGCGAAACTCTAGATCTTCGGAGCTTGCTTCGAGAAGAATGCTTGCCAGACGCTTGGCCTTTTCAATTACCGCCTCCGCAGCCGACTTTAAAGCATTCCCGCCGATGATGGCGCTGCCAGAGGCGTATGTGCCTCGGCCGAATGAAACTTGGTCAGTGTCGCCCTGGAGCAATCGAATTTGATCTAATGGGATGCAAAGCCAGTCGGAGACACACTGGGCGTAGGTTGTGGCGTGTGACTGACCGTGTGAAAAAGTCCCGGCAATAATCGTCACTGCGCCTGATGGATCGAACCGAAGTTCCATCCGGTCGTTGAAGACCCCGGTGTCTTCGATGTAGGAAACGATGGCTCGCCCGCGCAGCTTATTATTGCGCGCACTGGCGTCGCGTCGCGTTGCGTAACCATCCCAATCCGCAAGCGCAATACAAGCGTCGGCGGCCGTCCGGAAATCACCACTGTCATATGTGAGCCCCGTTGGGGAGCAATACGGCAGCTCCGCCTTATCGATGAAATTGCGCTTTCGAATTTCAACCGGGTCAATGCCTAGCTCATCTGCTGCTAAGTCGAGGAGGCGTTCTGTTACGTAGATTGCTTCGGGACGTCCGGCGCCGCGATAGGGATTAGTCGGAGCCGTATTGGTAAAAATACCTTGGGTGCAAAGATCGATGGTCGGCACACGGTACACGTTGGGAATGAGCTTGAGAGAGAACACCAAAGGCACCAACGCAGCGCCAACCATGTAGGCGCCGAGATTGTGGAGTGCCTTCACACGCACTGCTAGGATGTGCCCTACAGGGTCTAGAGCCATCTCGGCATCGACGATTTGGTCCCGACCCGCATTGTCTAAAATGAATGCATCGCTGCGGTTGGAAATCCATTTTACTGGTCGACCGATCAATTGCGACGCGAGTAATACGATCCCCTCCTCGGGATATGTATCCCCCTTCATCCCAAATCCGCCGCCCACGTCTGGGCCGATGACGCGCAATTTGGACTCGGGAATTCGGAAAACGGACTGAGCCAGCGTTTCTCGTACCCGATGGGGATTTTGCGTACTGGAGTAAAGGACAAAGCTCTCCTCGGCCGAATTGTACTGTCCGATCGCGCCGCGCGGCTCCATTGAACTGGCGGTGACGCGATTGTTGACCAGTCGCAGCCGCACGCGATGCGAAGCTCCGGCAAAAGCCTTTTCGCAGGCGGCAGCATCGCCGATTCTGAGTGTGAAGCATGCGTTGCCGGGCACCGCGTCCCAGATGCTTGGGGCACCCGGGAGGACTGCACTCGGCAGGTCGATCACGCTAGGAAGCGGCTCATAATCGATCTCGACCAGTTCGGCAGCGTCGCGGGCCTGAGCAGGCGTTTCCGCAATGCAAAACGCTACTCGGTCGCCGACATGCCGAACCTCGCCCTGAGCAAGGAGCGGCCGAATCGTTCGGTAAGCTTTCGGACCTCCGGTGTCTTCCGGCATAAAGAGCGGCGGCAAACCACCGAGACCGCGCTGAGCGATATCACTGCCCGTGAGAATACCTAACGTGCCCGGTGACCGCAGTGCGCGGCTGGTGTCGATTGATCTGATGCGCGCGCGAGGGTGATTCGAATAGACAACAACACCATGAGCCTGCATTGGGAGATCGATGTCGTCCACAAAGCAGCCGCGACCCGTCAAGAGCTTTCTATCCTCCACGCGCGGCAGGGCTTGGCCAAATTTTACGTTACTCATAGCAGTGACGGAGTAGTCGGCTTCGGGGAGGAATTTAGAATCGGGCGTCGGTCGACGGTGACTCAGGTTGAGAGGTCACAGGTTGCGCGGAGCTTAGACCATTTGTTGACTTGGAGAGAAGCGTGAAATATCAGTTGTATAGTTAGTCTCGGATAATGACCGGCTTGTAAAGCATATGAAACCCCTTCGTAAAAAAGGCGCCAGCCCGCGCAATCGCAAGGTCGGTGCCGTCGCATCACGACGGCGTTTGCCGCGCCAATCACTCCGCGATGCGGCCTATGAGGCCATCAAACATCGGATCATCACCTGCAAGTTCAAGCCGGGTGAGTGCATCAATGAAGCATCAGTCTCGGCCCTACTCGGATTAGGGCGTACCCCGGTGCACCAAGCAATCGATCGGCTGATGCTTGAAGAAATGGTTGAAGTCATTCCCCGCAAGGGCGTCATCGTCAAGCCGGTGATCCTGCAGGACGTAATGCAGATGATCGACGTGCGCCTAATAAATGAAGTCTATTGCGCACGAATCGCCGCTACGCGAGCTGACGATACGCACATAGAAAGTCTCGTTGGCATTATAGATCGCGCGCGCAACGCAATTGCTGCGCGCGATGTTCACGCCCTTATGACACTCGACCGTGAATTTCATCTCGTCTTAGCGAGCGCGACTAAAAACTTGGAGCTAGCAGAGGTCGTGCGAAAGCTTAATGAGCGGTCGCTGCGCTTTTGGTTTATTTCGTTTACCACGCCGGATCACCACCGCAGCTTCCATGAACAGCACGAAGCAATTTTCGCTGCCGTCCGCGACCATGATTCCGATGGAGCAGAGAGCGCCATGCGGGCGCACATTGAGGCTTTTCGCCGAAGCGTTGCTCGACATCTTTAGTAGATTGCACACCTGAAAGGAACCGTGCCAGTCTACTAAAGAAACTGGGAGACGTTTGCGCGAAAGGATTCGATGTGCGCACGCATGGCTGCTTCGGACTTGTCAGGGTCGCGCTGGCGGATGGCGGCAAAAATAGCGTCATGCTGATCATGCACGCTCTCGTATTGCGCCGGTGCGTTGAGTGAAATGAACCAGAATCGAAGTGACCGCTCGTGCAAACTCCGAAGCAGTTCCGTCAAAACATCGTTTTTTGCGGCCCGAGCGACAAGCAAATGAAATTCACGGTCGAGCAGCATCATATTCTCTATGTTGCGCATCGACGCCCAATGCTTGGTACGCTTTAGCACGTCAGCCAATTCGGAAATATCGGAATTGTTAGCTCGTTCGGCCGCAAGGCGCGAACAGTAGGTTTCGTTGACCAGACGGGTCTCGATAATCTGCAAAACCTCATTAAGGCTTACAGGCCTTACAATAACGCCTTTACGCGGGATGACGTCGACCATGCCTTCTATCATCAAGCGATCCAGCGCTTGATGGACGGGTGTTCGGCCAATTTTCAACGTCGACGAAAGTTGCAGTTCGTTGATGTATTCCCCCGGCCTGAACTCACAGGTGATGATTCGATGCTTGATGGCATCGTAGGCCGCATCCCGTAGAGAAGCTGCGGTAGTCACGCTAGTGTGAGCCAGCTGGGATCTAGTTTTGCCTCTGCTCACGCTCGTTCGCTTCGCCGCCATCAGGGACTCGCGCGTAAAACTTGGAGGAATTAGAGTTGGTTCAGAAGCAGCAAATCTCAAGGGAAAACTATTATAGCTTGATCGTTCGAAGGAGAAGAGGCGGCGGGAAGCTTGCCATGGGACGCCCATTAGACTAATTTGAAGAGTAAGTGATATTTCACAGATGCGGGCGGGGCCCATGGCTGTACGCAGTTCGGCATTCGAGAATAATGGTTGGGTCGATGTGCGGCGCGGCCTGGTGAGCCGCGACGTTTTCGTAAGCGACGAGATATTCCGCCTCGAGATGGAGCGGATTTTCGATCGCACTTGGGTTTTTTTGGCCCACGAGACAGAGATTCCAGCAGCCGGAGATTTTGTCTCCCGGAGCTTGGGTAGCGCCCCGGTCATCGTCGTGCGCGACAGCGATGACACCATACATGTGCTTTTGAACAGTTGCCGTCATCGGGGCGCTACCGTTTGTCGTCCGGATTCTGGCAACGTTCGAAACTTTGTTTGTCCGTATCACGGCTGGACCTACGAGCGGTCTGGTCGCCTTATGACAACGACATTTGACCGACACCTTCCCAAGGACTTTGTTCTTTCCGAACACGGACTCGTGCGTGTACCTCGCGTGGAGGTCCACAAAGGATTGATTTTTGGGAGTTGGAACGCGAACGTTGTTCCTCTTAGCGAATATTTTGGCGAAATAGCCTGGTACATTGATCCGTTTCTGTCCCGCTCTCCGCAAGGCATGGAGGTGCTGGCACCGCCACATCGCTGGAGAGCCAAATCAAACTGGAAGGTGGGTGCACTAAACTTTGTCGGCGATAGTCAACATATTCTGACAACACATGTTGGACCGCTGACGCTCGATCCGGTCCGTGCGGCCCGCGCTGGCTTTGCCACGGCAGCCGAAAACAGTTTTCAGGTAGTCACCGACCAGGGGCATGGGTGCACATTGACGTATCTGGCACCCGGCCTTCCAGAAGAAGCCTACCAAACACATCCACCAGATCTTGAGCCTCTCTATGGCAAAGTCCTCCAGGCCGATCAGCGCCAGCTCTTGAACCGCTTGCGCGTCATCGTCGGCACCATTTTTCCGAACCTTTCGTTCATCGAGACTCAGGTTGGCCCGGCGCAAAAGGCCGTCATTGTTCGCCAGTGGCGGCCAATCAGTGGGACGGAAATGGAGATTCTAAGCTGGGTGCTAGCCGAGAAAGAGGCCCCTGCAGAGTATAAGACCACTGTCCTGCGAAATGGCTTCCACAACTTCGGCGTCGCTGGTGTCTTCGAGCAGGACGACCTGGAGCTCTGGGCGTCAGCGACTTACGCGAGCAATAACGCGATCGCCAAGCAATTTCCCTATAGCTTCCACACTGCCTTGCCGTACATCGACGCGCCGGAAAAGGATCACAAGTGGCCAGGCCGTGCTTTTAAGCCAGCAGACACCGAAGTGGCACAGCTCGAATTTATGCGACAATGGGATCGCTGCATGAAGTCGGCTCCGTAATGCTCGATAGAGATTTCGGAAAATGAGTGACCAAGAACCGATCGCTGTCGACGGAGCCCTCTACATTGAGATCCAGCGATTTTTGTTCCGTGAGGCCGCGTTGCTTGATCGTCGGGAATACGGGGCGTGGCTGGCGTTGACGACTGAGGACATTCAGTACTGCGTAACCGCCGCAGTGTCACGTGACGCCGGCGCCAACGCGGTCGACTACTCGATCATTGACGAGAACTTGGTTGGCTTGAAGTCTCGAATCGATCAGATCTCGAATCCGAGGCTTACTCGGGCTGAAAATCCACCTTCTATGACCCGCCGCGTCGTTTCAAATATCGAAGCGTACCACAGCAAGGTTCCGAGCGAGTTCTCAGCGACATCCTACCTGCTCGCCTACCGCAGCCGACCGAGCGCTCCCAAGGGCGGGTTTTACGTCGCCGAACGACAGGACCTGCTGCGGAAGTCTGGTTCAGATTGGCGCTTGGCGCGACGCTCCGTACGGCTCGACCACATCATGCTGTTCGACGGCGCACTCAGCACGTTGCTCTGAAGCTACCGACTGTACCGGCGTAAGGCTGGGTTTCATGAATATAGAAACGACTGGTCGCGCCGTACTGCCTCCGATCCGGCTTGGAATTGCAGGACTTGGGCTCGCTGGTTCGTTCATGATCCGTGCGGCGGTAGCACATCCAAGAATCGCACTCTGTGCTGGGATGGACCCTTTATCTCACCCACGCGAGGCATTTGGTCGGCAGTTCAACGCGCCGGTCTATTCGGATTTTCATGAATTATGCCGCGACCCGTCTGTTGAAGCGATCTACATCTCGTCGCCCCATCGATTTCACGCGAGCCAAGCGATTGAAGCGATGGAAGAGGGTAAGCACGTTCTGGTCGAGAAGCCATTGGCTCTGACGCTTGAGGAGTGCGATGACGTAGTCACAGCGGCAGATCGTACTGGGTTGCATCTTATAGTCGGTCACACGCACGCCTTCGATCCAAACATCCGAGAGATGCGCCGGATTATTGACAGTGGCGAGCTAGGCGGACTCGGAATGATCCTCACGTTTAACTACAACGACTTTCTGTTCCGTCCACATCGCTCAGATGAATTTGATAAGAACAGGGGTGGAGGAATCGCGTTCAATCAGGTTGCGCATCAAATCGAGATTGTGCGGCTGCTCGGAGGCCGGATACGCAGTGTCCGCGCCAGTGTAGGGGCATTAGATGAGAACCGTCCTGCAGCGGGGCATTGCACTGCATTTCTCGAACTCGAGAATGGCGCCACTGCATCTGTCGTCTTTAGCGCATACGATTTTTTTGACAGCGATGAACTTCATCATTGGATTGCCGAGGGTGGCACCAATAAGGAACCGCATCGGCACGGCAAAACACGGGAGGCCTTTCTAGCGCGAACGAGTGACGACGAAGTCACCAGGATCTCGGCTTCGGTGCTCGCGTGCTTCCAACCAAGCAGCCCTATTTGCCGCACTTTGGATTTATTGTTGTGACGTGTGAACGCGGCGACATGCGACTTTCACCGAATGGCATTCTGATCCACGGTACTGAGGGGACTCGGGAGCTTGCGGTGCCCCGCGGTCCAGGCCGCCCGGGGCAAGGGGATGCGCTCGATGCGCTGTGGCAAGCAGTCCGTGAGGGCCGGCGGTGCATTCACGATGCTCGATGGGGCAGGGCGACGATCGAAACTATTCTGGCGATTTTGCAATCGTCGAAGGGGCATCGAGAGGTGCACCTGGCGTGCTAACCACGGAGTGATGACCATCAGTTTTGTGGCTGCAACTACGCTGAAAACTCACTGCAGCACTAGGCTTGGAGAGTAAATGTCAAGGTTGGTACCGATTACGATCGCATGCGCCGAGTACGATCGGACGCGCGCGATCAGGGACGGGCGCGTTAAAGTGGACGGATGCGAGGTCACTTATCTACCGCTCGAACCAGAAGAACTGTTTTTCCGCGCGTTTCGGTACCATGACTTCGATGTCGCGGAGTTGTCATTTAACAGTTATCTGATGACCGCCTCACGAAACGTCTGTCCTTACGTCGCTATCCCGGCGTTCGTATCTCGGCATTTCCGTCATTCAGCGATTTTCATCAGAACAGATCGGAATATTCGTGGCCCAGCGGACCTCAAAGGCAAGCTTGTGGGGCTACCTGAGTATCAGCAGACGGCGAATGTCTGGATGCGCGGCATCTTCAAAGAGGAATACGGCATCGAACCGCAGGACATCCACTGGCGCACCGGTGGACAAGAAGAGCCCGGACGGGATGAACGAACTCCACTAAAGCTGGGCGGAAACGTTGACCTGCAGCCGATTGCGGCGGGCAAGACGTTGAACAACATGCTGGTTGATGGCGAACTCGATGCGGTATTCAGCGCACGCGAGCTGTCGTGCTTCGTTAATCGTGCACCAGACGTCGGGTTGATGTTCCCGAACTATCGGGAAGTCGAAATGGAATATTACAAGCGGTCGGGCATGTTTCCGATCATGCACTTGATCGGAATCCGAAAGATCCTTGTCGAGCAATATCCCTGGCTGCCGGCCACCGTCTACAAAGCGTTCTGCCAAGCCAAGAAGATTGCAATCGACGAAATGAAGGGAATGGCTGCCGCAAAGGTCACACTGCCCTGGCCGGAGGCGTCGGTGCAAGATGCGATCCAACTCATGGGCGAAGATTTCTGGCGCTATGGCGTTGCGGAGAACGCGCGGGATATCGAAACTCTGGCACGCTATTCGTTCGAACAGGGGCTCGCGACACGAAAGCTCAGCGCAGAAGAAATCTTCCATCCGTCCGTTTTTGAAATCTCAAAAGTCTGAGATGGCTCTGCTTACATCGGCAATTCACGGGGTTCGAGCGGTTACCTTGAAGGAGTAGGCGTGGGATGAGCGCTCCGTCAACCATCAAGCTGTTGGGCATTTCCGGAAGTCTGCGGGCACGCTCTTATAATTCCGGGGCGCTATCTGTGGTCGGCTCTGTTCTGCCTGAAGGCATGAAGTTTGACGTAGCCAGCTTGGCTGACCTTCCATTCTACAATGCTGATGTTGAGCAGCGCGGCTTTCCTATAGCAGTTGAGAGCTTTCGAAGGAAAGTCGAAGCTGCCGACGCACTGATCTTTGCTGTGCCAGAGTATAATTTTTCTGTCCCCGGGGTGCTGAAGAATGCACTCGAATGGTTGTCACGGCCCCCTAATTCACCAACAAACGGCAAGCCTTGCGCAGTGCTCGGCGCATCTGTGAGTCCGCTTGGCACCGCGCGGGGGCAGTTTCACTTCCGTCACATCTGCGTGTCGTTGAATATGATTCCGGTCAATGCACCGCATGTCGACATAACAAATGCCAAGACGAAGTTTGATGAACAAGGTCGGCTGATCGATCAGGCGTCCGTTGATCTTATACGACAACTAGTCGATGAATTGCGGAATCTGACCATCCGCTTGGGTGATACCCAGGTCCGTTAGCTTGCAGTTCGTTGAGGCGTCCAACACCGAGGGTGTTCACATGTTAGAGCAACCAGTGCACGTCAAAATGTTGATTGGGGGAAAATGGACGGGTTGACCAAGCATCATTGTTGCTATGTTCTCAGCAGCAGGGCATTGGATTTTCAATCAGGTTATAAATATGATCGAATGTAATCTCATTGATTGGTTTTTGGACCTTGAACGCCCGCGGTGGTGCATTCTTTTCCATCGCCATGATTGATGTTTCAATTGGCGGGCACTTATCCTTCACGCAAGGTACCTCCTTGATGACGATAGGGACCTCTTTCGGGAAGTTGAAGTTTTGTCTCATCCAGTAGCGAATTTGTTCGAGCGTGTAGGGCGAGATTTCGATGTAGCGGCCAAACGGGTCGGCATCGGTCGCCGGGTCTCGCGATCCGGCAGTAAAGAAGCAGCGCTCGAAGCCATCAGTGATCTTCTTGCGATCGAGCGCCCGGCCGATGAAGACCAGCCGGTTGACCCGCTCCTCGTGGGCGCTCCAGGCGCGGCCCGGTCGTCCTTCGAAATCCCAGTGCACGCCTTGCAATAGAAATTGGTCATGGTCGCCCTTGAGATTGAGGATCCCTTTCATCCGCAGAATCTTGTCGCCGAATTCACCGATTATAGAGCGGAACCAGATACTCACCTTCAGACCATCTAGTTCGCCCGGCTGCTCGATGCAAACGGTGTGGATGTTCTGCAGATGGTTGTGGTGATGATAGCCGTGATGAGGGTGATCATGGCTGTCGTGCGAAACGTCATGCTGATTGTCGTAGCCCTCGAGCTTGAGAGAGAAGTCGACATTACCGATGTCGAAAATCGCCGAGAGGTCCATCTCTGAATTCTTGGTGCGATGGATCTTCGCGACCTTGTTCAGTCGTGCGAGCTGTCGCTCGGTCTCGTCTAGCTTCTCTGGTGTGGAAAGGTCGGTCTTGTTGAGGACGATCAGATCAGCGAAGGCGACTTGCTCGCAAGCCTCCGCCGACTCCTCGAGCCGCATTGGGATGTATTTGGCATCGACTACCGTGACGGCGCCGGCCAGCGTGAATTGAGCCCTGATGCGTTCGTCGGCATAGATGCTCTGTGCCACTGGCGCGGGCTCGGCGAGGCCGGTGGTCTCGATGACCACGGTGTCGAACTTGTCGCGGTGTTCGATGAGCTGGAAGAAGCTGCGCACGAGATCTCCGCGCACGGTGCAACAGACACAGCCGTTGTTCATCTGCACCACTTCCTGATTGGAGGAGAGCAGCAGATGATGGTCTATTCCGATCTCCCCGAACTCGTTGATGATCACGGCGACACGGCGGCCGTGCTCGGCGGTCAAGATGCGATTGAGCAGGGTGGTTTTGCCCGAGCCGAGAAAGCCGGTGAGAATAATGACGGAGGCTTTGGAATTTGCGCTTATCGCCTCTGACCTCATTGTACCTTAAAAGATGGGTCGTCCGATCGCCTGTTGCAAGACGCCACCTTCGTCAATGGTGATCAGTTGATAATCGGCGTCTGCATCTGGCCGATCACCCCACCAACCGGCTCGCCATCCTTCATCTGCACGTTGCCTCTGACGATAGTGTAAACCGGCATGCCTTTGGTTTTCCAGCCACCCCACGGCGTCGGATGGTTCTTGCTGTGGAGTTTTCTTGGGTCGATGGTGCCTTCCTTGTTCATATCGGCGATGGTGAGATCGCCGTCAGAGCCCAGCCGGATCGCCCCTTTCTTCGGATACATCTGCCAAACCTTGGCGACATTTTCGCTCTGCACCTTGACGTAGTGATTGAGCGTTATGCGGCCCTTGTTGACCTGCGTCAGCATCAGGGAAACGTTGGTTTCAACACCGCAAAAGCCAGAGATGCAGTCCCAAATGGCGGACTTGGTCATCTTACCGTTGATATCGCAGCCCTTTTCTTCGAGCGTGTGGGGCGAATGGTCAGTCGCGATCATATCGATCGAGCCGTCCAGCAAGCCCTGCCACAGCGCGTCCTGGTGCTCCTTCGAGCGCACCGGCGGGTTCATTTTCAAGAGAGGGCCCACATCCTTCATGTCCGTGTCGACCCGCAGCAGGTAATGCGGCTGAGTTTCACCAGTGAAGCGCAAGCCGCGAGCCTTGGCATCGCGAAGCATTTGAACTGCCTGCTTGGTCGAGGCATGCACAATGTGCAGCTTGGTGCCGAAGTTTTCCGCGAGGAACATGGCGTGGGCGATCGATTCTGCCTCGCATAACCACGGACGCGATGACTCCCAATAGACGGGATCGTTCTTGCCCTCAGCCTTTAGCTTGTTCGTCCAGAAATGTTGGATCTGCCTGTTCTCCGCGTGAATACAGAGCGGCACGCCGGACTTTGTGATGTTGGGAAATACGATCTGGCACATGCCATCATCCGGAAACGGCAAGTTGCCGATGGTTTCACCGAAGAAGATCTTGTAGCCAATCGCTCCTCCCTTCGCCATCGGAAGGATGTCATCGGCGTTTGTCTGATGCACCACGCCTAACACCGCAAAGTCGCAGAGCGATTTGGATTCTCCAGTCTTTCGTTTGACATCGACCTGCTCGGCGTTCTCGGTCGGCGGGATCTGGTTGGGCATATCGATCACTGTGGTGATGCCGCCGCACACTGCGGCAGTGGAGCCCGTCGAGAAGTCTTCCTTGTGAGTTACGCCAGGATCACGGAAGTGCACGTGCGCGTCGATTAGTCCCGGGAGAATGTGGAGGCCGCTCGCATCGATTATCCGCTTGCCGTCCGGCAGCGTGTCGCTAGCGCCGATCGCCACGATCTTGCCATCGGCTATGGCAACACCGCCTTGCAGCGTGGCCTCCGGCGTGACAATCGATCCATTCTGTACAACCAGATCCGCTTTCATGAGTTTTCCTCCTCTCATGTTGGCGTAGACACGCGGGAACGCCGCTAGGTGCTAATAGGTGTCAAACATACGTTGAAGATTGTCTGCGTCGGTGGTTTTCGAGAGCCCAAGTGAAAGTAGGATCCGTGCTTTCCACGGTTGCAGGTTGTCTGAGGCAACAAAGCCCCTCCGCTTTAAACCCGGGCTGCGCACAATGCGGCCGGATGCGACACGACTGCACAAGCACATGATCACGCCGTGCTCTCGATAGGCGCGATCGAACGCGTCATCCTGGGCGGGAGTTGGACGCCCTGCACCGGTTGCGGCGCTGACGATGCCTTTTGCGCCTGCCTTGGCCGCCGCGTCGATCATCACTCCATCGGCATTAACGTAGGAGAGAACGACGTCCACCCGAGGCAGCGATCTCGTCGTCCGCACGTCGAACTCGGTCTGCGTCGTATGCTTTCTGGTAGGCTGGTGATAATAAACCACTTTTCCGTCGGCGTCGGCGAACCCGAGCGGTCCGAGATCGCGGGATTCGAACGCTTCGACGCGGTAGGTGGAGTTTTTCGTCACATCACGACCGTTGAAAATAGTGTCGTTCATCACGACCATGCAGCCGCGGCCAAAGGATTGCGAGTTGGCGGCGACGCGAACGGCGTTGACCACATTGAGGTAGCCATCGGCACTGATCGCCGACGATGGTCGCATCGAGCCCACGAGTACCACCGGCTTTTCCGTCTTGAGCACGAGGTTGAGGAAATAAGCTGTCTCTTCGAGCGTATTTGTTCCATGTGTGATGACGATTCCGTCTGCTTGGTCCTGCTCAAACATCGAATGGATCTTTCGCACTAGATCGAGCCAGTCGGAATCAACCAATGCTTGGCTCGGAAGACGACGGAACGGGATCTCCTGCACGCGAGCAATGCTTTTGAGCTCAGGGAGCTGAGCAAGCAGTTCGCCGTCGCCCAATCGCTTATTCGCCTCGATGTACCACGCAAGATCCAAGCGATCGGTGCCCACCGAATCGATTGTTCCGCCGGTGAGCATCAGTCCCACTCTAGGGAGCAACCCAGCCATCGCAACACACTCAGGTTAGCAGTCTTTCCTACTGCTAGAATCTTGCGTTTCCGAGAGGTAAGCCTCACGGCATCCAGCACCTCGGGATACGCCGCACGGCACGCTGTGGTCTGATCCTGCCCGATGCGGCGAACTCGCAGCAGGATCGGTGAGGATCATTGGGCTGGTTTGAGGCCAAGCTCCTTCGCGGCGATGGCGAGTCGGTCGCGTTGTTCTTGCATTGCGGCCGCGAACTCAGCCGGCCCCCCCGCGTTGGCAATCTGGCCGGTCACGCTAAGTTTTTCACCGAAATCGGGCTCCTGCACCACGGCGCGCATATCCGCAGCTATATGTTCTCGAAGCGCCAAAGACATCCCTTGCGGCCCGAAGAAGCCGACGAGGCCATCAAGTGTAAGCTCCGGATAACCCGCCTCGTTGACGGTCGGGACCTCGGGATGAGTCGGCGGCCTCACGCTGTTGGTCGACGCGAGCATTTTGATTGCGTTCGCCTGAAGCTGCGGACGCAGTGTCGCGAGCGATGCTTCGGTCACCTGGATCCGGCCCGTGGCAACGTCATTGGCCGCCTCCTGCGGGTTACGATAGGGGACTCGCGCCATGTCCAGATTATTTTTCTTGAGGAAGCCGGCGAACAGGAAATCGATGGCGCCGGTTGTGCCCGCCCAATTGAGCTTTCCAGGATTGGTGCGCGTCATGGCGACTAGATCGCGCATAGTTTTGACATCCATCGAGGTTGGAACCGCGATGACGATAACCGTATTCCAGCCTCGGGCGATCGGGAGGAGGTCGCTCTCTTTGTAGGGCATCTGCTGCAGCACGTAGGGATGAGCCGTCAGCGCTGACGTCGGAGAGGCGAGCAAAGTGTGGTCGTCGTTCGCGCCGATGACCGCGCTCACGGCGACGACCGCATCGCCGCCGGGACGATTCTCGATCACAACGGGTTGGCCCCAACGCTTGCTCAATCGATCGCCGAGGAGACGCGTGCCGAAATCCACGCCACTGCCGGCTCCGAGCGTTACGATGAACTTGACTGGCCGCTGCGGCCAAGTCTGCGCCATCGACGGGGGAACCAGCACTAGCAACAAGAGAAGCGTGAGGCCGGCTCGATAGAGTCCCACCGCCGCCCATCCTTGTGTCCCAAACATGGGCACCTCCTGCATCGCATACGATATTAGCGGTATGTATACGTGTCAAATGCGCCCTGTTGGATTGCCGACCGCCCGCAATCTCTTCCGTCCGGCGCGAGAAAGTCGCCAGCGTTGGTGGACGGGCCTACATGGGGCGAAGAGCATAATGAGGGTTCTTGGTGTTGTGGTTACCGCCGTAATCTACCTAGCTTTCGGAAATCTTCACCTGTATACCCGCCTATCTACTTCATGACGTTGCAGCGGTGCACAGCCGTGACGCTATCAGACGAAGTTTTTCAAGCCCTCGTGAAGGCCATTCTGTCCGGTGAAGTTGAACCCGGCGGGCGCCTTGACGAGCCCAGTATCTGCCGAAAGTTTGGCGTATCTCGAACTCCGATTCGCGAAGCTCTTCGGCGGTTGAGCGGAACGGGTCTTGTTGAGGTTACGCCTCGCAAGGGAGTTACGGTTGCGCGTATCGACGTCGAACAACTCAACAACATGTTCGAAGCACTTGGCGAATTTGAGGGGCTTTGCGCGAAATTAAGTGCTGTCAGAATGAGCGCGCTGGAGAAGAAGCGTCTCGAGGTTCTCAACGCACACCGACAGAAAAGAATTGCCGATCGCGATAAAGATTTTGCGGCGATGAATAATGAATTTCATGAGGCTATTTATTTGGGCGCACATAACCCAAGCATTGCTTCGGTCACTCGCAGCTTCCGGCAAAGGCTCGAACCTTTTCGAGCGCTTCAATTTGTTCCGGGCCGAACAGAGTATTCGTTTCATGAGCATGATGAAATCGTACGAGCTATTATCAGCTCTGACGCAGAACGGGCCTACAACGTCATGCGTGACCATGTGATCGGTACTGGCCTGCAAGTCATTGAGCACTTCGCGCGAAACGGGGAGGCGGCCTCCCCCAAAAAACTACCGCGGCGACGTCAGAAGGCCCGATAGAGGAATTGCTGATAGGTCGGGATAGCCGAGACAGTTGACGGATCGGTTGACAGCGGCTGTATCGCATACAATAACGTTCGAAAGTATACGTTCTGGACATGAACGATCGCGAACGGGCCGCAAGCTGGATTGGTGCCAGTTTACTGCGCAAGGAGGATGCAAGGCACCTCCACGGGCAGGGCATGTTCATCGCTGATATCAACGTGCCTGGCACGCTGGAGATCGCGTTCGTGCGCAGCCAGAGGGCGCACGCCAATGTGCGCCACGTGACCAAGCCTGCGGAATCAGCAGGGCGGGTTTTCACGCTGACGGACATCGGCCCGATCAATATTCTGGAGGCAGGGCCGGAGCTCGCCGCTCATCGCCACAGTCCATATCCTCCGTTGGCTGATCGGCGGGTCCGATACGTGGGACAGACGATCGCCGCCTGCATGATGCCGACGCGAGCTCGGGCCGAAGATTTGGCGGACCGGGTGCATGTCGACTTGGAGGAATTGCCTGCTGTCGTGGACGTGGTTGCCGCGATGCGGCCCGACAGCCCACGCGTTTTCGATGAATGGCCGAACAACGCGTACATCAGTACTCGGGTGCTCGAGGGAAACCCCGAATCGCTGACCTCTGCGCCGGTTCGCGTACGGCGACGACTGCGGCTGAATCGACAGGCGACCGTTTCACTCGAAGGACGGGGCGTTCTCGCCTACTGGGACCACCGCCTTGACGAGCTCGTCGTCTACCTTTCGACCCAAGGCGGCCAGGTCAAACGGCTCGCGCTTTCCCGGATGCTTGGCCTGCCCGAACAAAAGGTTCGCGTCATCGCTCCTGATGTAGGCGGCGGCTTCGGCGGGAAGAACCGCATTATGCCTGAAGATGTTGCCGTCGCTGCGATCGCATTGAAGGTCAAGCATCCGGTGCGATGGATCGAGGACCGTCGTGAACATCTGCTCGCGTCGGTCCACGCCCGAGATCACACCTACGACTTGACTATTTCGGCTGATCGGGATGGCACGCTTCTCGGCATCGAGGGTGAGATCTACATCGATGCCGGCGCCTACGCCCTGTGGCCGACGGGCGCTTTTCAAGAAGCTAGCATGGCCTCGCGCAATTTGACGGGGCCTTATCGCATCCGCCATCTGAAACTCGACGCCCACACCGTCGCCACGAACAAGGCCCCCATGGGTCCCTATCGCGGGGTGGCTCGCCCGGGAGCAACTTTTGCACTCGAGCGCCTGGTCGACGAGGTTGCACGGGAACTGAGGCGCGAGCCATTCGATCTGCGTAGACAGAACATCGTCACCACAGCTGAACTTCCTTACAAGTCCGCAGCCGGTCTGAAGCTCGACACCGGAGACTATGTTGCCGCGCTTGATATCGCGCGCGACAAGATTGATCTGCCAGCGATCCGCAAGCGGCAGGCGGCGGGCGAGCCTGATAAACGCAGGATTGGCGTGGGATTTGCGTTTTATACCGAGCAGAGTGGTCACGGCACGGTGGAATTCGTCAAACGCAAGTTTCGCGTAATCCCGGGCTACGAGTCGGCAAATGTCCGGATGCTGCCGGACGGCGGTGTTCTGATCTACGTGGGCGTGCAGAACCATGGCCAAGGACATGAGACATCGCTTGCGCAGATCGCCGCGCATGAGTTGGGGATCGATCCCGCACGGATCTCCGTTCGCTATGGCGATACTGCGGTTGGACCATACGGATTTGGCACATTCGCTTCCCGGTCCATCGTGTTCGCCGGAGGCGCCGTAGGCAAAGCCTCGCGCGCGGTGGCCGAGAAAATACGCCGCATTGGGGCACATCTGTTGCAGGCCGACGTCGCGAACACCCGCATCGAGGGCGGAATGGTCCATGGTCCGTCGGCCAAAATCAGCATTGCGGAGATCGCCTTCGCGGCCAATGCCCGGCCAGATCATCTGCCGGCCGGTATGGATCCGCTGCTGGAGACCACCGCTACGTACGAGCCGACTGACTCCGGCGGTGTTTTTGCATACGGTACCCACGCGGTCGTCGTGGCGGTCGATCCCGACAATGGGGTGACCGAAATACTCGACTATGTGGTTTCTGAAGATTGCGGCACGATGATCAATCCGATGATCGTAGACGGCCAAGTGCAAGGGGGCATCGCGCAGGGGATCGGTACCGCGCTGTACGAAGAGATTCCGTATGACGAACAGGGCCAACCGCTCGCCACAACGTTTGCAGACTATATGGTGCCGTGCGCGCCGGAAATTCCCGGCGTGCGCATCTTCCATCTCGTCACCCCTGCTCTGACGACTGAATATGGCGTGAAGGGACTCGGTGAAGGAGGAGCCATTGCTCCGCCGGCGGCCATTGCCAACGCAATCGCAGATGCATTTCGCGACATCGGCGCGAGCTTCAACGAGACGCCGCTAACGCCGCGCCGCGTTTCGGAGGCGATTGAACGGGCGCGACGTGCGAAAGACGCCCGCCCATGAAAGCGGCGATATTCGACTACGTAGTTCCGAAAACCGTGTCTGAAGCCAGCGCGTTGTTAGGCTCGACGGGGGCGGCGACGGTGGCAATCGCCGGCGGCCAATCGTTGGTGCCTATGCTGAACTTGCGAGTGGCGTTGCCAGACCTGCTCGTCGATATCGGGCGATTGCAAGAGCTCAAGGAGGTTGCCGCAACGCCGAGCACCATTCGGATCGGTGCTCTGACGACGCATGCCGCGATTGAAGACGGCAAGCTTCCCGAGGCATTCGGCGGACTGATGCAACAAGTCGCTTGCAAAATTTCTTACCGGGCGGTTCGCAATCACGGGACGATCGGAGGCAGCGTCGCGCTTGCCGATCCCGCCTCGGATTGGACCGGCTGTTTGATGGCGCTAGGGGCCCAGGTTCGAATCTCGGGCCTGAAAGGCACGCGCTCACAGCCCATCAGCGAGTTCGTTCTGGGACAGTATTCGACCTCGCTGGCCGCCGATGAGATTATTGTAGGCTTCGACTTGCCGCGCCCCAACGCGGCGCTGCGCTGGGGCTTTTTCAAGGTGGTGCGTAAAAGCGGGGCGTTTGCGGATTCCATCGCATTCGCCGTTGCGCAGGGCCGAGGTGGTCCGGCCTCGGTCGTGCTCGCGGCTGCTGCAGACCGCCCCCGCCTGCTTCCGAAGGTCGCTGAACGGATCCAAGTCGGAGGTGGATCTGAAGACGCGCTGCGATCTGCGATCGCGGAGGATGTGGCGGAGCACGTATCCCGAGACGATGCCTATCTCATCCGCTTGCACACCTCGACCGTGCTGCGAGCCGTGCGCGAGGTACAGGCACAATGAAATCACTGACGCTTGAACTGAACGGTGCCAAAATCACCTGCGACGTGGAGCCTCGGGAAACCCTTGCAGATTTCCTGCGCGAACGCTGTCGCCTGACGGCAACCCATCTCGGGTGCGAACACGGAGCGTGCGGTGCCTGCACGGTCGCCGTGGATGGACAAGCCACCCGCTCTTGCCTTCGACTTGCGATCATGTGCGACGGCCGTTCCGTGCAGACGCTTGAAGGGCTGGAGGACGATTCCACGATGGAGGTACTGCGTCGGCATTTCCATCAATCTCATGGCGTTCAATGCGGATTTTGCACGCCCGGTATGCTGATGATGGCGCGTGACATTCTGTTGCGTATGCATGATCCAGATGTTGAGACGGTCAGGAGCCAACTCAGTGGTCAGATCTGTCGCTGCACCGGGTACTCGGGAATCGTCACAGCCATTGTGGCCGCCGGACGAGAGCTTGGCCGCGCCGGCCAGGCGAAGGGCGTGCGCGAGTCGGGTATCCAAGTCACCGCAATTGCAGCGGTGCCGGCCAAGGTCGACGATTAGAAGCCGACAGGAAGCTCCTTTGCCCATTTTGCGCGCATGCGTGAGTCCAATTCTTTGCTCGCTCGCGCAATCGGTGGGAACATTTTTTGTCGGTTGAATGGAACGCACGCGTTGATGACGACACGCGAATTGCGCTTGTCGTTCTCTGCGTTGTAGCACATAGGATCGAGGGCTGAGCTCCAGCCGCCGTGGATAATGTCCACCTGATCGCGTGGATCGCAACGCGTGCACATGGCCCAAATGACGTCGTTTATGTTCGCAGGGTCGATGTCATCGTCCACGACGATTGTCCAGCGATTGCAATAAGCGCCAGCGTGACAATGCGACGCCACCATGCCAGCCTGCTTGGCGTGACCGCCGTAAAGCTGCTTGATCGACACCGTTAGCATGAACCGGCTTCCTCCCGCCTCGTGCGCCCACACGCCTTTGACCTCGGGTATGCCCGCGGCTTCAAGCTGATTCCAGACTGCACCGCATCGATAAATACCAAGGTAGAAGGTGTTGTCGTTCGGAGGCACCGCAGGAATAGCTCCCATCAGAATTGGATTATTCCGATGCATCATCGTGGAGATGCGGATTGCAGGCTCGGGATGGCTGCCGGAAGGGTAGTAACCCGTCCACTCGCCGAGCGGACCTTCCAGCAATTTGTCGTCCGGATGGATGAATCCTTCAAACGCAATCTCCGAATTTGCCGGAACGGGAAGCCCTGTCCGCGGCATGTTGATGACCTCGACCGGTTCGCCGAGAATTCCACCAGCGGCCTCGATTTCATTTTTGCCGTAGGGGATTTCTAATCCGGCGAGCATGAACATCGCGGGATGCATGCCAACAATCACAGCGACAGGACAAGGCTGTTTCCGCTCGTGATATTTGCCCATGATAATAAGGCCATGCTTGCCTGGAGACATGAAGACAGTGGCCACATCCGGACCATGCGACTGAATGCGATAGCAGCCGTAATTGATCCAGCCTGAATCCGGGTCCTTCATTGCCACCATACATGCCGTGCCGATGAACGGCCCGCCGTCGCGCTCATGCCAGACCGGCGTGGGAATGCTTTGAATGTTGACGTTTTTGCCTTCCAGGACGTTGTCGAGTAGCGGCCCGCCATTGACCGGCTTGGGCTTTTGGGACGGTGCATTTTTCATGTAGTTCCGCCACCATTGGATGAGTTCCATTTCAGATCCTTGAGGAGGTAGTCCAAGGGCGACGTTGATGCGCGGCACCGAGGTTAGGATGTTGGCAATAACGCGATGGCCTTGCGGAAATCCCGGTATCTCATCGAACATGAGCGCCGGGTTGCCCATTTTCCTTTGATAAATGTCGACGAAGGCGCCGATTTCCTCTTTTGGCTCGGCGCCCTTGATGAATTTCAGTTCGCCCGCCGCCTCAATGCCGCTGATCCAGTCACGCAGATCCTTATTGGGCATGTGCAGTCTCCACTACTCAGGCGACCCGCGATGGCTTCTCTCCGATACTGCCTTAACGGCTACACGGAGCTAGCTTGGGTTGGGCAAGGGAACAGACCATTTGCGAGCATTCAGAGCGGTTGTGCGAGGTCCGATACAATTTGCAGCACCTTGCGTCCCGTGAGGCGTTTTAAATTGAAATCGACCATATTTGTGGAGTCGAACATCAATCGAGCTTGATGCCGACAGCTCTGATGACGCTGCCCCACTTCTCAACCTCGCCAGCTATGAAACGGCCAAACTCCCTGGAGGGCATGGTGAGAGGGTCGAGCCCCATCTGCAAGAGGCGCGCTCGAAGTTCGGGCTGACTCAAACTTGTGGAGATACTTTCGTAATAGGCATCGACAATGTTGTCCGGCACACCTGACGGACCGACCAGGCCGAACCACGTCACCGCATTGAATCCAGGCAAGCCTTGCTCCGAAAGCGGGACCACATTCGGTGACAGAAAGGAGCGGTCCTTGGAAGCGATTCCAATCGGCACGATCGAACCTGAGCGAACGTGTTCAGCGGCATCTCCCGCACCAAGGAACATCATTGAGATCCGGCCCCCAAGGAGGTCGGGTAATGCTTGCGCCTGGCCGCGGTAGGAGACGTGAACAATGTTGATCTCCGCCGCGGCTTTGAACATCTCGCCGGTAAGATGCTGGATGGTCCCTGTTCCCGAAGATCCGAAGGTCAGTTGGCCCGGTGCCGCCTTGGCATAGGCAATCAGCTCTTGCAGGTTGCTGATCGGCAAAGAGCGATGGACCACGAGGATATTCTTCATCTCCGCGAGCATCGTGATCGGGGTAAAATCCTTGACGGGGTCAAAAGGCAATTTGGAGCCGTAGAGCGTTGCGTTGGCTCCGTGTGTCCCACCTGAGGCTGTGCCGAGGGTATATCCGTCCGCCAGCGCCTTCGCGACCAACTCCATGCCAATGTTGCCACCGCCTCCCGTCCGATTTTCGACGACAAAGGACTGTCCCCATTTCTCATTGAGTTGCTGCGCAACAATTCGCCCGATTGTGTCGATCGGACCACCGGCTTGAAATGGGATTACGATCCGAACGGATCGCGTCGGTGACCAGGTGTTTTCCGCCATCGAGCGGGAAGCGCCGCACGTTGAAAGAAGCAACGCGATTACGAAAACTGTTCTCTTCATCGGCGTTAAATTTTGTTGCCGCATTCGCACGAAAGCGAGGATTTGACACGTATACGGAATAAAATTATCGTACACAATCCTGCACCGAAGCTAAGCTCGCGAAGACTCCCCGGATCCTGTGGGCGACCCGGCGTGAAGTAAGGAGCGAAAGCAATGTCCAAAGGAAAGGAATTCGTCTTTTTCATCGTCATGCTGACCGTGATCGGGGCAGCGCCGCTCGGATGGGCGCAGACGCCGGTTCAGCTGAAATACACTCGCGTCATCGATTTGACGCTGCCAATCGAGAGCAACATGGAAGGAATCCCCGGGCTGAAGTCCTACGCGGAGAACCCTTCTAGAGTGACGGTCATTGCAGCCATCACGGAGGCGCAAAAGGAGTTGTTGCGGGCCGAAGGGATGACACTCAGCAACAATTTGGTGGTCAATGGCCGGTCGATGATTTCGGTCCTCTCCATCCTAGTACACAACGGGACCCACATCGATGCGCCACGGCACATGATCGACAAGGGATACCCGGTCGACGAAATTCCCTTGGGACAAGTCGCGAAGGAGGCAGTGCTGATTAACTTGCTGCACAAGGGCCCGAATTCGTCTGTGTCCGTGAAGGACATTCTGGATACTGGGGTAGACTTCGGTCCGGATGTAATTCCCGTAATCAATACGGGTTGGACGGAGAAGACGTGGGGCAAGCCTGAGTTCTGGGCGCAGATGCCCTATCTTGAGCCTGGCGTGGGTGAGCTAATGGCGAAGAAAAACGTCCCCGCGGTGGCGATGGATGTCTTTCCGGAAAAGGCAATCTGGAGGGGGATCAAACTCGATCCAGGTGAAGTGTGGGTCGCAAACCACCTCGCTCTGCTCGAGAAAGGCATTCCCATGATTCAGTTCGTAACCAATCTTTCGCAGATTGGGAAGAACAGGTTTGTCATGATTGCAGCGCCCCTCAAGATCAAAGGTGGAGACGCCAGTCCGGCACGTGTGCTCGCGCTCGTAGAATGACCCTGAAGCTCCTCGGCCGGTCCGCCGAAGTTTCGCTCGATCAACCCGTAATCGCCGACCGGACCAGACGCGATCCGATCGCGGTCAAGAAAGCACATCAGGGAATTGACCTATGCATGCCGGCCGGCGCCTATCATGGCGCGTTCAAATCACAACACGGCTGTCTGCTCTGCGGAATCCATTACTACGACGAGAGCAAGACATAGCCATGCTTAGCTGCGGAGAACATCACCATGCTGGCGCCGGAAGAGAAGCTCAAGCTCGCGACGAAGCCCTACCTGGCCACTACGGCGCGTTTTGCAAACGGCGCGGACACGCCGCGCGATTTTCTCGAGCGCTGTCTCGCTGATCTTGCTGCGCTCGAGCCGAAGATCGGCGCCTTCGTGCATCTTAATCTCGAGGGGGCGCGCGCGGCTGCTGATCACTCTACTAGGCGCTGGCGCGAAGGCCGGCAGCGCTCCCCGATTGACGGCATGCCGCTCGGCATCAAGGACATCATCGAGACCGCTGACATGCCGACCGAGAATGGCTCGCTGCTATTTGCGGGCTGGCGTTCCGAGCGCGACGGTGCGAGCGTCGCCGCACTGCGCGAGGCGGGCGCGGTCATTGTCGGCAAGACCGTGACCACCGAGTTTGCCGCCACAGAGCCACGCGGCACCCGCAACCCGCATGATCTGCGCCGCACGCCAGGCGGCTCGAGCAGCGGCTCGGCAGCCGCGGTTGCGGCAGGAATGCTCAGCGCCGCACTCGGCACCCAGGTGATCGGCTCGACCATCCGCCCAGCCAGCTACTGCGGCTGCATCGGCTTCAAGGCGAGCGTCGGCGCGCTCAACCGTGGCGGCAGTTACGATGGATTGAGCCAGAGCGCCACGGGCGTGCTCGCCGCGACCTTGGAGGACGCCTGGCAAGTCGCCTACGAGATCGCCGTTCGCGCTGGCGGCGATCCTGGCTATCCTGGGCTGTTCGGGCCGGCCAGCGCGCCGGCACCTCGCAAGCCGCGCCGCCTCGCCTTTCTCGAGACGGCGGGCTGGGACGCCGCCTCGACGGGCGCGAAGGCGGCCATGGCCGACGCGTTGGCGCGGATCAAATCCGCCGGGATCGAGCTCGCAACAAGCCAATCGCATGCCAAGGTCGCCGCCGCCGCCGCTGCGATCAAAGGAGCGCGTGCGCTGTCGATGCGAATCAATGCCTGGGAATGGCGCTGGCCGCTCAACACCTATCGCGAGCGGGACGCGAAAAAGCTCAGCCAGGCATTGCTTGATCGGCTTGCCGAGGCTGAACGTATGAGCCTCGATCAATACCGGGAAGACCTTGCCGAACGCGACAAAGTGCGCGCGAGCTACGCGGAGCTGGCGCCCGATTGCGACGCCTGCATTGGTTTGTCGGCCCCGGCGGCGGCGCCGTCAGGACTGGGCTCGACGGGGGATCCAAACTGCACAGTCCATACCTCGTTGCTCGGCATCCCCGCGATCTCGCTCCCCGTGCTGCAGGATGAAGGGCTACCACTCGGTCTGCAGATTGCCGGATTCGTCAATGGAGATGCCCAGGCATTCGCTACGGCGGCCGCGATCAAAGTATTGTTCTAGCGGGCGCCGAGCCGGCTTCCAGATAAACTCCTGGATTGAGAATGCATGCCAGCACGCCGGAAGGCCCTTCGACCCGGACATTCGCCCGATACTTCGGCTTGGAGGTGTCGGTAGGCTCATCGAGGGACGTTAAAGAGGGAGCATATTGCCATGCACGTCATCGGTCATGATCGTCGGGAGTTCATCGCGAAAAGTTTCTGCCTTGCCGGTGCCACGAGCCTTGCCGGTTGCGGTCTGCGCAGCGCCGCCGCCCAGGCGCAGAGCGCGCCGCGGCCGATCCGCCGCTCGGAGCGCTACGAGGACTCGTTCATCACCGAACGCAAGCCCTTCAAATGGCCTGGCAACAATACGCTTGCGGTCTGGTTCGCGCCCAATGTGGAGGTCTGGCAGTACGACTCCGCCTTCGGTGTCGGGATCACCCCCAATCCCACGAATTACTTGCCGGATGTCTTCAACTACGCTTGGCGGGAATATGGGATACGCGTCGGCCTGTGGCGTATCGCGGAGGTGTTCGATGCCGCCGGCGTCAAGGCGACCGTCGCGTTGAACTCGCAGGTCTGCGAGGTCTTTCCCAAGGCGATCGAGGAAATGAAGAAGCGCAGCTGGGAATTCATGGGCCATGGTGCCACGAATTCGAACACGCTCGCCGGCCTTCCGGCAGACCAGGAGCGCGAGACGATCCGCGCAGTCCTCAAAACGATCGAGCAGGCGACCGGGAAACGGCCGCGGGGGTGGCTCGGCCCCGGGCTGGTCGAGACCCACAACACGCTCGACATTCTCGCTGAGGAAGGCGTGCAGTATTGCGGCGACTGGAACAACGACGACCAGCCCTATCCGCTGAAGGTCAAGTCGGGAAAAATGTTCTCGATTCCCTACTGCAACGAGATCAACGACATCCCACTCTACATCCGCAAGGGCTACACCGGCGAGCAATATCTGCGCTCGGTGATCGATCAATTCGATGCGCTGCACGCCGACAGCAGCAAGCAACCGCGGGTCATGGGCGTTCCCCTGCATCCGATGATCTCCGGCCAGCCGTTGCGTATCAAGTACTTGGAGCGCGCCATCGCCCACATGAAGGAGCGGCAAGGCGTATGGTTCGCCACCGGAAGTGAGATCATCGACGCCTATCAGAGTTCGGTGTGAGATCCGGCCACGCAAGACCATCTTCACGACCGCGGTTCGTGATCGGACCGCCGCAAGCGTGCGATAGCGGCGCTCAAGAACAGGCACCGCTGTCGCAAGAGAGCACGGGTTGCCCGTCGCCGGGGCCGCAGATGATCCTCGCATGAGAAAACAGCTCGCGCTCGCATTTGCACTCGCGCTGGGAGCGATTGCGATTGCATGGGCACAATCCTATCCGTCGCGAGCGGTCACGCTGATCGTGCCGTTCGGAGCAGGTGGGCCCGCGGATACGATCGGCCGCATCGTGGCCGAGGGAATGCGCGAGCCACTCGGCCAGCCGGTCATCATCGAGAACGTGGTCGGCGCTTCGGGCACGATCGGCGTCGGCCGCGTCGCTGCCGCTGCGGCCGAGGGCTATACGTCCGTGCTGGGCAATTGGGCGACCCACGTCTTGAACGGCGCCATGTTCGCGCTGCGCTACGATCTGGTCGGGGATTTCGAGCCGGTGGCGCTGGTATCGAGCGATCCGCTGCTGATCGTGGCGCGCAAGAGCATGCCAGCGAACGACTTGAAGGAGTTCATCGCGTGGCTGAAGGCCAACCCGGGCCAGGTGACCCAGGGTACGACCGGGGCGGGCGGCATATCGACGGTCGGCGGCCTGTTTTTTCAAAGAGCAACCGGCACGCAGTTCAGGTTCGTCCCCTATCGCGGCGGTCTCGGCCCCGCCATGCAGGATCTCGTCGCTGGCCAGATCGATTTCATGATCGACACGGCGGCCAATTCGCTGCCGCAAGTGCGTGCCGGCACCATCAAGGCCTATGCGCTGACGGCGAAGACCCGTTTGCCGGCAGCGCCCGACATCCCGACCGTCGACGAGGCTGGGCTGCCCGGCCTCTACGCCCTGAATTGGCAAGCCGTTTTCGTGCCGAAGGGCACGCCCAAAGACGTGGTCACGCGGCTCAACTCCGCGATTGTAACCGCGCTCGGCGATGCGACGGTGCGACGACGGCTCACCGGTATCGGGCAGGAGATTTTTCCGCCCGAACAACAAACGCCGGAAGCGCTCGCGGCCTATCAGAAGGCTGAGATCGAGAAGTGGTGGCCGATCGTCAAGGAAGCGAACATCAAGGCGGAATGAATCGGTTGCCTGCATGGGAGGGACGCGACGAAAATCTTGGCTGAAATCCAGCGTCGCGGTTTCGTATCGTGCCTGTTCGGTGGCATTGCCGCCGCGGCCCTCGCAAATGTCGCGCGCGCACAGACGCCGGATCCCATCTCCTGCCAATTAGGCCGCAGAAACATGTGAGCCTCCATACAATCTCGCAGGGCAAAATCAATCGATCCTGCTCTGGCAGTGCATCGGGATGTTGTTAGTAGTATTGTGTACACAACCTTATCGGCTTGGGCAGACAGCGACGAGGAGAGACGAAGGTATGTCACAGATCAACAAATCTGCACGATTGAACGTCGCCTTTTTTGCAGCCGGGTTGATGGTTTTCGCGGCAAGTTTGATCGGAAGGGCGAGTGCGGAGACAAAGATTGTGGAAGGATTTGTCAGCCATGGTGCGCTGCAGTGGCCGGAGTACATCGCAACCGAATTTGGCTGGTTCAAGGAAAACGGCGTCGATGTAGATATGGTGGTTGTAGGCGCCGGCGCGGCGCAGCAAGTGGCCGCCGGTGCGCTCAACCTCGGCTACACCGGATTCCCAGATTTCATCCGTGCGATCGATCAGGGTGCGCCGGTCAAGATTGTCATCAATGCAATCACGGCTCCGCCCTATGCCGTCTATTCGAAGCCCGCGATCAAGAAAATTGCCGACCTTAAAGGTAAAACGGTGAGCATCGGCGGAACCAAGGACGTGACGCTGATCTACATGGAAGCTTTCATCGGTTCGGCAGGATTGAAGGCGAGCGATCTTGACTTTGTTTACGCCAAGGCGACGCAGGATCGTCTGGCCGCTCTGCTTTCGGGCGGCGTTGACGCGGCTATTCTCTATCCGCCGTCCACATTCCGCGCTGGGGGAGCGGGCTATACCGATCTGGGCGACATTGAAACCTATCTGAGGAATTTTCCCTTCACAGTCTGGGCGGCCAACACAACTTGGGCTGCAAAGAATGGCGAGGCTCTTCTGGGCTACATCCGAGCCTATAGCCGTGCAGTGCGCTGGCTCTACGATTCCAAGAACAAGGATCAGGCGGTCGATTTCCTGGTCAAATACTCCAAGCAGGATCGCAGGGATTCCGCCGACACCTATGATTACTTCGTCAGCAAGCTTCGCGCCTTTAGTGCCGACGGGCGGATTAGCTCGGAAAGCTACCAGAGCATGACCGACGCGCTTGTTCGATGGGGCGATCTCAGCAAGCCAGTTCCGCCAATATCCAAGTTCTTCGACTTAAGTTTCGTTGAAACGGCCTGGAAATAATCATCGTTTCGCGAATGCCCAACGACCGGCCATCAGAGGAATATCGGTCTACTTCCTTCTTTGACCTTCTGATCGTGACCAGGGCGGGCTCGCCCCGCTGACGCCGCGACGGGTGCTGGCGGCGATCCGGCAAGCGCAAGCGTCGTCGCAAGCGCAAGCGTCGCAAGCGCCGTCGGGTGGCCGTGGGGACATACGCCCGTCTTCGCCGAGCCACGGGCTGCCCTAGAGAGGTTCGCGCGAGTGCGGACACCGAGCGTGCGGAAAGGAAGACCGAAGTGACGATCGGCAGACTGGCTGTCTCGGGCTGCGTCCTCACTGCGCTCGCCGTGGGTTTTCTCGCGGCCGCGCCGGTGGGCGCTGCCGGCGAGGGCGCGTTCTTCCACGGCAAGCAGGTGCGGTTCTATACGATGGGCGGCCCCGGCGGCGGCTACGATACCTATATGCGCGCGCTGATCCCGCATCTGGAGAAGAAGCTGGGCGCCAAGATGCTGCCGACCAACGAGCCCGGCGCCGGCGGACTGATTGCCATCAACCGTACGCTCCACGCGCCTCCCGACGGATTGACGATCCTGCTCGTCGGCGGGGAGACGCTGGTGACGGCACAGCTTTATGACGCACCCGGCGTCAGCTATGACGTCCGCAAGCTCACCTGGCTCGGCCGGGTGAGCAGCGAAGCGAAGGTGGCGCTGCTCGGGCCCCGGTCCCCTTACGACACCGTCTTCGACCTGGTGAAGAGTCATAGGCCGGTCACCTGGGCAGGCTCCAGCAAGATCGACGGCAATGCCGATTTCACCGCCATCATGGCCCACGCGCTCGGCATGAAGAGCAAGATCATTACCGGCTACAAGGGCACCGGCGACATGAACCTTGCGATCCAAAGGGGGGAGGTGGACGGACGCATCGTGTCCGAAGAATCCGCCGCGCTCTACGGTCCGAGCAATGGCATGCGGGTCGTGGCCGTGCTCGCGCGCAAGCGCCTCGAGCAATTCCCCGCTGCGCCGACCCTGTTCGAGGCGGCGGAGCTTGGCCCGGCACAGGCGCGCTTGATCGACTGGCGCGCGGGCATCGCCGGCCTCGGCCGATTGATGGTAGTTACGCCGGGCACGCCGCAGGATCGCCTCGATCTGCTCCGACAAACCTTCGCGGAGATCATCCGCGATGGCGGCTTCATCGCTGAGGTCAAGAAGCTCGGTCTCTCGGCCAACCACGCCGGTGCCGACGAGGTTCGCGCGGCGATCGAGCAGGCGATGACCACGCTCGACCAGGAGGGCCTCGCCGAGGTGCGCAACGTTGCGCTCGAGCGCTATTATCAGTAAGGCCACAGTATCGCGCGGAGAGGACAATGTTCGCGAAGCTCAATCATCTTGCCATCACCAGCGACCACTACACGCTGCTCGGCATGTTCTATCGGGCGGTCTTCGGACTGAAGTCATCGGGCGACACCGCGCGCGAGATCGGCGCGATTTCAGTCGGCGACGGCTACCTCGGCATGACGCTGATCCCTCGCCGCGGCGGGCGCAAGGCGGGCCTCGACCATTTCGGCATCGAAGTGGAGGATCTCGATAAGGTCCGCAGCAAGGTCGCCAAGAAATATCCCGACATCGAGATCGTGAAACGGCCGGGCAACCGGCCGTTTGCGAGTTACAGCGCGCACGACCCCGCGGGCAACTATTTCGACCTGTCGCAGCCCGGTCACGAAAATCGCGCCGAGGTCTATGCCAAGGGCGAGTGGAGGCAGGAAACGACGTTCAGTCATTTCGCGCTGCGCGCGCGCGAGGCGGAGCGCATCGCCAATTTCTACGCCGACGTGTTCGAGCTCGAAGCCCGCAACATTCCGACCGAAGACGGTGGTTACCACCTCACTGATGGCCGCGTCACCATGGCAATCGTGCCGTGGAAGATTTCCTCCTTCAACGGCGCCGGCATCGAACAGCCGGCAATGGATCACATCGGTTTTCGCGTAGCCGAGCTCGATGCCTTCAAGGCACATCTCGACAAGGTCGCAAAGACCAACATCTGCCTCGCGCCCAAACCCATCGACTTCGATTCCGAAGGCGCGGCGCGCTTGGCATTGCTGAGGAAATGTCCGCTGGGCCACCTTCAGCTCGCTGATCCGGACGGCACGCTGATCGACGTCGAGGCGGACCACTGATCGGGCGGCGGCGTCGGCGATCGCGGCGGCATGCCGACGGGAATCACCCTCGATCGCGGCCGCGCAGGAGACCACCCTCGGGACGATGAGAGGAACTCAAATCATGCTGTCCAAAGCCGATCGCAAGAAAGCCGCCGACATTCTGATGAGCGCGGAAAAGGAGCGCAAACAGGCGGTCCAGCTGTCCAAGACCTGGCCGGACCTCACCATCGAGGACGCCTACGCCATCTCCAGCGAAGTGGCCAAACGCAAGATCGCCAAGGGCGCCAAGCTGATCGGCCACAAGGTCGGGCTGACCTCCAAGGCGATGCAGCGCTCCTCGCAGATCGACGAGCCGGACTACGGGCACCTCCTCGACTACATGATGATCGCGGATGGCGCCAAGATTCCACACGAGAACTATTGCCGGCCGCGGATCGAGATCGAGCTCGCCTTCATCATGGGCAAGCCGCTGAAGGGACCTGGTGTCGGCCTCGCCGAGGTGCTGCGCGCGACCGAATACGTCGTTCCCGCGATCGAGATCGTCGATGCGCGCCTGCAGGACCCGCGCAAGATTTTCGACACGGTCGCCGACAATGGGGCGGCGGCCGGCATCGTCGTCGGTGGTCGGCCGGTCGGGCCGCTCGACGTCGACCTGCGCTGGGTTGGCGGCATCATGTACAAGAATTCCGAGATCGAAGAGACCGGGGTTGCCGCCGGCGTGCTCGGTCATCCCGCGCTCGGCGTGGCGTGGCTCGCCAACAAGCTCGCAAGCCACGGGGTCGCGCTCGAGCCGGGCCATCTCGTGCTGGCGGGCTCGTTTACGCGCGTGGTGTTCGCGCACAAGGGCGACACCCTGCACGCCGATTTCGGCGCGCTCGGCGGCATCGCCGTGCAGTTCGTGTAACCGTGCAGTTCGTGTAACGACAGAAAGATCGATGCTGCGAGCAACGCCGAGCTTTTCGGTCGCGCTGGTTTTGCTGGCGTGTGGGATCTCCGTCGCCCGCGCGGCGGACTATCCCACGCGGCCGATTACCCTCGTCGTCGCCTTCACGCCGGGCGGGGCAAGCGACGTGCTCGGGCGCATCCTCGGCCGCAAGCTCGAGCAAATCCTCGGCCAGCCGCTCGTCATCGACAACCGGCCGGGGGCCGGCGGCAACGTCGCAGCGGAGGCCGTCGCCCATGCGGCGCCCGACGGCTACACGCTGTTCAATGGCAACAACGCCATCCTCGCCACCAACGCGGCGCTCTACAAGAAAATCAATTTCGACCCGGAAGCGGATTTTGCCCCGATCGGCCTGATCGGATCGCAGGCCAATATCCTGGTGGTGAACCCGGCGCTGCCGGCGAAATCCATGGGCGAGCTGATCGCGCTCGCCAAGGCCAATCCGGGCAAGCTCAATTTTGCCTCCTCCGGCCACGGCTTGGCCGCGCATCTCGCCGGCGAGCTGTTCAAGGCCGAGGCCAAGATCGACATCGTCCACGTGCCCTATAAGGGCGCGGCCCCGGCGTTGCAGGACGTGATCGCCGGCCACGTGCAGATGATGTTTGCCACCGCTTCGTCCGTGGTGCCCCATATCCGGGACGGGAAAGTGCGGCCGCTGGCGGTCGCGACCCTCAAGCGCACCGCGGTGTTGCCCGATATTCCGACCATCGACGAGCTCGGGATCAAGAATTTCGACGCCACCACCTGGCACGGACTGGTGGCGCCGGCGCACACGCCGAAAGACGTGATCGCCACGCTCAATCGCGCGCTCGCGGCTGCGCTCGATGATCCAGACGTCAAGACGTCGCTCGCGGCTCTCGGCGTCGACGTCATCGGCGGGACGCCGGAGGAGTTCGCGGCCTATATCAAGTCGGAAATTCCCAAATGGGCCGCGATCATCAAGGCCTCGGGCGCGAAGCTCGATTGAGGAGTTGGGCGGAGGCTTTGGACGCGATGAATACAGTGGAAAGACAGACGCTCGCCCGCAACGTCCGCCGCCTGGGTCATCTCGATCTCCCCGGGGCGGGGCAGGTCACGGTCCGCGGCTCCCATGCCTATGTCGGGCACATTCCCAATGCGGTTCATCTCGGCACGTCGATCGTTGATATCGGCGATCCGCGCCAGCCGCGCGTCGTCGCCACCGTCACGCTCGACGACCACGACTCGCACAGCCACAAGGTGCGCGTCGTGGGCGACGTCATGATCGTCAATCACGAGCGCAACATGAGCAAGATCGGCCGCCGCGCCGAGCAGCTGCCGGCCGCGCGCCGCGCGCTCGCCGAAGCGCTCAAGCGCGAGCCCACGCGCGAGGAAATCGCCGCGAAGATGAGCGTGACCGAAAACGACTTGGCGCTGCTCGAAGCGTTCGAGCAGCGCGGCTATGACAACGGCGGCTTCAAGATCTACGACGTGTCCGACCCCGCGCAGCCGAAGCTGATCTGCTATCACAAGACCGGCGGCATCGGCGTGCACCGCTTCGACATGGACGAGCGCCACGCCTATATCTCGACCGAGATGAAAGGATACGTCGGCAACATCCTCGTCATCTACGATCTGCGCGACCCGCGACGGCCGCAGGAAGTCTCACGCTGGTGGATGCCGGGGCAGCATGTCGAGGGCGGCGAGACGCCGAGCTGGTCGGGCCGGCGGCATCGCCTGCACCATGCGCTGCGTTTCCGCGACGAGATGTGGGCGAGCTGCTGGCATGCGGGCTTTTGGGTCGTCGACGTGTCCGACCTGGCGCGGCCGAAAGGCGCCGGGACCTACAACTACCATCCGCTGTTTCCGGAGCCGACGCATACCGTGATGCCGGTGCCGGACCGCATCGGCGGTCGCCGCATCGCCGTTGCGATCGACGAGGAGGACCAAGCGCTGAGCGCGAACGAGGAGGAGGCGCGGCGCGGGCGCGCGCATGCGTGCCTGCTGACCTTCGATGTCAGCGATCTCGCCGCCATCAAGCCGCTCGGGCAGTTCCAGGTGAGCGAGCTCGATTCGCCCTTCAGCCGCACCAGCGGCGCCCGCTTCGGCGCGCACCAGTTCTGCGAACGTATGGCGGGCACCGTCGTCTATGCCGTCTGGTTCGGCGGCGGCCTGCGGATCATCGACGTCGCCGATCCGCTGAGCCCGCGCGAGATCGGCCATTTCATCCCGCAGCCGGCGGCGGGCAGATCGGCGCCGCAGAGCAACGACGTCGCGCTCGACGAGCGCGGGCTGATCTACATGGTCGACCGCCACGTCGGATTCGATATTTTGGAGTACGACGGGTCTCGCTAGGCACCATGCGCGGGTATCTCTGGATGCAGATGGCGCCAGGAGATGCTGTCCTCGATGACGAAAACAACTGACAAGGCGTCCCCAACCCTAATGCGCTCTATCACTGCTCCTCGGGAGGTCGCCACCGGCGATGCATCACGGCGCTAAAATGACAGCGGGATCGGCACCGATCGCATTGAGCAGCGCAATCGTTCCCACGGCCAGAGTTACACGCCGGACGGGTTTCCCGCGAGCCTGACCGACGCCAACGGCAACGCCACAAATTTCGCCTATGACGGCTTCGATCGGCTGGCGACGACGACCTATCCCGGCAGCAGCACCGAGGTGTTGGGCTACGATGCAGACGGCAACATGACTTCGCGCAAGACGCGCGCCAATCAGACGATCACGTTCGCCTACGACACGTTGAACCGGCTTGTGACCAAGACGCCGCCGGCGCCGGCGCCGGTGGTGAGCTACGGCTACGACCTCGCCGGCCGGCTCACCAGCGTCAGCGACACCAGCGCCGCGATGACGGCGCCCTCGGGCAGCGCGAGCTACGCGACAAACGTCACCTACGACCAGCTCAACCGCCCGCTCAGCGTGAATTGGAGCCCGGCGTCGGGCCAGACCGCGGCCACCGCCGGCAGCTCGACCTTCAATTACGGCTACGACGCCACCAATCGGCGGGTCAGTCAGAGCGCGACCGACAATAGCTGGTGGTTCTACCCGACGACGGCGAGCACGGTCAGCTACACCGCAAACGCGCTCAACCAGTACACGGGGGTTGGCGCCGTCATCCCCACCTATGATGGCAATGGCAATCTCACCGGCGACGGCACCTTCACCTACGGCTATGACGCCGAGAATCGCCTCACGTCGGCGGGTGGGGCTGGCAACACGATAACCTATGCCTACAACGGACAAGGCCGCCGCAAGCTCAAGACCGTGAATGGCACGACCACGGTCTTCGTCACCGACACCGACAACCGCGAGGTGCTGGAATACGACGGGACTAGCGGGCAAATCCTGCGCTGGTACGCCTATGGCCTGGGCTCGAACGACGTGCTCAACCAAATGGATGTCGTTGCGAATACGCGCACTACCCTGATCCCCGACATCCAGGGCTCAGTCATTGGATCGATCGATTCCGCTTCCGGCGCGCTGAGCAAGCGCGGGTATCTACCCTACGGCGCGAGTGCCAGCGCTGCTGGCACCTTCGCCTACACGGCCCAACGCATCGACCCTGAGACCAACGGCCTTTATTACTACCGCGCCCGCATGTACACGCCAGCGTGGGGCCGCTTCATGCAGGTCGACCCAGTCGGCTATCAGGGTGGTGACTCTTTCCCCGATACTCAAAGCTGGATGCCTGGCACGTCCAACCCGAATTCGGGCGCACTGATTCTGCCCGGCGATACGCTCTCGAGCAGGAACCCTACGCTGCCGACGAATGCGGGCATGAGCGGCCTTCGATACGCTGCCCCCACGCAGGGGGCGTGGGGACGTCTTACGCAGCCCGAACCGATTGCTTATGACGCTAATGCCAATTTATATATCTATGTCGGAAATGATCCGCTCAACCGCGTCGACCCGACCGGGCTGGTATCGGACACTCCGACTAGTAACCTGCTCCTTGTCGCAACGAAGGGTTCTCCGACCTTTTTTTGTCAAAACGTCGAGTGCGGAGCACCAACGGGAGGCGTCGTGTATCCTCTCTGCCCGACATGTAATAATCGGCTACGGAATGGTGGCCCTCCCATCTTACTTGAAAATGGACGGATAATTACACTGCCTATTGAACCAAGGTAGTTATGATGGAAGATATTAGAGCTTCATTGGGCGAAGATGCAAAGCGGTTAGTAGACAACCACTTAAGGATCGGACCGGAAAAGCCAGTCAGTTACCTTCCAATCAAAACAGTAGAGAAAGTCATAGGCATTACAATTCAAGATTATATGTCTCTCATTGAGAGATCGGGGAATGAGGGGATTGTGTTTGGTGCCGAGGACTGCTGCATAAGCTCGGGTGCAGTCTATGCATTTAATTGTCACTATTTATCAAAGATCTTGAATGACAATCAAACCATTCTTTCAGAACATGATTGGCCTGCTACTCCGGTTGATTTTATTCGAAGAATTGCTGCTGAGTGGATCGATGAAGAAAGCCCTATTATGCCTGTTATCAGGAAAGCTTTTGGAGATACAGCAGCGTAGCCCGGATGAGCGGAGAGATGTACGATGGGCAAAGGGAAGCGCGCCCACGCGTAGACCTCATACTGGCGAAGACAGGCGTGGGCACGGCGCGAAGACGCGCCTTTGCCCAGCCTACGCTCCACTGGCCGCGTTGGGTTGGAGACGTTCTTTGGACCGAGTGATAACGGCTTTGTATCAGGGATCGGAGTGTCAGCAGCGTGGGACTTGGCGGAACTTCCTACGCCAGCCCGACTAACACCGTGATCGTGCCCGCAACACAACAAACTTCAAGCAAATAAATGGAGAAGAGACTGAGAATTGTCGAGCTAGCATTCGCCATTGCCGGTGCAGGCTTTTTTGCGGCGTCATGGATAATGAACTATTGGACGTGGCAGGTGATGCCCACACATCCTGATTTGGATAGAGAGTTTGTAATCCCAATGATAAATCATGGTCGAACGATATATTTGAGTTTGTTCTATAGCGTTACACACACCGTGCTTTTTTGGGGTGGTCTCGCCTTGTTTCTTTGCGCAGTTATAATCGATTTCTATAAGGATCCATTCAATTGGCATAGCTTGAAGAAATAGAGTAGCTTGTGAACAACGTTTAATCCGCTGTCCGTGTCCTTTGCGAGCGCGACTGATGCCGAGGGTCGAGCAGCGTAGCCCGGATGAGCGAAGCGATATCCGGGGCACCCCTCCAAAATCCTTCGCTCACTACGGTTCCGCCGACACCTCAGCATGCGGCATGATATCCCGGATTTCGCTTCGCTCATCCGGGCTACCTGCTGGGCAATATCTTAGAGATGTAGGGTGGGCAAAGCGAAGCGTGCCCACGCGTAAATCCTCATACTGGCAAAGATACGCGTGGGCACGGCGCGAAGACGCGCCTTTGCCCACCCTACGCTCTAGTACATGGTCGACCGCCACGTCGGATTCGATATTTTGGAGTACGACGGGTCTCGGTAGGCGTCACGACGCGGGCATCTCTCGACGCAGACGCCTAAAGTCCTCCACGCTTCGCGCGCGTCACATCACTGCGTCGATTGATAGAACGTCTTGGCGTCGGCGCTGAACGCTTTGCGCGACTCCGGGTCGGTATAAAACATATGCCCGCCGCGATAGAGCAGGAGCTGCGTGCGCGACGGATCCCCGATCGGCGGCAGATGGTCGAGCACGTAGCGGCTCGCGGCGTAGGGCGTCACCATGTCGCTGTAGCCGTGCGCGATGAGCAGGCGGAACGACGGAATGAATGCGAGCAATTCGCGCAAATCGTCGCTGGCGCTCGCCGAGCCGCGCCCCGAGCCTTCCCAATCCCATTTGCCGGCGATGTCGGATGCCAACAAGATATAGGTCATCTCGGTCTTGAAGCCGAGCTCGTCGCGCGCATAGGCGGCGAAGGCGGCGCCATAGGCGCGGGTGAGGCCGTCGAGCACCGGGTCGCCGCCGCGCGCCGTCTCCTGCTCCGGGAACGGATCGGGGACCGCGAACGTCGCGTCGTAGCGGCTCACGATCTTGCCCTCGGCGGAGCGCAGATGCTTGACATAGGCGTCGCGGATGAAGCCGCGCGAGCGGGTGACGATGTCCTCGGGGAGGCCGGTGATCTCTGCGACGCGCGCGTAAAAATTGCGCGCGGCATCGCCCTGCGGCCGCGGACCGGCCAGCGTCGTGAGATAGTCGGTGAGCGCGAAGCGCTCGGCCTGCGCCTGCGCCTCTTTGCTGAAGGCGCCCTTGCGCTCGAGCTCGGCCGCGGCCAGCGACGGCAATTGCAAGGCGGCGCTCAGCGCGGAACGATTGCTGCCGAAGGTCAAACCGCCCTCGATCACCGGCGACACCATGGCGATGCCGGACACCATGATGCCCTGCTCGCGTTGCAGGACCTGCGCCACCTTGGCGGCGCGAAAGCCACCATAGCTTTCGCCGAGGATATATTTGGGTGAATTGCCGCGCCCGTTCTTGGCGACGTAGAGCGCGATGACCTTGGCAACGGCCTGGGCGTCCGCATGCACGCCATAGAACGCCTTGCCGCCGTCGGGCTTGGCCGGTCTGCTCCAGCCGGCGCCGACCGGATCGATCATGACAAGATCGGTGAAGGCGAGCCAGGTCGCGGGATTGTCCCGCATGCGCGCCGCGGCCGCGTCGTTACCGGGAAACTCGAGGATGCGCGGGCCGACCAGGCCCAAGTTCAGATAGGCCGATGCCGCGCCCGGTCCGCCGTTGAAGGCGAAGGTGACGGGACGGGTTGGAGCCTCGGCGTTCTTGGCGACATAGGCGGTGTAATAGACCGCGGCCGAGCGCTCGCCCGATTGATCGAAAAGCGAGAGCGTTCCCGCGGTCGCGGTATAGGTCAGCGTGCCGCCGGGAATCGCGACGGCGTGCTCGGTCACCGAGTCCGCCGGCAACAGCCGCAACACGCTCTCGCGGGCGTCGGCCTGTCGTTGTTCCCCGTGCCGCGGTTCGCTCGCTTGCTGCTCGCCGTGCTGCGCCGGCTGGCGGGACTCCTGCGCGCTCGCGATCGTGGCGGCGCCGGCGAGAAGGAGCGCCAGCAGCGCGCGGGTGAGCTTGGAGGGGATCAGCGTAGGCGTGGTCATCACGGCGTCCAATCGATGCTGCAGCGCCCCCGCTGCCGCACCATAGCGGATAGAGCCCTGCCGGCTCAAATCCCCTCCTCGGTAGACAACAGGCGGGATATCGGGGAATGTCGGGTCCCCCCGGCGCTGCGCCGGACGAGAGTAATGCAGAAGAAACAACGCCTCGCAGGTGCCGAAAAAATGCCATTTCCCAAGGCCTCGCGCGCGCTCGAACGATTCACGGTCCTCGACCTGACCCGAGTGCGCGCTGGGCCAACCTGCGTGCGCCAACTCGCCGACTGGGGCGCCAACGTCATCAAGATCGAGTTACCGCCCGAGCCCGGCGGCGGCGAGCCGCTCGGCGGCCCGCGCGAAGGGTCGGACTTCCAGAATCTGCACCGCAACAAGCGCAGCATGACGCTCAATCTCAAGGCGCCCGCAGCCTTGGCGGCGTTCAAGCGCATGGTCAAAAAGGCCGACGTCGTGGTCGAAAATTTTCGCCCGGACGTGAAGCGGCGGCTCGGCATCGATTATCCGCAGCTGCGCAAGATCAATCCGAAGCTCGTCTATGCCAGCATTTCCGGGTTCGGGCAGAGCGGCCCCTACGCCGACCGGCCGGGCTTCGACCAGATCGCGCAAGGCATGGGCGGGCTGATGTCGATCACCGGCCTGCCCGGGCAAGGCCCGGTGCGCGTCGGCATTCCCATCGCCGATCTCAGCGCGGGGCTGTTTTGCGCGCTCGGCATTCTGGTCGCGCTGCTCGAGCGCGAGAAGTCGAAGCAGGGCCAGTACGTCGCAACCTCGCTGCTGCAAGCGCAGATCTTCATGCTCGACTTCCAGGGCGCGCGCTGGCTGATCGGCGGCGAGGTGCCCGGGCAGGCCGGCAACAATCATCCGACCAGCATCCCGACCGGCGTCTTCAAGACCGCCGATGGACACATCAACATCGCCTCGACCGGCTCGAAGATATGGGCGCGATTTTGCAACGCCGCCAACGCGAGCGAATTGATGCAACGTCCGGAATATCAGACCGCCGCCGAGCGCTCCAAGCACCGCGACGCGCTCAATGCCGACATGGAGAAATATACCGTCAAGCGCACGAGCGCCGAGTGGATCGAGCTGCTCAACAAGGCGGGCGTTCCCTGCGGACCGATCTATACCATCGACCAGGTCTATGCCGACCCGCAGGTCGCGCACCTCGGTATGGCGCAGTCGGTGAAGACCAAGGATAAGTCGCTCCTGCGCATGGCCGGCCAGCCGATGTCGCTGTCGCGCACGCCGAGCCGGCTCGCGGCGCCGCCGCCTGCGCTCGGCGAGCACACCGACGCGGTGCTCAAGGAGTTCGGATTCAATGCGAAGGAAATTGCCGCATTACGCAAGGCGAATGCGGTCTGACGGGCGAAGTTGATTTGGCGCGCGAGGCGCGGAGGACAAGCGATGGACGACGTGACCAAGACCGACAAGATGCTCGCGCGCAAGGACGGGCGCGTCGGCTACGTGATCTTCAACAATCCCGAGCGTCATAACGCCGTTTCGCTCGATATGTGGGCGGCGACGAGCAGGATGCTCGAGGATTTTGCCAAGGATGACGAGGTGCGCGTGGTGGTGCTCACGGGCGCAGGCGGCAAGGCCTTCGTCTCCGGCGCCGACATCTCGAAGTTCGAAAGCGAGCGCGCCACCCTCGATGCGACCAAGCATTACAATGCAACGGTCGAGAAGGCGTATGCGGGCATACAGGAATTTCCCAAGCCCACCATCGCCATGATCCGCGGCTATTGCATCGGCGGCGGCCTTGGGCTGGCGGTGTGCTGCGACCTGCGCATCTGCTCCGACAATGCGCGCTTCGCGGTGCCGGCGGCGAAGCTCGGCCTCGGCTACTCCTACGCCGGACTGCGCCGCCTCGTCGACGTCGTCGGGGGAGCCTTCGCCCGCGAGATTTTCTTCACCGCCCGCCAGTTCGACACCGAGGAGGCGCGCCTGATGGGCCTCGTCAATCGCGTCGTGCCCGACGCCGAGCTCGAGACGTACGTGAAGAACTATGCCGAGACGATCGCCGCCAACGCGCCGCTCACGGTCAAGGCGGTCAAATACATCGTCGGCGAGGTCTTGAAGGATGAATCCAAGCGCAACGTGGCGCGCTGCGCCGAAATGGTGGAGCAATGCTTCACCAGCAACGACTTCATCGAAGGCCGCCGAGCCTTCATGGAGAAACGCAAACCGGCGTTCACCGGCACCTGACGATCCGCTCCGGCCATATGCTGCGAAGGAGCGACCGCTGTCGGCGTGAGGACGCAGGAGCGTCGCAATGGCGGCAAGCTGTCGCGGATACCGATTGAGGGTTTGGTGTTTCAATAGCCGAAGACGGCAGCGGCGGAACGGCTCGCCGGGCGTCGAGGAGGACGGGCGTGGCGTCGGTTGAACTGCGGGGCCTGACCAAGCGTTATGGAGAGGTTGCGGTCGTCGACGACGTGTCGCTCACCATCGAGCACGGCCGGTTGGTCTGCCTGCTCGGGCCTTCCGGTTGCGGCAAGACGACGACGCTGCGGTTGATCGCGGGCTTCGTCGAGCCGTCGGCCGGCGAAATTCGGGTCGGCGACCAGCTGATATCTTCGCCGGCGCGGACGCTGCCGCCGGAGCGGCGCAACATGTCGATGATTTTTCAGAGCTATGCGCTGTGGCCGCATATGACGGTTGCCGAAAACGTCTCTTATGGACTCAAGCTGCGCAAGCTCGACCGCGCCACCATCGACCGCAAACTCGCCGCGATCCTGGATACCACCCACCTCCGCGGCCTCGCCGATCGCTACCCGGGCGAGCTCTCGGGCGGTCAGCAGCAGCGCGTGGCGCTCGCGCGCGCCCTCATCGTCGAGCCCGAGACGCTGCTGCTCGACGAGCCGCTCTCGAATCTCGATGCCAATCTGCGCGAAGAGATGCGCTTCGAGGTGCGCCGCCTGCACGATGAATACCGCTACACCACGGTCTACGTCACCCATGACCAATCGGAAGCGATGACCACCGCCGACGTTATCGCCGTGATGAACGCGGGCAAGATCGAACAGGCGGGCTCGCCCGAGGACATCTACGAGCGGCCACGCTCGGAATTTGTCGCCCGTTTCATCGGCTCGAGCAATGTCATCAAGGGCCGCGCGCTCGATGATTGCCATCTCTCGTGCGCCGGCTCGCTATTGCGCTGCAGCGGCGACAAGTTTGTCGCCGGCCGCGAGTGCGCGGCTGCCATCCGCCAACACGTCGTGCGTTTGTGGGCGGAGAAGCCCGCGGTGACGGAAAACGTCGTGCCGGGAACCGTGGTGCGGCAGGTTTTTCTCGGCGCGAGCCGCGACTATCTCGTGGAGATGGCCGATGGCACCCAGTTGCGCGTGCAGGCGCCGGCGGCCGAAAACATCCCGCCGGGCGCGTCGGTGTGGCTCCATCTGCCGCCCGAGCGCTGCCGCGCGCTCAGCGGATGAGCTTGTGGGGCAACGACATTGGAGGAGAAAACGACAATGAAGCGGCATACCTTTTCCCGCCGCGACGTCCTCAGGGGCTCGACGGCCATTGCGGCATCGGGCGCGTTCGCGTCGGTTACGTCAGCGGCCCCGCCCGCGAGCGCGGTCACGCCGCAGCTGATCGCGGCGGCGAAGAAAGAGGGCAGGGTCGTCTATTATACTTCGATCGACCTGCCGGTTGCGGAGCGCATTGCCAAGGCGTTCGAGGCGAAATATCCCGGCATCGACGTGCGCGTGGAGCGCAGCGGCGCCGAGCGGGTGTTCCAGCGCATTGGCCAGGAATATGCGAGCCGGATTCACAGCGTCGACGTCGTCAATTCCTCCGATGCCGCCCATTTCATCGTATGGAAACGCGAAGGAATACTCGAACCCTATCTGCCCGACGACGTGGCCCAACATTATCCGGTCGAGCACAAGGACCCCGACGGCACTTTCGCGAGCTTCCGCGCTTGGGTCTGCGTCATCGGCTATAACACCAACATGGTGAAGGCCGAGGAGGCGCCCAAGAGCTACGCCGACCTGCTCGAACCGAAATGGACGGGCAAGATCGTCAAGGCGCATCCGAGCTACAGCGGCACCATCATGACCGCGACCTATCAAATGGCGCGCGATCTCGGCTGGGACTATTTCGAGAAGCTTTCCAAGCAGAAGGTGATGCAGGTGCAGTCGTCGGCCGATCCGCCCAAGAAACTTGCGCTGGGCGAGCGCGCCGTGATGGCGGACGGCAACGAGTACAACATGTTCATCGAGAAGGAGAAGGGGACCCCGGTCGAGATCGTTTATGCGACCGAAGGCTCGCCGCTCATCGTCGGCCCCAACGCGCTGTTCAAGAACGCGCCCAATCCGAATGCCGCCCGCCTGTTCCAGAGCTTCTGCTTCTCGCCAGAGGCGCAGCAACTCTGCATCGATGTCGGAGGATTGCGTTCGTTGCATCCGCAGACCAAGGACAAGCCTGGTCGAAAGCCGTTTGGCGAGATCAAGAAGATGAAGGACGATCCGGTGGCGGTGGAAAGGTTGAGCGAAGAGATCAAGGCGCGTTACAGCAAACTGTTCGGGGTGTAGGGCTCAATCGTCGCGGGCCTCGCGAGGCGGATGCGCCATCGCCCATGAGGATCGAAAGCATTTTGCGCCGCACAGCCCGATAGGCCCGCCCGCGCGGAGCATCACGGCCGGCAAAATGGCCCGCGCCGAACCAGGAGGAAACAATGACGCAGCGTCGATTCTCCCGGCGCCACGTGCTCAAGGCTTCGACGATCGCCGCCGCCGGCTTGTTTGCCTCTCCTTCGCGCAGCGCAGCACCCGAAGCGACCGCGATCACGCCGGAGCTGGTCGAGGCGGCGAGGAAGGAAGGAAAGGTCCACTACTACACCTCGATCGATCTGCCGCTGGCCGAGAAGATCGCGAGATCTTTCGAGGCAGCGTTTCCCGGTGTCTCCGTGCGCGTCGAGCGCAGCGGCGCCGAGCGCGTGTTCCAGCGCATCGGCCAGGAATATGCGAGCCGCATCTACGGGGTCGACGTGGTCAATTCGTCGGACGCCGCCCATTTCATCGTGTGGAAGCGCGACGGCCTTCTGGCTCCCTTCGTGCCGGCGGACGTCGCCAAGCACTATCCCGCCGAGCACAAGGATCCCGACGGAATGTTCGCAAGCTTCCGCGTGAGCTTGAGCGCGGTCGCCTACAACACCGACCTCGTCAAGCGCGAGGAGTCGCCGAGGAGCTTCGCCGACCTGCTCGATCCGAAATGGACGGGCAAGATCGTCAAGGCGCATCCGGGCTACAGCGGGACCATCCTGACGGCAACCTTCCAGATCGTGCGCGAGCTCGGCTGGGAGTATCTGGAGAAGCTCGCCAAGCAGAAGGTCATGCAGGTGCAGTCGGCAACCGACCCGCCCAAGAAGCTCGCGCTCGGCGAACGCGCCATCATGGCGGACGGCGGCGAATACAACGTGCTCCAGATCAAGGAAAGCGGCGGGCCGGTTGAAATCGTCTATCCAACCGAGGGCATTCCGCTCGTCGTCGGTCCGAATGGACTTTTCAAGAACGCGCCCAACCCGAACGCGGCGCGACTGTTCCAATGCTACTGCTTTACGCCCGAATGCCAGCAACTGATCGTCGATTTCGGCGCGTTGCGGTCGATGCATCCCCTGGTCAAGGATAAGCCCGGGCGCAAGCCGTTCCGCGACATCAAGACCATGAAGGAGGATCCGGCCGGCGTCGAAAGGACGAGCGAGGAGATCAAGGCGCGCTACAGCAAACTGTTCGGGGTGTGAAGCCGCCACGTCTAAACTTGAGAGGAACAATGAGCGGGATTCGATTGTCCCGGCGCGAGCTGCTCACGGCGTCGACGGCGGCGGCCGCCGGCGCCCTCGCCTCCCATGCGGGCGAGCTGATGCGGCCGGCGCGCGCGCAAGCGCGTGCGACGGCTGCCGAGCCGATTACGCCGGCGCTGGTGGAGGCCGCCAAGAAGGAGGGCAAGCTTGCCTTCTACACCGCGATGGATCTGCCGGTCGCGGAGAAATTCGCCAAGACGTTCGAGGCGAAATTCCCCGGCGTCACCGTGCGCGTGGAACGTTCCGGCGCCGAGCGCGTGTTCCAGCGCATCGGCCAGGAGATGGAGAGCGGCATCCACGCGGTCGATGTGGTCAACAGCGCGGACGGCGCGCACTTCATCGTGTGGAAGCGCAACGATTGGCTTGCACCCTATCTGCCCGAGGAGGTCGCGCGTCACTACCCGGCGCAATACTACGACCCCGACGGGCTGTGGGTGACGACGCGGGTCTGGCTCTCCTCGCTCGGTTACAACACCAACCTGGTGAAGCCGCAGGAGGCGCCGAAAAGTTTTGCCGACCTGCTCGATCCGAAATGGATGGGCAAGATGGTGAAGGGACATCCCGCCTATAGCGGCACGATCATGACCGCGACGTTCCAGATCGTGCGCGAATTCGGCTGGCAGTACCTCGAAAAATTGGCCAAGCAGAGGGTGATGCAGGTGCAGTCATCGACCGATCCGCCGAAGAAGCTCGCACTCGGCGAGCGTGCGGTGATGGCCGACGGCAACGATTACAATCTCATCCAGCTCAAGGAGGCGGGTCAACCGGTCGAGGTCGTGTATCCGGCCGAAGGCACGCCGCTCGTGACCGGCCCGAGCGCAGTGTTCAAGTCGGCGCCCAACCCGAACGCTGCGCGGCTGTTCCAGAACTGGCTGCATTCGCTCGAGGCGCAGCAACTCCTGGTCGATTTTGCCCGTCAGCATTCGGTCCACCCGCTCACCAAGGAGAAGCCGGGGGTGCGCCGGCTCGACGAGATCAAGGTGTGGAAGGACGATCCCGCCGGCGTCGAGCGCGCGAGCGAGGAGATCAAGACGCGCTACGCGCAGATTTTCAGGGTGTGATGCGGGTGGCAAGCTTGCATCGTAGGGTGGGCAAAGGCGCACAATCCGGCGCCCGCGGAAGTGTCCTATCGTGCGCCTTTGCCCACGCGCATGCACCTGCGCTTTCTTCTTCAACGTGGGCATGGCGCTCTACCAAATGCTTGGGGACCGCTATATCTCTGCCCGCGCCTTTGCCCACCCTACGCGTCGCGCGCTTTCGCGGATGATGGACTTGTCATGACCATTGCATTGCCCGCGCTGGGCATCCCCCGAAAGCACAAGATCGATCTGTCGTGGCCGATCCTGATTCTGTTCGCCGCGCTCTTGTGCGTGCTGATCATCCTGCCGATGTCGTGGCTCATCTATTACAGCCTCGTCGACCGCAGCGGCGCCTTCACCCTCGATAACTTCAAGACGCTGGTCACGGATCCCGTTTTCATCGATCCGCTGACGACGACGCTGATTCTGGCGACGAGTTCGAGCGTCATCTGCTGCCTTTTCGCCGCGCCCATGGGCTGGCTGGTCGCGCGCACGGATATGCCGTTGCGCCGCACCGTGCGCGCGCTGGTCACGGCGTCTTTCGTCACGCCGCCCTTCCTCGGCGCCATCGCCTGGGAGCTGCTGGCCGCGCCCAATAGCGGCCTCCTCAACAAGATCTACCGGGCAGTGACCGGCGCGCCGCAGGACGAGCACCTCTTCAACATCTATTCGCTCGCGGGCCTGATCTTCGTCATCTCCTGTTATACGTTTCCCTATGTCTTCGTGCTGCTCGCGAACGCGCTCGACCGCATTCCCGGCGACCTCGAGGACGCCTCCTCGATCCTCGGCGGGCGCACCTGGACGACGGCGCGGCGCATCACGATACCGTTGGCGTTGCCGGCGCTGCTCGCCGGCGCGCTCGTCGCCTTCCTGCAGGCGATGACGCTGTTCGGCTCGCCGGCGATCCTGGCGATCCCCGCCGGCTTCCACACCATGACCACCAAAATCTGGAGCCTGTTCAACTATCCCCCCAAGGCCGAACTCGCGGCGGCGGCTTCGGTGCCGCTGCTCGTGCTCACCGTGGCGTTGCTGCGCGCCGAAAACCTCATCCTCGGCCGCCGCGGCTATTCGGTCGTCGGCGGCAAGCAGGGCGATCCGAGAGTGATCAGGCTCGGCGCGCTCAAATGGGCGGCGCTCGCCATCGTCTTCCTCGTTCTCATGTGCCCGGTGTTTCTGCCCTATGGTGCGCTGCTCAATGCCACATTTTCGCGTGTCGCCACCTCGTTCGTGACGTTCGATAATTTCACCCTGCACAACATCCACTTCGTGTTCTTCGAATTGTCGGCAACCCAGCTCGCCGTGAAGAACACCTTCCTGCTCGGCGTCGCCTCGGCCACCATCGGTACGATCCTGGCGCTGGTGATCGCCTACGTCACGACGCGCCGCGCCATTAGAGGCTACCGCGCGCTCGGCTTTCTTGCGACCGCGCCGGTCGCCATCCCAGGCATCGTACTCGGCGTCGGCTTGTTCCTGAGCTACGCGCGACCGCCGCTCGTGCTTTACGGCACGCTGTGGATCCTGCTGCTCGCCTTCGTGACCATCGCACTGCCCGCCGCCTACCAGCAGCTGCAATCGGCGTTCCGCTCGGTGCACACCGATCTCGAGGACGCCAGCCGCGTCCTCGGCTCGACCCGCCTGCGCACGTTGCGCGACATCACCGCACCGCTGTTGCGAACGAGCGTGATCGCGACCTGGTGCTTCATCTTCGTCGGGGTGATCCGCGAATTGTCGGCCGCCATCATGCTGTTCACCTCGGAGACCAAGGTGATCTCGGTGCTCATCTTCGACCTCAACGAGTCGGGCGACCTCGGCGCCATCTCGGTGCTCGGACTGATCATGCTCGCCATCACCTTCGCCGTCGTCATCGCGGTCAATCGCATCCCCGGTTTCGGCGACGCTCGCCTGCGCAACGCCTGATCCATGGACGGCGCTCTTCCCAAAACCTCCGTCGCCGAGATCTTGGCGCACAAGATCGCGGCGCTCGCGCCACCGCGGCTGCCCGCGCCGGTGCGACGCAAATGCGAGGATCTGCTCATCGACGTCGTCGGCCTCTGCCTCACCGCGCGCAACGAGGACTACGTGAAGGCGGCGCTGGCGGGCTGGGACGAGGAGGGGCCGTGCAGCGCCATCGGCCACGCGCGCGGCATGAGCGCGGCCGGCGCCGCCTTTGTCAACGGAACCGCCGCGCATGGCGAGGATTTCGACGATACCTTCGAGGGCGGTCCGGTGCATGCCGGCGCCGTCATCGTCCCGGCGGTGCTCGCAGCCTGCGAGCGCTACCACGCCGATGGACCCTCGGCGCTGCTCGGCATCGCGGTGGGCGTGGAGGTGATCTGCCGGCTCAGCCTCGTTGCGCCCAAGGCGGTGCACAAGGCCGGCTTTCATCCCACCGCCGTGTTCGGCGCCATGGCGGCGGCGGCCGCCGTCGGCGCCGCGCTCAAGCTTGGTCCGCGCCAGCTTGTCGACGCGCTCGGGATCGTCGGCTCCATGGCCGGCGGCATCATCGAATATCTCGCGGAAGGCGCCTGGACCAAGCGCCTGCATCCGGGCTGGGCGGGGCAATCCGGGCTGCGTGCGGCGGGACTCGCGCGCGCAGGTTTCTTTGGGCCGCGCACCGTGTTCGAAGGCTCACACGGGCTGTTCCACGGCTTCGCCCACACGACCACCGGCGACTACGATGCGCTGACCGGCGATTTTGGCGCACGCTGGGTGACGCCCACGCTGGCGTTCAAACCTTATCCCTGCGGGACGATGACGCACCCTTACATCGACTGCGCGCGGCGGCTCGCCGCCAGCGGCGTCAAATTGGAGGAGATCAAAGAGCTCGTCTGCGAGGTCGGCGAGGGCACGGTGCATCGCCTGTGGGAGCCGCTCGCCGCCAAGCAGCGCCCGGTCAACGGCTATGCCGGAAAATTTTCCACCCCCTATTGCATCGCCGCCGCCTTCGTGCGCGGCAATGTCGGGCTCGACGCCTTCACCGACGACGCGGTGAAGGAGGCGCGCGTTACCGCGCTCGCCTCGAAAGTGCGCTACCGGATCGACCCGAACAATCCGTATCCCAACAATTTCACCGGCCACATCCGCGCGCTGCTCGCCGATGGCCGCGTCATCGAGGAGCGCCAGCCGCATATGCGCGGCGGCGCGCACGAGCCGCTCACGCGCGGCGACATCGAGGAGAAGTTCGTGCTCAACGCGCACCACGGCGGATGGGATGCGGCGCGGACGCAGTCCGCGCTCGCGCTGATGCGCGCGCTGTTTGACGGGAAAATCGATCTTTCATCCTTGCGCGCCTAAGCGCTTTGCGTATTCAACTCTCCCCGCGCTTGCACCAAATTGAGGATCGCAATGACCCAGGAGCTATCAGGCCGCGTCGCCATCGTCACCGGCGCCGGACGCAATATCGGACGCGGCATCGCGCTCGCGCTTGCGGATGCCGGCGCGGCGGTCGTCGTCAACGCGCGCTCGAACTTGCAGGAAGCCGAGGCTGTCGCGGGCGAGATCGAACGCGGCGGTGGGGAGGCGCTCGCCGTCACCGCCGACGTCGCCGACGCCGACGCGGTTGGGGCCATGGTCGCCGCCGCGGCGTCCCGCTTCGGCCGTATCGACATTCTGGTCAATAACGCCGCGGTGCGCGTGGAGCAGGCGCTGGAAACGATGACGCTTGCAGACTGGCGCGCGGTCACCGGCGTGATCCTCGACGGCGCGTTCAACTGCGTCAAAGCCTGCCTGCCGCATCTCAAGCAAAGCGGCGCGGGCGTGATCGTGAACATCGGCGGCCTCTCAGCGCACACCGGCGCCGCGCGCCGCCCGCACGTGGTGGCCGCCAAGGCCGGGCTCGTCGGCTTCACCCGCGCGCTGGCGCACGAGCTCGCCCCCGACAAGATCCGCGTCAACACGGTGACGCCGGGGTTGATGGCGGCGCCGCGCCCGGCGGGGCAGCCGGTGCCGCAGCATCATTCGCTCGTGCAGGCGCTGGTCGGCCGGCGCGGCGAGCCCTCCGACATCGCCGCCGCCGTGCGCTTCCTCTGCGGTCCCGGGGCAAGCTTCATCACCGGGCAGAACATCCAGGTCAATGGCGGGACGTTTTTGGGGTAGTTGCTCCTCGCGCGTGTGATCTCACCGTGGCAGTGAATATGGGGTTTCCTGCGCACGAACTCGGCGATATCATCCGCCACCTTCGATCACATCGCGAGGAGCTATTGGCGGCCTGGAATGACTACTTTGGAGATTGACGTCGGCTCCCTCCACACGCGCGCGGTTGAGTTCACCGCGACCGAGCTTGTGGTGACGCTCGTGGATGGACGCAAGATCGCAACGCCGCTCGATTGGTACCCGCGGCTGCAGCGTGCCTCGGCGAAGGAGCGCGCGAATTTCGAGATTATGCCGATGGGCATCCACTGGCCAGACCTCGACGAGGATCTCGGTATCGCGGGGATGTTGAAAGGGCGGCGGGCATAAGCCACGCAGCTCTAATCGTCGGCTGTCCCGACCGGGGTGAATCCAGCCCCGAAAGATGCTAATCCTTCGCCACGAAAATATCGCGGCAATGACGAGACCAACGAGGAGCCCCATGTATACCGATCTCGCGCTCTATATCGACGGCAAGTGGGTCAACGGCGGCGGCCGCAAGGGCGAGGACGTGCTCAATCCGGCGACCGAGAAGCCGCTCGCGCACCTGCCCCATGCCAGCAAGGCCGATCTCGACGAGGCGCTGGAAGCGGCGAAGAAGGGCTTTGCGCTGTGGCGGGCGACGTCGGCCTACGACCGCGCCAAGATCATGCGCAAGGCCGCCGACCTCATGCGCGAGCGCCACGACGCGATCTCGAAAGTCCTCGTGCAGGAGCAGGGCAAGGTCTACGCCGAGGCGCGCGCCGAGGTGATCACCTCGGCCGACATCATCGACTGGTACGCGGAGGAGGGTCGCCGCAGCTACGGCCGCGTCGTGCCCGGACGCGTCAAGGGCACGCGCCAACTGGTGGTGACGGAACCGGTCGGCATCGTCGCCGCCTTCACGCCGTGGAACTTTCCCGTGCTCACGCCGGCGCGAAAAATCGGCGGCGCGCTGGCGGCGGGCTGCTCGCTCATTCTCAAGGCCTCGGAAGAAACGCCGGGCGCCTGCATCGAGACGGTGCGCTGCTTCGCCGACGCGGGGCTGCCCGCGGGCGTGCTCAACCTGGTGTTCGGCGTGCCGGCGGAGGTCTCCGAGCATCTCTTGGCAAAAGACGCGGTGCGAAAAATATCGTTCACCGGCTCGATCCCAGTCGGCAAGCATCTGGCGGCGCTGGCGGCCAAAGGCATGAAGCGCACCACCATGGAGCTCGGCGGCCATTCGCCGGTGGTGGTGTTCGCCGACGCCGACGCGGAGAAGGCGGCCGACACCATCGCCGCGTTCAAGTACCGCAACGCCGGCCAGGTCTGCATCTCGCCCACGCGCTTCTACGTGCAGGAGGACGCCTACAAGAAATTCCTCGCGCGCTTTTCCGACTACGCCAAAGCCGTCAAGCTCGGCGACGGGCTCGAAAAGGGCGTCACCATGGGGCCGATGGCGAACGCGCGCCGCATCGACGCCATGGAGAGCTTCGTCGCCGATGCCAGGTCGCGTGGCGGCAACGTCGTGACCGGCGGCAAGCGCCATAGCAACCAGGGCTTTTTCTACGAGCCCACGATCGTGACCGACGTCCCCGACGACTCCAAAGTGATGACCCAGGAGCCGTTCGGGCCGATCGCGCCGATCGTCACCTTCAAGACCTTCGACGAGGTGGTGGAGCGTGCCAACTCGCTGCCCTTTGGCTTGGCGGCCTATGCGTTCACCAGTTCGAACACGACCGCGGCCGCGATCGGCGACGCGATCGCCTCGGGGATGGTGGGCGTCAACTCGGTCGCGGTCTCGACGCCGGAAACGCCGTTCGGCGGAGTGAAGGAATCCGGCCACGGCAGCGAAGGCGGCATCGAAGGGCTCGGCGCCTATCTCAACACCAAGTTCATCTCGCAGGCGTAGGCGAAACCGCGTCTGCGGCGTCATGCGCGGGCTTGACCCGCGCATCCATCTTCTTCGCAAGGATGATGGATCGCCGGGTCAAGCCCGGCGATGACAAGCGTTGTTGTTTCTTCACTTCCCCTGCGCCTGCCGGCACGCCCGCCAAATCTTCTCCGCCGTTGCCGGCATGTCGAGATGCGCGCCGGCGCCGCCGGGAATGGCATCGGCGACCGCGTTCATGAGCGCGGAGATCGCGGCGGTGGTGCCGGCTTCACCCGCGCCCTTGACGCCGAGCGGGTTGGTCTTCGCCGGCACCGCGTGGATCGCATCCTTGAACACCGGCAGGTCGTCGGCGCGCGGCATTGCGTAGTCCATGAACGAGCCGGTGATCAGCTGCCCGCCCGATGCGTCGAAGACCGCCTGCTCCATCATGGCTTGGCCGACGCCTTGGGCGATGGCCCCGTGGGTCTGGCCCTCGACGATCATGGCATTGAGCGCCTTGCCGCAATCGTCGACCGCGATGTAGGCGACGAGCGCAAGCGCGCCGGTCGCCGGATCGATCTCGACCTCGGCGATGTGGCAGCCGTTGGGAAAGGTGAGCGGCGTCTCCGCATTGGTCTTGGTGTCGAGGTCTTCGGCAATTTCGCCGCGCTTTTTCATCTCCTTGGCGCGTGCCGCGAGGTCAAACAGTGAAATCGCGCGATCGGTTCCAACGACGCTGAAGCGCCCGTCGCGGTATTCGATATCGGTATCCGCCGCTTCCAGCACGGTCGCGGCGATCGTCTTGCCTTTCGCCAGCATCGCCTCCACGGTCTTGATCAGCGCGTGGCTCACGGTCATGGCGGAGCGCGAGCCGACTGAGGCATAGCCCGCGATCTCCATCGCCGAGTCGCCGTGGCGATGTTCGATCCGTTCGGGCTTGATGCCGAGCCGCTCCGCCAGCAAGGGATTGAATGCGCTGGCGTGGCCCTGGCCGGTCGATTGCACGTTGAGGCCCAGCACCAAAGTCTCGCCACCGGGAAAACTCAGCGCCGTCCCTTCGAGGGGAGCGCCGCCGGCATGCTCCAGCATGCAGGCAATGCCGAAACCGCGATATTTTCCGCCTTTGGCCGCCGCGCGCCGGCGCTGCTTGAAGCCGTCGTAGTCGGCGAGCGCAAGCGCCTTGTCGAGCACGGTCGCGAACTCGCCGCTGTCGATGGTCGTACCGACGGCCGTCTTATATGGCATCGCTGACGGCTTGATGAGGTTGCGCCGACGCAGTTTCACCGGGTCGATGCCGGTCACGCGCGCGGCCTCGTCGACGACGCGCTCGAGGATGAAGTTTGCCTCCGGCCGTCCGGCGCCGCGGTAGGGCGCGGTCGGCGTCGTGTTGGTGAACACGCAGCGCACACCCATGTCGATGCGCGGGATGTCGTACATGCCGGGGAAGCAGCGCGTGAGATTGACGGTCTGGATATTGGCACCGATGGCGCCGATATAGGCGCCCATGTTGCCGAGGTGGCGCACGCGCAGCGCCAGAAATTTCCCGCGTTCGTCGAGCGCAAGCTCGACGTCGCTGAACGCGTCGCGCGCGTGATTGTCGCCGAGGAACGCTTCGGCGCGGTTCGACATCCAGTGCACGGGCCGGCCGATCTTGCGCGCCGCGAGGAGGATCGCGAGGTATTCCGGATAGGGCCCGGTCTTCAAGCCGAACGCGCCGCCGACGTCCTCGGTGACGACCCGCAGGCGCTGGTTGGGAACGCCCAGGATGGGAGCCAGGCCGTCGCGCAACGCGCGCGCGCTTTGCGAGCAGCAGCGCAGGTAGTAGCTGTCATCCGCGGAATCGTAGCTCGCGGTCGCGCCGCGCGGCTCCATCGATTGCACCATGATCCTTTGATGGACGACGGCAACCCGCGCCACGTGCGGGGCGGATGCGATGATGCGATCGACCTCGCCCGCATTGGCGTCGGGGTCCGCCGCCAATCCGGGCCAGTCCACCGCGATGTTGCCGGGAGCCTCCGGCCACAGTTGCGGCGCGCCGTCGCGAATGGCCTCGCGCAGGTCGACGGCCGGCGCGCGCTCCTGGTAGTCGACCGCGACGAGCTCGGCCGCGTCCTGCGCGGCGATCAGCGTCTCGGCAACGACCACGGCGACCGTCTCGCCCACGTGCCGCACGGTCTTGCCGGCGAGCGCGGGGCGGTGCGGAACGATGAGCTTTTGCCCGCCCCGGCCGGCAAGCGGCGGATGCTGAGACAGGTTGCCGATCCCCTCCATGTCGGCGGCCGTGAGCACGCAGAGCACGCCGGGCACGGCCTTGGCCGCGGTGGTGTCGATCGAACGGATATCGGCGAAGGCGTGCGGGGAGCGCACGAAATAGGCTTGGGCCTGGCCGGCCATCGGCGCATCGTCCGCGTAGCGTCCAAGCCCGCGCACCAACGGACCATCCTCCAGGCGCGGCTGGTGCTGCGCGCGGCGTTCAACGGTCTGCAATTCCATCTCGGGTTCCGAATTCGAGGAGGGGCGTTATGCGGGGAGCACGGTTATAGCCGAAAGTGGGATGGACGGGAGTCCGTTTTGGCTGCCGCAGCCTCGCATGCGTCCCCGGACGCCAGCGTTACCTGTTCTCCAGCGCCGCGCGGACGCGGGCGACGGTGTCGGCGGGCGTGCGGGAGACCTGCTCGACCAGCGCCGCGACCTGCTCGCCGGAGAGCGGCTCCACGTCGATCTTGAGCTTGTCGGCTTCGGCGAGATAGGCCGGATCCTTCATCGTGGCATCGAACGCGCGCCGCAGCGCCTCGATGCGCGCCGGCGGCACGTTCGGGGGCAGAAAGAACGGACGGCCGTATTCCAGGCGCGCCAGCATCAGCCGCAGCGCGGCGCGCTCGCCCTCGGTGTTGGCAACATCCAAGAACAGCGGGACGTCGTCGAGTTCGCCGCTTTTCTGCAACGCCCACTGCGTGAGAATGCGGATTTTCTTTTCCGTGATCCAATTCGTATTGATAGCCTTGAGCGTCGACCAGTTGGCGATGGTGCCGTCAACCTCGCCGCTTTCCATCGCGAGATGGATTTTGGGCGTGCTCTCGTAGCCGGTGACGACCTTGAATTTGAATCCGAACAGCTTGTCGGCGAGCACCGGATAATCGAACTGGGTCGAGCCCGGCGCTTGCGCGCCCATCACGATCTGCTTGCTCCTGATATCCTCGAGCACCTGCACGGGCGCGGTGTGCCAGACGTACATGACCTGCGTCTCGCGATTGGTGCTGCCGAGCCAATTGAACTTGACCGGATCGAAGCGCACGCCGGTCGGCTGCAACAGCGGCGTGGTCGGCATGCCGTTGAAGGAAGCGCCCATCACGGTGCCGTCGAACGGTCCGGTGTGGTAGAGCGCGTTGGTCATGGTGAGGCTGCCGGCGCCCGGTTGATTCTGCACGACGATGGTCGGCTGGCCCGGGATGTGCGCCGCCAAGTGGCGCGCCAGCAGCCGCGCATTGATGTCGTAGCCCGACCCGACGCCGATACCGACTATCAGCCGCAGCGTCTTGCCCTTGAAAAAGGCGGCGACATCCTCCTCCTGCGCGCGGGCGCAAGAGACGGCGGCGAGGAAGACGAGCAGGGCGAGCAGCGTCTTTTTCATTGCTGCCGAGCCCCAACTAAAGTCGATCCGCCAGCGCGGCGGCCGTCTCCTTGCCAGGCACGACCGGAATGATTTCGAAGTGGGTGAGATCGGACCACTCCGCGACCCACTGCTGAAGGAGAGTGATGTCGTCGCATTCCATCAATTGGAAACAACGACCAAGGTCGGCTGCGACCCAACTGTTCACGAACTCCAAACCGTCGGGCATGAGCCGACCCTTTTGGCGGAACCGCCGATACACGGACTTGGCGTCCTGGTTCCGGAATTCCTCGATCACCATGAACAGCATGACAAGTCTCGTCCGTGACAAAAGCTACGCCGCCGCGCGCTCCTGGCCGGGCTCGAGCGGCAGCTTCACCGGCTGCTTGCGCTTGGCCGACAAATCGAGCGCCTTGGTCAGCATCAGGCGGTTGTGCGCCTCGGCGGCGGTGGCTGCCTGCGTCGGCAGGCCGAGTGCGATCCGGTTGAGCCAGGAGTCGGTTTCGTCCCGCATCGGCCCCCGCAGTTCGCCCAGCGCCATGTCGCCGGGCGGATAGCTGCCCATGAAATCCACCAGCCGGCCCTCGTCCGGCGCATAACCTTCGTTCTGCGGCGCCGAGACCGCGAGCACCATGTCGCGATGGGTGTCGTCGATGGTGAGCACGCCCTCGGTGCCGGTCATCCCGATCTCGAGGCTGTAAACCGCGCCCGGCCACGTTACCGGCAGCGCCCAGGAAATATTGAGGTGATAGACGCTGCCGTCGGAGAACATGATCATGCCGGCGGTGGCGTCGATGCCCTGGTAGACGGGCCCCAAGACCTTGTCGATCGAGCGGGCGTAGCATTCGACCGGAGTCTTCGCCTCCATGCACCACATCACGATGTCGAGCGCATGGGTCCCCGAGATCACCATCGGCGAAATCGCCGTCGGGTCGTCGGTGCGCTTGTAGTTGTCGATGGCGACGAGCCTGTTCATGAACGCGCGCGAGGTCACCAGCGTCACGTCGCCGAGCGCGCCGGTGCGCACCTTCTCCTTGGCCGCGAGCCATTTGCGGCGGAAACGCTGGGTGTAGCCGACGACCGCGTCGAGCCTGGCGGCGGTGATCGCCTCGAGCACGTGCGCGGATTGCGCGAGATCGGTCGCGAGCGGCTTCTCGATCAGCATCGGCACGCCGCGTTCGACCGCGGCCATGATCGGATCGACGTGGAGATGTTCGTCGGTGGCGATGATGGCGCAGGTGACTTCCGGGCGCTTGAGCAACTCGCGATGATCCTGAGTGACGAAGTCGGCGCCGATCTTCTCGGCGACGTGCAAGCCGCGGTTATGGTTCTTCTCGGCGATGCCGATCCATTGCACGGCCGGATGGCGCGCTGCGACCTCGCCGCGAAACAGCCCGACCCGGCCGGCGCCGACGATGGCGAGCCCGATGCCTTTTGCCTCCTGTCTCATCGCTTGCCTCCCACCATTTCGGCGACCGCCGAAAGCGCGGCGTTCGACAGCGGCAGGTCGACCGGCTCGTTGCGCTCGGCGGAGAGATCGGCGGCCGTATAGGTCTCCATCACCATGCGCGCGCTCTCGGGCGTCACCATCACCGGCCGGTCCATGATGCAGGCCTCGAGGAAGTGGATGGTCTCGGGTCCCATCTGCCCCGCGAATACGTGGTCGACCTGCTCGCCCGGCATGGTCGACATCGGAAAGCGCGTGCCCTCCGCCACCGTATTGAGCCAAGCGTCGCGGTGGGTGTCGTCGAGGATGAGCGCGCCCTCGGTGCCGAGGATCTCGATCCAGGTCGAGCAGAAATTGGGGTAGCTCGGCGGCAGATTCCAGCCGCCGCCGACCGTCACCATCATTCCGTTGTCCATGGTCACGATCGACCACATGACGTCGTAGGAGCCGTTGATCGCCTGCATGTAACCGTAGGCGCCTTGCGAATAGACGCGCACGGGCTTGGCGGGCGCGAGCAGCCAGAACACGAAGTCGAGATCGTGGGTGGACTCCATCACGACCGGCGACAGCTTCACCCGTTTCGCGATCTTGGTGCCGAGCCCGCGGCTCAAGTGCCGGCTCACCATGACCGAGACCACCTTGCCGAGCGTGCCGTCGGTGATTTTCTTCTTGGCGTAGGCGAATTTGGGATTGAACCGCTGCGAGTAGCCGATGGTGAATTTGAGCCGGCCGCGCTTGGCGAGCGTGATCAGCTCGTCCGCCTCCCACAGCTCCATCGCGATCGGCTTTTCCAGCAGCACGTGCTTGCCGGCTTTGAGGCAGTCGCGCGTGATCGGGTAATGATTCTGCTCCGGCGTGGTGCAGACATAGACCACCGAAATGTTCGGGTTCTTGATGATGTCCTGGTAGTCGAGCGTCGCGCTCGCCGGCGAGGTGAGCGCCTTGACCTCGGCCAACCGATCCGGGCGGATTTCGCAGATGTGCAGCTTGTCCACGAGCGCGGATCGCGAGAGCGTCTCCGCGCGGATGCCGCCGCACCAGCCGGTGCCGATCACTGCGACTTCGACGTGTTGCACGCGATTCCCCTGTCTTGTCCCCTGTCTTGGCCCAACCACGATCGCCGCTGTCATGCCCGCGAAAACAGGCATGAAGTCAACACCCTCACTATCCGATGTGGCACAACCGCGCTAGCCCGCCCCATCATCGGGGGCTGGATCATCGGCGTGCGCGGATGACGCGAGCGAAGATCGGTCCCGCAAAGAATGCGCATGTTAAGCGGTGTTCCCGACCCCGAACACCTGCGCTGCGAATTGCGGATAGACTTCGGCGAGCTGCGGGGCGACCGCGGTCCGCAGGCTGCGCAGCGTCTCGAGGGAAGGAGCGGGCGTTACCGGCACGTGCGGCGGCCGGTCGAACTCGAAGCCGGTATGATCGACGACCTCGGCGACGCTATGGCCGGGATGCACGCTCGCAAGCGCGAAGCGCCGTCGCTGTCGCTCGAAGGCGAACAGGCAGCGATTGGTGATGAGCGCGATCGGGCCGCCGGGGCGATGAACGTTGTGCGGGCTCGTTCCCGGCGCGCTGATGAAATCGACCTTTGCGACCAGCGTGCGACGGCTGTGCTCGAGGCGGAACAGGATCACCTTGGGCACGACGTAATAGAGGTACGAGGAGCCGAACGAGCCCGGGAAGCGCACCGTCGGGTGCGCGTAGTCGCCGATGCCGACGAGGTTGATGTTGCCCTCGCCGTCGATCTGTCCGCCCGAGAGGAAGAACACGTCGATGCGGCCTTGGCCGGCGCAATCGAACAGCTCGCGCCCGCCGTCGGTGAAGAAGCTCTGCCGGCGACTGCCCAGGAGCGAGACTTGCGGCCGGCCGTTGCCGCGCTCGCGCGCCAGCAACGCGGCTGCGGCCGGAATCGGCGACGACGCGCCGACCGCCACGTGGCGGGCATCGCCGATCAGGTCGGCAATGACGCCGGCAAGCAGCTCCTCGTCACGGAAAGAGCGCGAAGCATCACGCGGCGCGTTGGGCATACACGTGCCGGTCGAGATAGGCGGCAAATCCATCGCCGCTCGCCGCCATGCGGGCATAGTCGGCAAGGTGCGCGGCGTCCGCGCCGTAGTGATCGGCAAGCCCGAGCGGCCAGGCGCCTTTCGGCGCCACTGCGATCGCGTGCACGTAGAAGCCGCCGAGCGCACCGGCCGCGAGCGATGGATCGTCGAACAGGTTTCCGTCGTGAAGCTTTTCCGCCGTCACCACCGTCTTCGCCGCGGCGTGTGCCATGGTCGCGAGCTCGCGATCGCGGCCGATCCAGACGTTGCCGTCGCGGTCGGCGAGCGGCGCGTGGAACAGCGCGACGTCGGGCTTGATCGCCGGCAGTAGCACGATCGGATCGTCGTGGCCGAACGGATTGTCGACGACCTTCCAGTCTTTGCGACGCGCAAGCACGTCGGAGCCGATCAGCCCGCGCAGCGGCATGAAGGGAACGCCTTTCTCCGCCGCCTGGAACGCGGCGTGGAGCGCCGGGCAGGTCGCGTCCTTGACGCGGATCGCGCCCGACGTCACCGCGGCGGTGAAGCGCGGCGCCGGCCCGAATTCGCCGAGGCTGACCGCGGAGGTCTCGATGGTCTCGACGCAACCGGCGCCGATGAGCAAGTCGGCCTGCAGGCTCGAGGTCGGCAGCGCGATCAGATGCAGCCTGCGGACGCCGCGCCGAACGAGCGCGCGCGTCGCCGCCATGGCCACGCCCGATACCTCGCGCGGCACCGCCAGCACGCAGCCGTCGGTGATCACCGCCAGGGCTTCGTCGAGCGAGCGGGCGATCATTCGAGCCTCAACTCTAACTGGCGCACCACGCCAGACGTGCCGGTCGCTCTCTCGAGGCCTCGTGCTGAGGAGCACGCGAAGCGTGCGTCTCGAAGCATGAGGCCGCCGCCATCCTTCGAGACGGCGCCAATAGCGCGTCGAAGACGCGCGTAAACGCGCTTTGGTCGCCCCTCAGGATGAGGGCGGAGATCACGACAGCGCCTGCTTGACCCGGTCGGGCGAGAACGGCACGCGGCGGATGCGCACGCCGGTGGCGTCGAAGATCGCGTTGGCGATCGCTGCCGCCACCGGACGGATCGAGGGCTCGCCGGCGCCGGTGGGCGGCAGCTCGGGATGGTTGATCGGCACCACCTCGATCGATTCCGGAGTCTCGGTGATGTCGAGGATCGGGTAGGTCATCCAGTCGACGCTGGTCACGTTCTTTCCGTCGAACTTGACCTCCTCCCACAGCGTGCGGCTCACGCCTTGCACGATGTTACCCTCGATGGTGTGCTTGAGCCCATCGGGATTGATGATCTGGCCGCAGTCGTGGGCGACGGTGAACTTGCGCGCCCAGATCTTTCCGCTCGTGCGGTCGATATCGACCTCGGCGACGATGGCGCAGCGGGTGCCGTTGCGCTGGGAATAGGCGATGCCGCGACCGGAGACCTTATTGCCGGTCTGGTCCTTGCGCGGCGAGGGCCGCGATTGCCAGCCCGCCTTTTCGGCCGCGGCCTTGATCACCGCGACGTCGCGCGCGTCCTTGACGTGACGCAGGCGGAATTCGATGGGATCGAGGCTGAGCGCCGCCGCCAGCTCGTCCATGAACGACTCGCTGGCGAAGTGGACCTGTGGTCCGACCGGATCGCGCAGATGCGCGCTGCGCAGCGGCGAGGCGCGATCGAGCAGCGGTGCGATGGTCTCCCACGCCATGCGCTTGTTGGCGAACTCGTAGGACTCGGCGGGGACGCCGAAGCCGTCGGCGGATTTGAGCTCGGTGCCGCGCAGCTGGCCCGCCAGCGTGTCCTTGGGCGCGCCGCCGTTGGTGTTCACGTCGATGCGCGAGAAGCCCTTGCTGATGAACTCGTAGCCGACGACGTTGCCGGACGCGTCGATGGCGGCGCGGGCGCGGTGGATGGAGGCGGGACCCTTCGGATCCCATCCCGTCGCCTGCTCGCGCGTATACTGCACGCGCACCGGCTTGCCGACCGCGTTGGCCAGCACCGCGGCATCCATCGCCGCGTCGTCGGCGTCGCTGCGGCCGTAGGAGCCGGGGCCGACCACCCAGATCGAGCGCACCTTCTCCGCTGGAACGCCGAGCGAGAGCGCGATGCCGTTGCGCACGAAATGCGGCTTCTGCGAGCCGGTCCAGCAGGTGACGTCGCCATCCTTGATCTCGACCACGGCGCAGGCCGGGCCCATGCAGGCGTGCGACTGGAACGGCCATTCGTACTCGGCCTCGATCACGCGCGCCGCGGTCTTGAAGGCTTCGTCGACGTTGCCGGCTTCCTTGCCGCCGATCTCGCGCTTGCGCACGGCAGCGCCGCGAATGTGGTCGTAGAGCGCGGCTTGGTCGGGGAACGGGGGCTTTGCGTCCGACCATTCCACCTTGAGCGTCTGCGCCGCCTTGATCGCGTCCCATTCCTTGTCGGCGACGACGCCGAGGAACCCCTTCTCCCACACCACCTTGGCGCCGGGGATGTCCTTGATCGAGCTTTCGTCGACCTTGACCGGCACGCTGCCGGCGACGGCGGGCCGAATCATGCGGCCATGCACCATGCCAGGCCGCCTGACGTCGGTGCAGAAATCTTCCTGCGCATAGACCTTGGGCGCGATGTCCTCGCGCGCGATCGGCTTGCCGACGATCTTGTAGTCCTTGGCGTCCTTCGGCTTCGCCTTGCCGGGGGCGTAGAGGGGGTTGCCATACTCGTTGTTCCAATCGAGCTGGACGTTGAAATAGCTCCCGCCGATCAGCTCGGCGTAGGACGCCTTCTTACTCGCATCGTCCTTGGCGTGCACCACGCCGTCGGTGACGGTGAGCGCGTCCGCCGGGACGCCGAGCTTCGCCGCCGCCATCTCCACGAGCACGCGGCGGGCCTCGGCCGCGGCCATGCGCATCTGCTTGCCGCCCATCTGGATGCCGGTCGAGCCCGAGGCGCCGCCCTGGTTCACGCTGGTGGCGGTATCGCCCATGATCACGGTGACGGCCTTGAACGGCACGTCGAGCTCTTCCGCCACCATCTGGCCGATGGCGACGAACAGACCTTGGCCCATGTCCATCTTGCCGAAGAAGGCGGAGACGGTGCCGTCGGCGTTGACGGCGATGTAGGAGGAAAGCTGATCGGGCGTGAGCGGCGGCTTGGCGCCTTGCGCGAATGCTCCGCCGATGCCCAGGACGGTATCAAGCGTAACGGGCATGCCGATCGAAACCACCAGCGCGCCGCCGGCTTTGAGCAGCGCACGCCGGGAGACGAAATGGGTGGCGTTTTCTTGTCTGGTCATGGTCGCCTCCCTCAACCCATCGCCGCCGCGCGCTTGACCGCGCGCAGGATGCCCATGTGCGTGCCGCAGCGGCATTTGAGGCCGGTGAGTGCCTCTTTGATCTGTGCGTCGCTCGGCTTCTTGGTCTGATTGAGGAACGCGGCCGCCGTCATGATCCAGCCGTTGATGCAGTAGCCGCATTGCGGCACCTGCTCCTCCACATAGGCCTTCTGGATCGGATGCGGCTTCTCGGGGGTGCCGAGGCCGGCGAGGGTGACGACCTTGCCGCCGCCCACCGCCGACACCGGCGTCACGCAGGAGCGCACCGCCTGGCCGTCGACGTGCACGGTGCAGGCGCCGCATTGCGCCAGACCGCAGCCGAAATGCGGATTGTTGAGCGATAGCTCGTTGCGCAACGCGTAGAGCAACGGCATGTCGGGATCGGCATCGATGGTTTGGACCTTGCCGTTCACGTCGAGGGTCATTCGGGCCATGGATGCATGTCTCCCTTGGGATGCTGCGAGGCGCGACCGATGTGCTCTCGCGCATCGGCCGCTGTGCTTCGCGCAATTGCGAATGGTTCTAGAGTGACGAGGCTATTCGAAGGCGCCGGCATTGGAAACACCCTCACGCAGCTTTGTTCCGGCGCGCGTCTTCGACCGGCTAAGGGCCCGCCAGCGCGCGCACCGAGGCCAAGAGGTCGCGCACTTGGCGTTCCGAAATGCCGCGGGTGATGAACACGAGCCGGCTCGAGCGATCCTTGCCGGGCCAGGCCGCGAGCTCGACCGGCGGATGGGCGAGGTGCTGGACCACGTGCACCACCACCGGGCCGCGGCAGCCCGCGACGTTGAGCAGGCCTTTCACGCGCAGGAGGTCGGGACCGCGCAGCGCGATCAGCGTCTCCATGGCGCGCGCGAAGGCGTCCCAGGAGAGCGGCGCGTCGTCGGTGAGAACGAAGCTTGCGATGCCGTCGCTGTGCTCGGCCTCGGCGACGAAGCCCGCGCGTAACGCCGCTCTACCGGGCGAGGTCGCATCGGCCTCGAGCAGGCAGCGCGCCTCGAGATCGCCGTCGACGGCGGTGTGGACCGCGGCGTGCGGGTTGAGCGCGGTCAGCCGCGCGGTCAGGCGCTTGACCGCTTGCGCCTTGGCGAGGTCGGTCTTCGCGATGACCAACCGGTCGGCGAGGATGATCTGCTTTCGCGCTTCTGCCGACCATGCAAGCGTGTCGAGGCCGCCCACCGCGTCGACCACGGCGACCACCACCTCGACGTGGAATTCGCCGCCCAGCGCGCGATCGGTGGCGAAGGTCTGCAGGATCGGCCCCGGATCTGCGAGCCCGCTGGTTTCGATCAATATCCGCGTGAACTGCGGCAGCGTGCCGTGCGCGCGCTCGGCGACGAGATTGCGCAGCGCGTTCTGCAGATCGGAGCGGGTGTTGCAGCACAGGCAGCCATTGCCGAGCAGCGTGACATCGTCGGTCGAGCCGCGCACGAGCGCATCGTCGATGCCGACGCTGCCGAACTCGTTGATGACGACCGCGGTGCCCGCACCCTCGGGGGTGGCGAGAAAGCGGCGCACCAGCGTGGTCTTGCCGGCGCCGAGGAAGCCGGTGACCACGGTCACCGGAATGCGCGCGCCGCGCGCGCGCTTGAGCCTGCGCCCGAATCGGCCTGCGTCGCGGGAAGGAAAAAGATCGAGCATCATCTAGCCCGCAGCCCCATCCTGAGGAGGCGGCGAAGCCGCCGTCTCGAAGGATGAGGCGGTCCCATGGGCCCTCATGCTTCGAGACGCCGCGCCATAGCGCGTCGAAGACGCGCGTGACGCGCTTAAGGCGCGGCTCCTCAGCATGAGGGCGGAGCTGCGCTGCGCCCGGGACACGAGATCGATATCAAAAATCCATCTCCAGGATGTAGAGCCCGCCGGCGTGGCGGTCGACGGTGTAGACGATCTCGCGCTCGTCGACGAACACGTCGTTGAGCTGGATGGTGCCGGTGGGCGCCATCGGCGGCGCCGGCGGTACGAACACGCCCACCTGCTGGGGCTGATAGGGGTTGGAGATGTCGTAGGCGCGCAAGCCCCCGTTGAAGAAGGTGCCGAGCACGATCTGATCGGACTGCCAGACCGTCGGCAGCGGCACGTTCTCGTGGATGTTGTGGGCGCCGAAGCGGCCTTTCGCGGCGAACGCCTTGTGATCGGGCAGCGGGCAGGTCGCGATCGGAACCAGGTTGCTTTCCTCGCGCGCGTCGAGCACCCAGATCAGCTTCGGCCAGTCCTTGGCGTTGTTCTCGGTGGATTCGTCGGTCACCAGCATGAGTCCGCGGTCGAACAGCGGCACCACGGTGTGCATGAATCCGGTATAGGGCGGGGAATTGGTCCACTGCGAGATGCGCTTGGGGTTCGCCTTGTCGGAAATGTCGAGGATGAACATGCCGCCGTCGATATAGGCGAGGTAGCAGCGGTCGCCGCGCTGGGGATAGACGTTGGTGTTGTGGGCGCGGTGGCCCTTGTCCAACGGATGCCGCGGCGGCGGCATCACGTTGTCGCCTTGACGCGTGCCCGGCATCCACCAGCGGCCGATCTCGACCGGCTTTGCGGGATTGCGCACGTCGATGCAGCGATAGAACTGGTCGTCGTTGGGGTGCGTGGGCGTGAAGTCGGGCGCGCCCGACGCGCAATGCACGTATTCGCCGTCGCAGAACCACAACTGGTGCACCCCGCGCGAGGTCGCGCCCGAGCAGTCGAAGAACGAGATCGACCTCGGCTTCTCCGGAACCGAGATGTCGAACAGCTCCATGCCGGCGGGCTGCAGCCCCTTTTTCTGGGTCTGGTAGGCCACCGCCATGATGTTCCCGCAGGTCTCGAGCGAATTCGAGCGCATGTGAGCCTGCGGCAGGTCGGTCTGCACCACCACCTTGGGCTTGCGCGGATCGGACACGTCGACGGCGGTGAAATTCTTCGGCGCGCTTTCGTGCGCGAGCCAGAGGATGCGGCGGCCGTCGGGCGCGATCTGGATCGACATGCCTTCGCCCATGCCGCCGAAGCCGTCGAGCAAGTGATGGCCGATGAGCTTGAAATTCCAGGTGATCGGTTCGCCGTTGCTGCTTGGACTTTTTGTGGGAGGCGCTCGCCTCGGGAGAGGCTTCTTTGCCGCCGCTTTTTTCGGGGCCGCCTTCTTCGCCGGCTTCTTGGTTTTGGCAGTTTTCTTTGCAATCTTCTTGCGTGCGACTTTCATTCCAGTCTCCATGCCCTGACATCGCGGCAAGCTTTAGCGCGTTTGCGCGCGGCAGGCGAGGTGGCATGCCGCAACGCAGCGATCTCCTGGCGGATCGTGTGTGCTATCGTTTGGGCGGGCGGCGCTGGAGCGGATCGGCAGCGCCGCACGTAGATTCAGAGCAATTCAGGTCGCCCAACTTGCCATGACAAATCAGGCGGGGTGTGGGGTCGGCTTCTTGTCAGGATGCGGGGTACGGCCGCCTCGCAAGCGGGCCATCGGCTCCTGACATTGCGGCAGCCATGGCTTGCTTTTGCAGACCGGCGGAAAATCGTCGTCATCCTGCGGCACGACGTGGATGGACACGATCAGAGCTGTCTCAGCGGCTAATCCGTCGACATCCGTCACGCGGACGGCGACGCGCTTGGACACCACTTGCCCGGGCGAGGTGCTACCCAAGTTGAAGCGGACGGCGGTCGTCTCCGCGCCCTGGTTCAAAGCAACGCCGTCGCCGCTCCAGACGATGTGCAGTGACCCACGAAGATCATCCGTCCGCACCCCGTAGGTGCGGACCACCGAAGAGGTGCCCTCCGGCACGGAGATTTGAGTCGGTCCAGTGAGGAAGACTTCCGGGCTGCGCGGCACGATAGCGAAGGATCCACCCGCAAAAATGCCTCCGGTCCCGACGTTGAGGCGTTGGTAGGAAAAGACCACCTTGAGGCCGCGCGGAATCATAACCTCGCGGAAGATCAGCGCCGCCGCGTTGCATCCGGGACCCGCTCCAAGGTCGGGAGCATCGGCGGATCCCACGATAATTCGCTCGACCAGAAAGACGGCACCGAGCGGAGGGAACACGATCAAGAACAACCCGGTCAGGAAGTTCAACCAGCTGGTGTCCGCATCCAGCGTGGTCACGCTGTCGCATCGTACCCCGCCGGCGGAGAGAGACAGCGTGTCGGTGATGGCAACCGTAAAGTCCACATCCGGCCAGGGACGTTCATCGAAGCCGCCGATCCTCGTCACGACGCGGTTGGGACTTTCGAACGACAGCGAGAAGCTCGTCAGGTGGATCGGTCCGTTCGGATCCGGGTTGCCGTCGCCATTGAGCCGCCTTGGTTGTTGGTTCCAGGCATCGAAGGCCGTCCGGTAGATCAGGCTCGAATTGATGAAGAAGCAGACCGTTTCGCCGACCTGGAGCAGGTTCAGCCTCTGCAGGCCCCGATCCCGCGCGGCGTTGTCGCCCGGATTCACGACCGGCCGAAACCAAAGGCCGATGCGCTCCGACTGATTCTGACAGAGAGCGCGCACGTCCGCGGTCCCACCCGTGGCGTCGCGGATGGCCCGGAGGACGTCGGCGCGCACGGCATCCGGCAGACATGGAGAGAATTGCATAGCGACGTCGGGGACCGACACCGGAGGCGGAGGTGGCGGCGGAGGCTCACCGTCACCGTCGGGCGGCCCGTCGTCGCCGTTACCGGGCGGCCTTCGCCGCGCGATGAGCGGCTGCTGCGAAGAAAGACTGCCACGCAACCGCGGCTGCGAGCGCGCAGGATTGCTTATCGATGCGTCTGGCGGGATGAGCGGTTCTTGGTCGTCTTGAGGTTTCATTTGACTGGCCTCCAGGAAAATTTTGAGGCAAAAGCCTCGACCGAGTCGGGGCTCAAACGGCGATCGGTCCGCGCCGGCCTCGACGAGTGGGATTATGGATGGACTCGGGTCGGCCATGTATGAACCAGATCACCTCGTGAAGTTGATCACGGCGATCGGTCCGCGCCGCGCGCCTTCGCGATCGATAGCCGCTGCATATCGGCCGACCGCCCTCATGCGTACTGCGGTGTCATCAGCGACGGCTGCTGTGATATGCCGACGCTGCCGCGCCTGCACCTGCGAGGGGATCGAATAGGCAAGGATTTGTTGCGCTGCGTTGGGTCGCGATTGGCACATCGCGTCAGATGGGAATTGTCATGCGCGCAGTTGCAATCGTCATCGCCATGCTCGCCGCCACCGCGACCGCTCACGCCGCCGAGATCAACGCGTTCATCTCGACCGCGATCAAGGCGGCGACGGACGAACTGCTGCCGCCGTTCGAGCGTGCGAACGGCCACACCGTTCGCGCGACCTATGCTCCTTCCGGCGCGCTGATCCCGCGCTTCGACCGCGGCGAGCCCGTCGACGTGTTCCTCACCGACAGCGCGGCGATCGACGAGCTCATCAAGCGGGGCAAGGTGGTGGCCGGCCGCACCGACCTCGCGCGCACCGGCATCGGCATCGCCGTGCGCAAGGGCGCGCCCAAGCCCGACGTGTCGTCGCCCGAAGCGCTCAAGCGCGCGCTGCTGGCGGCGCGGACGGTGGCCCACGCCGCGCCCGCCGGCGGCAGCATCACGGCGGCGCATATCCAGGGCGTGTTCCAGCGGCTCGGCATCGCCGCCGAGGTGACGCCGAAGGTCAAGCTCGCGGCCGGCGGTCCCAACGGCCGCGTCAGCGTGCTGGTCTCGAGCGGTGAAGCCGAGATCGGGCTGCAGCAGGTGTCCGAGCTGATATCAAATCCCAACGTCGAGGTGATCGGCATGCTGCCGGCGCAGTTGCAGCTGACGACGGAAGCGTCATCGTAGGAGGAAGCGTCATCGTAGGAGGAAGCGTCATCGTAGGAGGAAGCGTCATCGTAGGAGGAAGCGTCATCGTAGGAGGAAGCGTCATCGTAGGAGGAAGCGTCATCGTAGGAGGAAGCG
>WNFF01000127.1_pt1 | contig 96484 bp, 100 predicted proteins | sample 5400441 | NCBI WGS metagenome assembly WNFF01 (sample SAMN13153345, study PRJNA577476) | soil metagenome | isolation source: 120 cm saprolite under Douglas fir tree site 2 hole 3 replicate 1 | place: USA:California | collected 2015-04-18 | reverse complement strand
AGCGCCATGCGCTTCTTGGGATCGGTCTCCCGGGCCAGCTCCGACTGCAGCTTCAGGATGCTCTCGTCGGTGGTCCAGCCGGGCCAGCTCGCGGTGAGGTAGATGTGGTGGGTCGGGTCGTAGAAGGCGCCCATGCCGGTGGTGAAGACGTCGTACTCCTTGGAGTTGTTGCGGCGCTTGACGAGGGTGGCCCAGTCCACCACCTGCAGGTCGATGTTGAAGCCGACGTCCTCGAGCTGCTGCTTGGTGAGCAGCGCGAAGTCGTACATCCACTTGTACTCCTGGGTGGTCATGAAGCGGATCGGCTCCTTCTTGTAGCCCGCCTCCTGCAGGAGCCGCTTGGCCTTGTCGCGGTTGTGCTCGTCCCACGGCAGCCCGGAGATCTTGGTGTGCCAGGCGGTGATCTCGACCGGGGTCAGGCTCGAGTCCATCCGGTAGAACTCCTTCTTGCCGCCCGCCACGTTCTTCATGATCGGCTCGATGTCGATCGCGGCCTGCCAGGCCTGCCGCAGCTTCTGGTTCGTCATCAGGCCTTCCTTCTTGTTGAAGACGGCCACGAGCCAGTAGTACGGCTTGGAGATGATCGGACGCGCGTTGGCGTTGCCCTTCAGCCGGTCGTAGGCGTCGAGGTTCAGGTCGTCCGCGAAGTCGAGCTCGCCGGTCTCCACCTGGGCCACCCGGGTCGCCACCTCCGGCACCGGCACCCAGCGGATCTCGTCGAGCCACGCGGTCTTGCCCCCGCCGTAGCCGTTGGGCTTCTCGTTGCGGGACTTGTAGTCGTCGAAGCGGACCATGCGGATGTACTGGTCGGGCTTCCACTCCGCGAGCTTGTAGGGGCCGGTGCCCACGTACTCGGTGACCTTCACCTCGGGGGCGAACTTCTCCGCGATCTCCTTCGGATAGATCGCGCCGAAGTTGTTGGGCACCGCGAGCGAGATCAGCACGATGGCCGACTTCTCCTTGAGCTGCATCTGCACGGTGGCCGGATCGACCGCGCGCAGCTCCGCGACCTGGGCGAAGAGCGCCTTGCCGTAGATCGACTGCTTGCCCCAGCGGGTGAGCGAGGCGACCACGTCGTCGGAGGTCATCTCCTTGCCGTTGTGGAACTTCACGCCCTGCCGGAGCTTGAAGGTATAGGTGAGGCCGTCCTTGCTGACGGTGTAGCTCTCCGCGAGCATCGGGATCGGCTTGTTGTCGCGGTCGAGGCTGAACAGCCCCTCGTAGATGTGGTTGGTGAGCGTCTCGGTGATGCTGGCGGTGGTCCAGTGCGCGTCGAGCGAGGGCGGCTCGCCCAGGTTGCCGACCCGGAGCACGCCACCCTTCTTCTGCGCGTCGGCGGGCCCCGCTGCGATGATGAGCGCCGCGGCCATCGCGAACGCGGTCAGGACCGGTAGCCAGAATGCTCGACGCGCCATACCTGCACCTCCGGAAGCGAACGGGTGGGTGTTGGGTGCCAAGACTCTGCGATGAGTGGTGCGGCTTGTCAACCGCCCCGTGCCCGGCTAGATTGCGCTCCTATGGGCGTCGCCGCGATCCTGCACACCGGGCTCACCGTCAGCGATCTGGACCGCTCGGTCGCGTTCTACCGCGGATCTCCTGGGCCTCGAGCTGATCGCCCAGTGGGACAGCAGCCAGCCCTACCTGCGGGCCATCGTCGCGTATCCCGACGCCGAGCTGCGCATCGCGCTGCTCCGGCTGCCCCCGGCCGGCGACGGCGGGCCGGGCCACCACATCGAGCTGCTGGAGTATCGCCGCCCGCGCGGGGCGCGCGGCGACGCGAACACCTTCAACCCCGGCAACGGCCACGTGGCGTTCATGGTGACGGACATCGGCGCGACCTACGCCGACCTGAAGGCCCGGGGCGTCCGCTTCAAGTCGGCGCCGGTGCCGATCACCCACGGGCGGAACGCGGGGGCCAAGGGCGTGTACTTCTTCGACCCGGACGATATCACCCTGGAGCTGATCCAGCCGGCGCCGCGGGCATGATCAGCCTCGACCTCTTCCGGCTGGACGGCCAGGCCGCGGTGGTGGTGGGCGGCGCGGGCGGGCTCGGGGCCGCGATGGCCCGCGGCCTCGCGGAGGCCGGCGCCGCGGTCGCGGTGGCGGACGCCAACGCGGGCCAGGCCCGGCGCGTGGCCGAGGACATCGCGAAGGCGGGGGGCCGCGCCCTCACGGTGGCGGTCGACGTCGCCGATCGGGCGAGCGTCGAGCGGATGGCGGCGGAGGTCGAGGACCGGCTCGGCCCGATCGAGGTGCTCGTCAACAGCGCCGGCATCACCCACCGCAGTCCCGCCGCCGACTTCCCCGAAGCCGAGTGGCACCGCGTGATCGCGGTGAACCTCACCGGCGTCTTCAACGGCTGCCAGGTCGTGGGGCGGCGCATGCTCGCGCGCCGGCGCGGACGCATCGTCAACATCGCCTCCATCGCGGGCCAGATCGGGCTCACCGGCACGGTGGCCTACGCGGCCAGCAAGGGTGGGGTGGTCATGCTGACCCGGGCGCTGGCGGTCGAGTGGGCGCCGCACAACGTGCGGGTCAACGCCATCGCCCCCTCCTGGTTCGAGTCCAACATCGGCGACCTCATCCACCGGGAGCCCGGCTACGCGGAGCGCGCGATGCGCCGCGTGCCGATCGGGCGCATGGGCACCCCGGACGAGCTGATCGGCGCGGCGCTGTACCTCGCCTCCGACGCCTCCAGCATGGTCACCGGCCACGTGCTGGCGGTAGACGGCGGCACCCTCGCCTCCTAGCTCGGGGTCAGGTCTTACATTCCGACATTTTCCCCGCCGCGGACCTCGCCAGCACTGCCGGAAATGTAGGAATGTAAGACCTGACCCCGCCTCAGCGCTGGAGGGATTCGTGGATGGCGAGGGTGAGCGCGCCGAAGTCGGGGCGGGCGCGGGAGGCCGCGGTGCGGGGGCGCGGGAGCGGGACGTCGAAGACGCGGCCGAGGCGGCCGGGGCGCGAGGTCATCACCATCACCCGGTCCGCGAGGAACACCGCCTCCGGGATCGAGTGGGTGACGAACACGATGGTCTTGCGCTCCTCCCCGCTCCCCTGGCCCCACACGCGGAGCAGCTCGAGATTCATCTCGTCGCGGGTCATCGCGTCGAGCGCGCCGAAGGGCTCGTCCATGAGCAGCAGCGGCGGATCCAGCAGCAGCGCGCGGCAGAGCGCGGCGCGCTGCTGCATGCCTCCCGAGAGCTCGCGCGGGAGCTTCTGCGCGAACTCGGCGAGGCCCACCAGGCGGAGCAGCTGCGCGGCCCGATCGCGGTAGTCCCGCGGGTCGAGCCGCGAGAGCTCGGCGGGCAGCAGCACGTTGTCCGCGATCGTCCGCCACTTGAGCAGCACCGGCGCCTGGAACACCATGCCGACCGACGGAATCGGCCGCACCACGGGGTGCCCGTCGACCAGGACCTGGCCGCGACTCGGCGACCGCAGCCCCGCGATGATCCGCAAGAGCGTCGACTTCCCGCATCCCGACGGCCCCACGATGGCCACCAGCTCGCCCCGGCCGACCGTGAGGTCGATGTCCCGCAGCGCCTCGACGGGGCCGGACGCGGTAGCGTACGTCATCCCTACCCCGCCGAGACGGATCAGGTCGCCCACGCGCGCGGTCAGCGGGCGGACTTGGGCAGCTCCACCTTGGTGAGGAACTCGTTCGTGTACACCGCCTTGCACTCGACCTTGGTCGGTACGCCCATGTAGGTGTTGACGAGGTCGACCGAGTCGCACATCTTCTTCTCCTCCATCCAGCCGATCCCGTTCTTCGCGTAGCGGTCGGTCTTCATCAGCTCGAGCCCCATCATCATGTTCGGCTCGATGATCGAGAGGTCGATCTCGGGCACCCGCTTCTTGAAGATCTCGAGCGCCGACTTCGGGTCGCTCATGACGTCGCGCCAGCCCAGGTACGAGGCCTCGAGGAAGGCCCGCAGCATCGGGGCGCGCTCCTTCATCGTCTTCTCGCTCGCGATGATCGACATGCTGTACATGTCGAAGCCGTGGTCGGCCCACGGCAGCATGACCGCATTCCCCTTGCCCACTGCCTTCTCGTAGAACGGCAGGCCGGTGGTGTAGTCGGCCACCGCGTCCACCCGCTTCTCGGCCAGGGCCGGCACCTTCGCCGCGGGCTCCACGTTCACCCACGTCACCTTGGTCTGGTCGATACCGTTCAGCCGCGCGAACGCGGGGAACATCTGCCGCTGCCCGTCGCCGGGGGGCGCGGCCACCGTCTTGCCCTCCAGATCTTTCGGCTTCGTGATCGGCGCGTCCTTGCGGCTCCACACGTTGAGCGGGCTCTTGTCGAACACCATGCCGACGACCTTGACCTTGGTGCCCCGCGCGGAGGAGGCGATGACCACCGCGCTGTCGGCCAGGCCCACGTCCGCGCGGCCGGTGTCCACCTTGGCGATGGAATCCCCGGAGCCCTTGGAGTTCTGCATGTCGACGTCGAGGCCGCGCTGGCGGTAGTAGCCCTTCTCTAGCGCCACCCAGTACGCTGCGTGGTCGCCCACCGGGAACCAGTTGAGGGCGAAGACGACCTTCTGCGGGGCCGGCTGCGCCGAGGGGGTGCCGAGCGCGAGCGCCACCAGCACCACGGCCACCAGGAGAGCGATCGAGAGCGAGACGCTTCGCATGGGTTCTCCTCCTTTAGTCCACGGGTTCCGCTACTCCACGGTTTCCGCCCACGGCGCGATGCGCCGCGCGGCGAGGACGACGAGGCCGTACACCGCGAGGCCGACCAGCGAGATCCACACCAGCGCCGCGAAGGCCACCGGCGTGTTCATGCTGCCCTGGGTGGTGATGATCACGTAGCCGAGCCCCTGCTGGGAGGCCACGAACTCGCCCACGATGGCGCCCACCACCGCCGCGGTCGCGGTCACCTTCAGCGCGCTCAGGATGTACGGATAGGCGTTGGGGATCCGGATCGTTGCGAAGACCTTCCACTTCGGCGCGTTGAACACGCGCCCGAGGTCGAGCAGCTCCTCGTCCACCTGGGAGAGACCGACCGCGGTGTTGATCACCACCGGGAAGAAGCCGATCAGGGCGCCGATCAGCATGTTGGGCAGCACGCCGTAGCCCAGCCAGAGGAGGAAGAGCGGGGCCACCGCCACCTTGGGCAGCGTGTTCACGAACACCAGGAAGGGAACCAGCGCCCGCGACAGGATCGGCGACCACGCCACCGCGACCCCGAGGAACACCCCCACCGCGCCGGCCAGCCCGAACGCCCCGACGATCTCCACCGACGTGATCGAGAGATGACGGAGCCACGGGATCTCGTCGCCCGTCATGGCCCGCACCACGCGGAGCGGCGCGGGGAGCAGATACTCGCGCAGCTGGAACACGGTCACCGCGAGCTGCCAGGCGACGATCAGGGCCACGAAGAGCGCGGCGGCGGGCAGGTAGCGGCGGATCACGCGTCCGATCCCGGTCATCGGCGAGGCCATAGTACTCGACCCGCCGCCCCGCCGGAGTCAGGTCTTACATTGCGACAATGTCAGGGGCGCGTGCCGAGGGTCACCGACGTGGCGCGGTCGAGGCCGTCGCGGAGATAAACCAGCTGGAGCGTGTCGCCGGGCCGGTGGCGATCCAGCAGGGCGCGCAGGTCGGCGAACGCCTGCAGGCCGGTGTCGTCCAGGCGTACGAGCACGTCGCCCGCCTGCAGGCCGGCCCGCTCGGCGCCGCTGCCGGGCACGATCGAGCCGAGGCGCACGCCGTCCCACCCGGCCCGCAGGTCGGCCCCGATCCCGAGGAAGGCGCCGCCCGCGCCGCTCGGACCACTGGCGCCCCCCGCGCGCTCCGCGGCCCGCCCGCGCGATCCCGAACCCGGCGCGCTCGCGAAGACCGGGCGCGACCCCCCGGCGATCCGCGCGATCACCAGGCGGCCGAGGTCCGCGATCTTCGCCATGCCGGCCGCGTCGATCTTGTCGGCGGTATCCGACGGGCGATGGTAGTCGGCGTGGGAGCCGCTGTGGAAGAAGAGCACCGGCACGCCGGCGCCGTGGAATCGCGTGTGGTCCGAAGGCCCGATCCCGTTCGCGCGCAGGTCGACGTCGAGCCCGGCCTCCTTCGCGGCGGCCTCCACGAGCCCGCGCAAGCCGCTCCCGGTGTCGACACCGCCGACCAGCAGGTGGCGCCCGTCCAGGCGGCCCACCATGTCGAAGTTCAGCATCGCGACCATTCGCTCGATGGGCACCGCCGACGGATGGTGCACCTGATGGTCGGAGCCGAGCAGCCCCAGCTCCTCGCCCGCGAAGAGCTCGAACACCAGCGTTCGCGGCGGGCGCGACGCGGCCAGCGCCTGCGCGAGCCCCAGCACCACCGCGGTGCCGGAGGCATTGTCGTCGGCGCCGGGATATACCGCATCCCCCTCGCGCCCCAGGTGATCGTAGTGCGCCCCCATCACCACCGCTTCGCCGGCAAGCGCGGGATCGGCGCCCGGCACCACTCCGATCACGTTCGCGGCCCGCCGCTCTGCGGTGGCCAGGTCCACGCGGAGGCGCACCGGGACGCCGGTTGCCACCGCCCGCGGCCCGCTCGTCCCCGGCGCGGGCTTCACGAGCGCGTCGAGGGAGCGCCCGGAGCCCGCGAGCAGCGCGGACGCCGCGGCCCGGGTGATGGCGCCCGAGAGGATCGCCACCGGAGCGGCGGTCGCGGCCACCGCGGGCAGCGTGTCGTCGACGAGCAGGAGCGCGCGGGCGCTCGCGCGACGCGCGGCGATGAGCTGCTCGAGCCGGGACGGCCGCGGCGCGCCCGGCGGCGCCGAGGCGCCCGACAGCGCCAGCGCGATGCGTCCGCGCGCGTCGACGCCCGCGTAGTCGTCGTACCCGACGAAGACCAGCTCGCCCGCGGCCTCCCCGGTGGCCGAGCCGCCGTGCGGCAGCCAGTCGCGCCCCGGGTCGAGCGCGCGCGCCGAGGGCCCCGTCGACTCGAGCACGCTGCCCGGCCCGAGGCCCGGGATCACCGCGACGGGAAACTCCTGGAAGAACGTGCCGCCGTCGCCGCCGGGACGGAGGCCCGCCCGCGCCAGCACCTCGGCGATGTAACGGGCCGCGCGGTCGCCGCCCGGCGTGCCGGAGCCGCGCCCCTCCATCTCGGGCGTGGTCAGGGCCGCCACGTGCGCCAGGAGGTCCGCCGCGCCGAGCCGCGGAGGCGGCGCGGCCGCGGTCGTGGTCAGCAGGAGCGCCAGGAGGAGACCGGCGAGGGTGGTGCTGGAGCGGCGGCGCGTCACCCCCGTACTCTACCCCTCCCGGCAAGGTCACGGTACACTCTCGCCATGTCGAGATGGATGCGCGCCCTCGTCCCCGCGGTCGGCCTGATCGGACTCCTCGTTGCGAGCGCGAGCGCCCAGGGCCTGGTGGCCTCGAGCCCTCACCTCCGGTCGGAGTGGAGCGTCGAGGCGCCCGCCGCCGGGCGCGCGCACGTGGTGGGCTATCTCTACAACAGCAACATCAAGGACGCGGCCAACGTCTGGCTCCGGGTGGACCGCCTCGGCGCCGACGGCGCGGTCGCCGGTACCTATCGCCGCCGCGTGGTGGGCGACGTGCTCTCCGGCGGGCGCTCGCTCTTCGACGTGCCGGTGGGCGAGGCGGGCGCGACCTACCAGGTGTCGGTCGAGACGGTGGACTGGGTCAAGGAGTGCCGCTAGCGGGTTCCGCGGCCGGTTAGCCGAGGACCCGGCTCGTCAGAACATTCACCGCTCGCTCGAGCGCCATCGCGCCGAGCGCGAGAACGGCGATGATCCCACCCGCGCCCACCACGAACACCGCCACATCGAGCGAGCGCATCCGCTCCCCGAAGTAGAGCACGTAGGGCTGATGGACGAGGTAGAGGCCGTACGAGGAGACGCCGACCGTCGTCGCGGCGGTCCCCACCCACGGAAGGCGGCCGACCGCTCGCGCGACGTTGACGAGGATGACGGTGAGGCCGGTGCCGATGAGGGCGTCGGTGAAGAGATAGGACCAGAGGGCGCCGTAGGAGTAGAGTCCGAGGGCGTAGAGCACGCCCCCGGCCAGGAGGCCCCGCCACGACAGCACGATGGCGTCGATCGCCGCCGGCCACTTCCGCCAGAGGGCTCCCGCGGCCATGCCGAGCGCGAACTCCCAGAGCCGGCACGCGAAGAATCCGCCCTGCACCCATTCACCGCTCACCGGCATGGCGATCACGAGGAGCCACCGGGCGCCGACCGTGACGACCGCGGCGGCGGCGAGGAACCGGGCCACGCCCAGGCGCTCCAGCGCGACGAAGAGCGCCGGAAACACCAGGTAGAGCTGCAGGAGCAGACCGAAGTACCAGAGCGCGGGGTTGAAGTAGTAGAACAGCGTCCCGATCGGCACCACCCGATCGCCGAGGAAGCTCAGCGCGAAGCGGTAGTCGAGCGCGTCGAAGCGGGCCTGAAACGGCGACACCAGATAGACGAGGTGCGCGACCCAGTACATCGGCAGCAGACGAACCAGTCGGCTCCGGTACCACCCGAGCCACGCCGCCGGCGGGCGACCGCTCCGGGCGAGCGCATACGAGAGCCCGAACCCCGAGAGGACGAGGAAGACGGCGACCCCGTGAAAGCCCATCTGGACCGCCGCGGCAAGCACCGCGGACCCGAGGCAGAGTGCCCGCGACACCGGAGACTCCGGCGCCCAGATCTTCTCGTACGAGGCGAAGTAGCCCGGCTTGATCGGCCACGGCAGTCGGCCGCCGTTGTAGGCGATGAAGAAGTGAAAGAACACGATCCAGAGGATCGCGATCCCCTTGGTCCCATCGAGCCAATCGAGCCGCGCCTCGATGCGGCCCGCCGGTCGTCGCTCGCGCACGCGGCTCACGACGGCGACGATAGGGGGTCGGCCGATCGCGTGTCAATTGCGCCGGCCGCTCCGATCCGACGTATACTGCCGACCACGGCCACACCCGCCATGCCCGACCTCCTGGACGCCATCGAGATCGAGAGCGCGCCGAGCCCCACCGCGGCGGTGATCTGGATGCACGGCCTGGGCGCCGACGGCCACGACTTCGAGCCCATCGTGCCCGAGCTGCGGCTGCCCCCCCGCCTGCCCGTCCGCTTCGTGTTCCCGCACGCCCCGCTCCGCCCGGTCACCATCAATCAGGGCCACGTCATGCGCGCGTGGTACGACATCCGCGCGCTCGCGGGAGTGCGCCGCGAGGACGAGGCGGGCGTCCGCCAGTCGGCGCGCCAGATCGAGGCGCTGGTGGAGCGCGAGCGGCAGCGCGGGATCGCACCCGACCGGATCGTGCTGGCCGGCTTCTCCCAGGGCGGCGCGATGGCGCTGCACGTCGGGCTGCGCTACGCGGAGCGCCTGGCCGGCATCATGGCGCTCTCGTGCTACCTGCCCCTGTCCGACGCCCTGGCCACCGAGGCCGCGCCCGCCAATCGGGACGTGCCGATCTTCTGGGCCCACGGCGTGCACGATCCGATGATCCCGCTGGCGATGGCCGAGCTCGGGCGCCGGCACGTCGCCGGGCTCGGCTACCCGATCGAGTGGCACCAGTACGCCATCCCCCATTCCGTCTCCCCCGAGGAGATCGCCGACGTCGCCCGCTGGCTCGGGCGGGTGCTCGGCGCGTGACCCCGTTGCCCAGGAGGTGAGCCCATGCAGACCGACCGTCTGAAGATGCCGATCGGGGAAGCGATGTTCACCCAGCGGTCCGTTCGGAAGCTTCGCACTGATCCCATCCCGATGGAGGACCTCCACCTCCTGATCGAGGCCGCGGTGAAGGCCCCCAACGGGGGCAACAACCAGGTGGGACGCTTCCTGATCGTGAACGACCGCGCGAAGATCCGCGAGTTCGGCGCGCTCTACAAGGAAGCGTGGTGGGCCAAGCGCTGGGACGACCACAAGTGGACGAAGCCGGAGGACATCCCGCTCACCGACAAGAACCACCGTTCCGCGATGGGGCTGTCGGAAGACATGAAGGACGTCCCGTGCGTGGTCTTCGCGCTCACCGCGCCCGGGGGCGGCGCCAACTCGGTGATCCCCGCCTGCCAGAACCTGATGCTGGCCGCCCACGCCCTCGGCATCGGCTCGCTGCCCACCACCCTGCACGCCAAGGTGATGGACCGCTTCCACGCGATGTTCGATATCCCCAAGGAGATGACGTTCCACTTCTGCATCCCGCTCGGCTACCCCGCGGTGAAGTACGGAGCCAGCAAGCGGCGGCCGACGGCGGAGACCACCTCGCTCAATCGCTGGGGGGGAGCGGTGCCGTGGGCGTGACGCGCAAACCCGCGGTCAGCCTCGCCGCGGTTCCCGGGCGCCGCAAGGCCACCGTGGACATGGCGAAGCGCCTCGAGGAGGAGGGCTTCAGCGGCCTCTACTGCCCGAGCCTGGGCGACGGGCTCGGCCTCTGCGAGGCCATCGCGCTCGCCACCCGCACGATCCCCTTCGGCACCAGCATCGCCAACATCTACACGCGCCACGCCTTCGACTTCGCCCAGACCGCGGCGTTGATCCACGAGCTGGCGGGCGGGCGCTTTCGCTTCGGGGTGGGGATCAGCCACGGTCCGACCCACGACCGCCTCGGCATCAAGCCGGGCAAGCCGCTCGAGGACATCCGCCACTTCGTGCAGGACCTCAGGGCCGGCGCCAAGCTGGCGGGCGAGCTGCCGCGGATCACGCTCGCGACGCTCCGAAAGAAGATGACCGCGCTCTCGGCCGAGATCGCCCAGGGCGCGGTGTGGGCCAACGCGGCCCGCTCGCACATGCCGGAATCGCTCAAGGCCCTGCCCGACACCGCCCGCACCGGCCCCGAGTTCTTCATCGGCAACATGGTGCCGACCTGCATCGACGCCGACCGCGCCGCCGCCGCCGCGGTGAACCGCCGGACGCTGACCGGGTACGTGAAGCTGCCGAACTACCAGAACTACTGGATCGAGGCCGGCTTCGAGGAGGAGATGCGGGCCATCCGCAAGGCGATCGCGGCGGGCCAGGAGGACACGATCCCTCGGCTGATGTCCGAGCGCTGGCTCTCCCAGGTCACCCTCTACGGCAGCGCATCGGAAGTCCGCGAGGGCGTCGAGGCCTGGTACGCGGCCGGGGTGAAGACGCTGATCATGGTGCCTTCCTCCACCAAGGGTAACCAGATGGTGGCGCTGCAGGAGCTGATCGACCTCTTCCGCTGACGCCATGCTCGACCCGCCCGACGGCTTCACGCCCCTCTTCCGCACCAGCCCCTTTCTCGACGCGCTCGGGCCCTTCTATCACCGGCGCGACGGGCGCGCCTTGATCCTCGGCGTGCGCATCGCGGAGAAGCACTGCAACGCGCGCGGCACCGCCCACGGCGGGCTGCTCATGACCCTGGCCGACGTGGCGCTCGGCTACAGCCTGGCCTACGCGGAGGATCCGCCGGCCTCGCTGACCACCGCCAACCTCTCGGCCGACTTCGCGGGAAGCGCGAAGCTCGGGGACTGGCTGGAAGCGCGGACCGACATCCAGAAGCTGGGCGGGCGCCTCGCCTTCGCGAACGCCTACCTCTCGGTGGGCGACGAGCGGATCGTCCGGGCCAGCGCGGTCTTCGTGCGAGGCGGCCGCTCCGAGGCCTAGTCTCTCAGCCCTCCACCGCGTCTCAGGGATTCGCGGCGAGGAACGCGCGGGCCTGCGTGAGATCGGGCCGCGCGTCGCCCGCGCCGGCCATGTCGACCAGCTTGACGTAGTAGTGGCGCGCCTTCGTCCGGTCGCCGCTCTGGATCGCGGCGCGGGCGGCGCCCGCGTAGCCCCGGAAGCGCCCGGGCTCGCGGAGCTGGGCGGTCTCGAACTCCTTCAGGGCCTCCGCGGGCCGCTTCAGCTCGAGCAGCATGTCGCCGAGCAGCTCGCGCGCGGGCAGGATGCGCCCGGGCGTCACGATGTGCTTCTCGCTGCGATCCTCCGCGTCCGCCGCGCTCCGCATCAGGGCGAGTGCGTCGTCCGACTTGCCCCGCGCGAGCGCGGCCCACGCGGCCACGCCCAGGCGGCTCACCTCGACCTCGGTGGCCCAGTACTCGTTCTTCGCGGCCTTGAGCGCATCGCGGAGCCGGGCCAGCTCCAGCCCTTCCTTCTCGGCGCCCGCCGCGTCGCCGGTGCGGGCCGCCCCGAGCCCGCGCGCGAAATGGGTCAGCGCCTCCGCGAACGGGAACGCGCCCGGGGTCGGCTCGAGCTTGGTGGCCGCCGCCCAGTCGCCCCGCTCGACCGCGTAGCGAGCCGGTATGGCGGCCAGCGCGTAGGGCCCCGCGAAGCGGACGTAGCGAGCGACCTGGCCCCGCTCGTCGACCACCCGCCGCGCGTCCGTGTCGCGCGCGAGCTGCAGGTAGGCGTACACCATGTAGTCCATCGCGTGGGCCTGCTCGTCGCCGTCGCCATCCCGCCGGGCCGACGCGGCGGAGCGGACGTTGGTCTCGGCGGACTCGGTCCAGAGCCCGACGCGGGTGAAGATGTGCGACGGCATGTGCAGGGCGTGCGGCGCCGCGGGGGCGATGGACGCGTAGCGGCGCGCGGCCGGCACCCCCTTCGGCGCGATCGGGGGGGCGTCGTAGCTGTGGATCAGGTAGTGGGCGACCCCGGGATGATCGGGGTGCTTCACGAACTGCTTCTCGAGGATGTCGGCCGCGGTCAGGTAGGCCTTGTAGGTCTGGTCGGTGAGCGACTGCGTCCCCGCGAGGTACAGCGCGTAGAAGATCTGCGCCTCGTCGTCGGTCGGGTAGCGGGCGGCCAGCGCCTCGAAGGCCTTCGCGCGGTTCTGCTGGCGCGTGCGCTCCGGGCGGTTGGCCCAGTCGTCATAGTAGGCCGCGACCGCCTCGATGTAGTCGCGCTCGCGCGCGGTCTTCGCCCCGATCTTCCGCCCCTCGTCGATGGCGGCCTGCGCGCGCTCGGCCCACTCCTTCGGGGGCCCGATGCTCGCGAGGGGATTGTTCATGAGAAGCGCCGCGATGCCCCAGGTCGCGATGGCGCACGACGGGTCCTGGGCGAGCACGTCTCGGAAGGCTCGCTCGCCCGGGCCGTAGTTGAAGGAGTGCAGCATGGCGACCGAGCGCTGGAACGCCTCCTGCACCGCCGGCGCGCAGGAGTTCGGGAAGTCGACGGTGCCGAGCCGCTCCGGGGCCTGCGCCCGGCCCGTGGCCGGCGCGAGCGCTGCGAGTACGAGGCCCAGCATCACGAGCCGTGTCGAGGTCTGCATTTTCATGGTGGTCTCCTGCCTGGATCCTATCCCAGCTCGGCCAGGATCTCCTTGCGATGCTGGTCGAGCGACGGCGCCACCGCCCGCGGCGTCCCGCTGCGGAGCGGCGGCAGGCCCGGCACCTGCGGCACCGGAACCCGGCCGATCCCCGGCTGCTCGATCCAGGTCACCGCGCCGATCGCCTTCACGTGCGGATCGTCCAGGAACTCGAGGTAGGTGTTCACCCGCTGATGCATGAGCCGTGCGCCGCGCAGTCGCGCCGAGAGATCCGCGGTGGTGCGCCGGGCGAACTCGGGATCGAGCAGCGCGTTGAGGGCGGCCACGTGGGCGAAGCGCGAGTCGTTGGTGGCGAAGCGCGTATCGCTCTTGGCCGCGGGGATCTCGAGCGCGTCGCAGAGCACCGGAAAGTCCGCGTCGCGCAGGATCGTCAGGTTGATCCAGCCGTCGCTCGCCTTGAAGGTACCCGACGGGGTGAGGCCCGGCTGCGGCTTCCCGCCCTCCAGATGGTGCTGGATCATCGACACCGCCTGGATCGTCGAGCCGCCCCGCAGCAGGCTCGACTCGATGTAGCGGCCGCGCGGCTCGTCGCGGCGGGCGTAGAGCGCGACCGCCATCGCCTGGAAGTTGCTGAGCGCGGTGGCCATGTCCATCACGACCACGGGGACGCGATGCGGGATGCCGTCGAGCCCGCGGTTCACCGACATGAGGCCGGTGAAGGCCTGGAACACGGTGTCGACCGCGGGCCGCTCCGCGTCGGGGCCGGTCTGGCCGAAGCCCGATACCGACAGATAGACGATGCGCGGGTTGATCACCTCGACGTCCGGATAGCCGATGCCGAGCCGCGCCGCCACGCCCGGCCGGAAGGATTCGAGGAACACGTCGGCGGTGGCGACGAGCCGTCTCAGGATCTGCTGGTCCTCCACGGTCTTGAGATCCAGGACGATCGAGCGCTTGCCGAGGTTGGCCGCGATGGCGAAGGCGGTCATGTCGCCGTAGCGCTTGCCGAGCGCGCGCGCCCAGTCGCCCTCCGGCGGCTCCACCTTGATCACGTCGGCGCCGTACTGGGCGAGCAGCATGGCCGAGTAGGGTCCGGCGATGCCCTGGCTCAGGTCCACCACCTTGAGGCCGGCGAAGGGCGCGTCGTAACTCATCGGGTGTGTTCCTCCGGGACTGCGCGATAATGACGCCCGCAGATCATACCGCGAGGGAGGGACGCTATGCTCAAGGTGGAGAAGCCCCAGGATTTGCTCCAGCACGTGGGCAAGGAGCTGGGCCCGTCGGAGTGGCTCACGGTGACCCAGGACATGATCGACAAGTTCGCGGACGCCACCGGCGACCACCAGTGGATCCACGTGGACGTGGAGCGCGCCAGGAAGGAGATGCCGGGCGGCAAGACCATCGCCCACGGCTATCTCACGCTGTCGCTCCTTCCCCAGCTGGCCCCGACGCTCATGAAGGTCGAGAAGCGCCGCCGCGGGGTCAACTACGGATCGAATCGCGTGCGCTTCACCGCGCCGGTGCCCGCGGGCGCGCGGGTCCGCCTGCGCCAGAAACTGGTGAAGGTGGAGCCGGTCGAGGACAACGGCTTCCGCGTGACCAGTGAGATGACCATGGAGGTGGAGGGCAACACGCGCCCCGCCATGGTGGCGGAGACGCTCGGCATCATCTACGGCTAGCCTTCACCCTCTCCCCAGAGGGGAGAGGGCAGGGTGAGGGGGCCTACGCGCGCGCGCCGGCCACCTTCGCGTGCACGTTGGCCACCTGCTGGTGGAAGGGCGTGCCGGGCGGCGAGTTCATCGGCGTGCTCCCCGCGAGTCCGGTGATGAGCTGCGCCATGATCGGGCCCTCCTCGGAGAGGAGACCGGGCAGGCGCTTCTTGAACTCGTCCAGGCTCGTGATCGTGCACGTGCTGCGGTAGCCCACCGCCTTCGCCATCGCCGCGAAGTCCACCCCCTGCCCGCCCGGCGTCTCCTGCGAGCCGGAGGTGTGGTACACGCCGTTCTTGAAGAGCAGGTGCGTGAAGTTCCGCGGGGCCGCCCCCGCGATCGTGGCGAGCGAACCGAGCTGCATCAGGAGCGAGCCGTCGCCGTCGAAGACGATCACCCGGCGATCGGGCGCGCCCAGCGCGAGGCCGAGCCCCAGCGCGGAGGCGCCGCCCATGAAGCCGACGCAGCCCACCGAGAGGTCGTCGGGGGCGATCGTGCGCCACGCGGGGGAGGTGGTCATGGTGGGCACGCAGATCGCGGTGCCGCGCGCGGCCGCGACGAGGGTCAGGATCTCCTCCGGCTTCATCATCACGCGGTCTCCAGGCCGACGAGCACCGCGGCGGGGCCCTTGCGCTCGCGGCTCTTGCGGTAGTATTCGGCGATCAGCTTCACGTCGTCCGGGCCTTCCATCCGGGCGTGGGGAATGCTGAACACGTCCAGCAGCGGCTCCGCGAAGCGGACCATGGAGTGCCGCGAGTCCTTGGGGTCCTTGTCCTTCTCGCGGCTCAGCAGGCCGATCATGTAGAAGATCGGGACCTTGCCGTCCATCGAGATGCCGCGGATCGTGTTCACGCTCGCGTAGAGGCCGGCGTGCTGGATCATCACGATCACCGGCTCGCCGGTCATGTAGAGCCCGGCCGCCACCGCGTTGGCGTCGTCCTCGGTTGAGCACGTGAGCACCCGCAGGCTCCGCTCCTTGTCGAGCGCGGCCAGCACGCTCTTCTGATGCGTGTCGGGCACGCTGATGATCCAGCCGAGCGGGTCCTGGCGCTTGGCGCCCCGACGCTCGGCCTGGAAAATTTCCTTGAATGCGTCGATGATGAGAGAGGACGGAACGGACTCGGGCATTCGCACCTCCTGGGTGAGCCATGCGATTTTCCCCCGCAAGGCCAGCGAAGAGTCTGCCATAGGTCGCGCTTCCTGTGAAGCGGGCACTGGCGTCGGCGGCCAATCTCTCGCGCGTGACGGGAAACCCGAATCAATGACCGGCCGGTATATGGTACGAGCTTCTAAAATTCCCCCCTGCTACAGTGGGCATAGGCCATGCGAACCCTAGTCGTCACGTCGCTGACCCTGCTAGGTATGAGACGTCATCTCGTCGGCGTGCTCTGGCTCGCGCTGGCCGTCGTTCACGCGGCGGTGACTCCGTTGGCGCATGCCAGCCCTCCAGACCCGGTGTGGATGGACGGGTTCTTCGATGACGATGGCAACGACAATAGCATCCTCTCCATCACGTCGAGCACCGCCACGCTGGACTCTTTCCCTCGGCGCAACTGGTCCATCCTCTCGGTGTCGGGGCCGGCTCATGTTCGAGAAGTCCGCGGTCTCGCTCCTGCGCAGTATTGCTCCGCAGTAGACGTTCGCGCCCCCCCGCGCTCCTGACCTGTCGGTCTGCTGAAGCGGTAGGCAACCGTCATCCGGTCTGAATGGGCCAGAGACGGCATATCCGATTCTCAATGAGGGGGTCATCATGCATATCTTTCGTCGTCGGCATCAGCAGCGCGGCTTCACGCTCATCGAGTTGATGATCGTCGTCGCCATCATCGGCATTCTCGCCGCGATCGCCATCCCGCTGTACGCCAACGTCCAGGCCCGTGCGCGCCTGGCCAAGGCCCAGGCTGATGCTCGGGCCCTCGCGTCGGCCGTCAGCATCTACTCCGCGCACACGGGGTCCCTCCCGACCGCACTGACGGACCTCACGTCGGTCATCACCAACTCGCTCGGTCAGCCCGGGGGGCCCTTCATGGCCTCGATCCCGAACGGCCCCGCTGGCTGGGGCACCTACGTCTACACCCCGGTCGCGTCGGCCGGTACCTTCACCATCAGCAACAGCGGTGACAGCACCAGCGTCAGCCTCCCGTAACGCCTAGAATCCCTCCAAGCGGCGGACAGGGAGTCGTGACCCTGACTCCCTGTCCTGCTGCTTCATCGAGGCGCGGCCCTTAATAGGGGGCGAATGCCAGGCGTCTGCCGTACCGCGCCCAGGTCCGCGGGAGCTTTCCGAGCCCGCGCGCTCTTGGTCGGAATGCTACGCTGTTCTCACCATGCTTGGAATTCACGTGCCGGAGAATCGAGTGCACCCAGTGGGCGGGGCATGAGCTACACCAGATCAGGTGGGGGATGACACCCCCACTCCCGGACCTTCTGCGCGAGCACGAGGGGCACCGGCCGCTGTGGCTGCGCGCCCTGTACGTGCTGGGTGCGCTGGTCTGCATCGCGGCCGGGATCGCGGGCTGGCTCATCCCGGTGATGACCGGGATCCCCTTCTACGCCGCCGCGGTTGTCCTCCTGGGGCTGGCCAGCGACCGGGTCCGCCGCGCGATCAACCGCCTGGAGCGCCGTCTAGCCGAGAGCAACCGGCAGAGGGTCCGCCGCCTGCTCGCCAAGCTGCCGGGGGCCTGGGTGCGCCGCCTCATCCATATTCCGGACGAAGTCGCCTAAGATAGCTCCATGCTCGCTCGACTCGGCCGGGCGGCCGCCCTCGCGGGGCTGCTCGTCCTGCCGGACCCGGCCTGGGCCGTCGACGCCCCGACGTCGGAGGAAGGCCAGGCCCTCGACGTCCGCCGCCTCGCCCCCGAGCAGCGCCGCCGTCTCCTCGCCGGCGACACCATCGCGTACCCGGTACTCGAGACCAGCGAGACCGAGCTGGGCGCCGGGGTAGCGATGTACCTGGCGGTCCCGCTCTCCCGCGCGGCCGAGGTCCTCACCAGTTCCGACGTCATCTTGAAAGACCCGAGCATCACCGCCTCCGGGCTCATCCCCGCGGGCGCCACCGTGGCCGCCCTGCACGGCTTCAAGCTCGCCGCCGGCGAGATCGGGGAGGCGCAGGACGCGCTCGACGCCGCCGCGGGCGCGCGGTTCAACATGGCGCCGCCCGAGATCACCGTCTTCCGTGCGGCCAAGGGTACGGTGCGCTCCACCGACCGCGCGGCGGTGCTTGACGCGGCGGCGGGGCAATGGCACGCCCTCCTGCTCGAGCGTGCGCAGGCCTTCCAGGTGCGCGGCCTCGAGGGCATCGCCCCCTACGCGCGCCGCAGCGGCACGACCGATCCGGCCGCGCTGCTCCGCGTGGCCGCGGGCGACGCGCGGATCATCGCGTCGCTGGCCCCGCGCCTCGGCGAGGCCCTGCTGCGCTATCCGGCCGAGCAGAGCCCCACCGCGATCAGCCACATCTACTGGGTGAAGCGCCAGGTCCAGGGCCGGCCCACTCCGCTCCTGATCCAGCATCTGGTCGACGTGACCCCGGCGCTCGCGCTCTACGTGGAGCGGCAGTTCTACGTGGGCAACACCTACAACGCGAGCCAGATCCTGTGCGCCGCGGTGCCCTACGAGGACGGCGTGCTGATCCTCTCGAGCAACCGCGTCTCCACCGACCAGGTGGCGGGCCTCGGCGGCGAGATGAAGCGACTGATCGGGCGGCGGCAGCTCCGCAGCGAGATCGTCAAGCGCTTCGACCGGATCCGCGCCGCGCTGGTGCGGCCGCTCGGGCCGCCGGACCGGGTGGAGAGTCCGTAGCCTAGTCGCCCAGCACGCGCCGGCGCAGCAGGCGCAGGTCGAGCGGCACCAGGATCGCCAGCATGAGCGCCGACAGCCCGACCACGCCGGCCAGGTGACCCGCCACCGGCCCGCCGATCAGGATGCCGCGGAAGGCCTGGGCCAGGTGATAGAGCGGGTTGCCCGCGTTCAGCGCGACCAGCACCGGATGCTCGAGCGGGAAGTAGGTCGACGAGAGCAGCCCCATCGGCAGCACGAGCAGGAACACCGGCAGGTTCATGTGGTCGATGGTCGGCACGATCGCGGTGAAGCAGAGGCCGAGAGCCGCGAAGCCGCAGCCGGCGACGAAGGTGATCGGCCACAGCACCGGCAACCACCGCAGATCGAGCGCGAGCAGCCCCGCCCACTGGATCACGACCAGCACCGCCGACACGATGACCACGTACATGGTCGCGAGCAGGCCCGCCCACAGCACCTCGCCCCACACCACGTGGGTCAGCTCGACCTGGGTGGTGAGCTGGCCTTCCCACGTGCGCTGGTAGCGCATGCGGATGAAGGCGGCGAAGAGCGACTGGAAGATCGCGGTCATGAAGGTCGCGTAGGCGAGCAGGCCGGGCGCCACATAGGTCATGTACTCGATCGGGTGGCCCTGCCAGGTGAGCGTCGCCACGTAGCCGCCGAGCCCGACCCCGAAAGCCACCAGCATCGTGACCGGCTCCACCGCGGGCGGCAGGAACGCGGTGTGCCAGTTCCGCATGTAGACGCGCAGGTGTCGCCCCACCACCGCGCGGCTCTGCCACTCGAGCGCCGCGGCCAGCCAGCTCATGGCGCGAGCGACAGCTTGAGGAAGAGGTCGTCGAGCGTCGGCCCGCGCACCTCGTAGCGCAGGGCGGGGAACGCGCGCGCGAACTCGGCCAGCTCCTCGCCGGAGAGCGGCAGGTGCAAGGCCCCCAGCACGCTCGCCGGCTCTCCGCGCCCGCGCGCGGCGAGCCAGGCCGCCACCGCGGGGCCCTGCCCCGCGTCCACCACCACCACGTGCTCGCCGACCAGGTCGCCGAGCACCGTCTTGGCGGTGCCGCGCGCCACCACGCGGCCGCGGGCCAGCACGGTGAGCGCGTCGCTCAGCCGCTCCGCCTCGTCCATGTAGTGCGTGGTGAGGATGATGCCGAGCCCCTCGGCGCGCAGACCGTCGACGAGGTCCCACACCCCCATGCGCGCCTGCGGGTCGAGCCCGGTGGTGGGCTCGTCGAGGAAGAGGAGCCGCGGGCGGTGCACGAGCGCGCGGGCGATCATCAGCCGGCGCCGGTAGCCGCCGGAGAGCGTCTCCGGCTTCTCCCGCGCGTAGCCCGCCAGGTCGAAGCGCTCCAGCAGCTCGGCCACGCGCCGGGGGAGCTCGGTCGGCCGCGGGCGGAAGTAGCCGGCCGCGATGGTCAGGTTCTGCTCCACCGTGAAGTCGCCGTCGAAGGTATCGTCCTGCGTGCACACCCCGATCGCGCGCTTGGCCCGCACCAGGTCGCGCCCCAGCTCCACGCCGTTGACGTGGATCTGGCCCGCGTCCGGGCGCAGGAAGCCATACAGCATCCGGAGCGTCGTGGTCTTGCCCGCGCCGTTGGGCCCGAGCAGGCCCACGATCTGCGAGGTCTCGCAGGCGAGGTCCACCCCGTCCACCACGCGGCGGCCGCCGAGGTGCTTGACCAGACTGCGTGCGTCGAGGAGCGCGGGCATCCTAGTCTCCGGCTCGTAGTCTAGCGCGCACGCCACCCTCTAGCGCGGAGTCACAAATCCCATCACGAGCCCGCACGCTGGTAGACTCGCGGGCGACCCATGAGGAGGGACCCCCCGGAACCGCTCCGTTCGCCCACCATGCCCCGCCGTGCCTTCATGACCGCCGTCGCGGGTGGCCTCCTCGCCGCACCGCTCGCCGCCGGGGCGCAGCCGGCCACGAAGGTGTACCACGTGGGCATCCTGAGCATCGGGTCGGATCCGACGTGGAGAATTCCCTGGAAGCCATTCACCGAGGCGATGAGCGAGCTGGGCTATGTCGAGGGCCGGAATCTTGTCATCCGGCCCGCCTTCGCGGACGGTAGCCCGGAGCGTCTGCCGGCTCTCGTTGCCGAGCTGGTCCGCGCGAAGGTGGACGCCATCGTGACCACGGGCCCGCGCGAGACGGTCGCCGCGAAGCGGGCCACCGCCTTGATCCCGATCGTCATGACGGTCGTCCCCGATCCGGTAGCGCAGGGGTTCGTCGCGAGCCTTTCGCGGCCCGGTGGCAACATCACGGGGCTGACCAACTTCGTCCCCGGACTTGGCCAGAAGTACGTCGAGCTGCTGCGCGACGTCCTCCCCTCGGCCACGCGGTTTGCCGTGGTCGCCTCCCTTCCCAATCCACCGCCCGAGACGTGGCGGGAGCTGGAAGGGGCCGGCCGACTACTCGGCATCACTCTCTCCCTCGCTCGAGTGTCGGGCCCGGACGACTTTGACGGCGCTCTCGCTCGGGCCAAGAGGGACGGTGCGGCCGGCTTCATCGCGACCAACGACGGGGTGACCTGGCGCCACCGCCAACCGCTCGTGCAATTGGCCCTGAAGCACCGGCTGCCCGCAATCTACTGGGCGCGGGAGTATGTAGAGGATGGGGGCCTCATGACGTACAGCGCGAGCGTGGTCGACTTGCGGCGACGGGCCGCGATCCACGTCGACAAGATCCTCAAGGGGGGCCAGGCCCGCCGATCTCCCCGTCGAGCAGCCGACCAAGTTCGAGCTGGTCGTCAACCTCAGGACCGCCAAGGCCCTCGGCCTGACGATCTCGCCCTCCCTCCTGCAGCGGGCGGATGAGGTGATCGAGTGATGGACCGGCGAGCGTTCCTCGGCAGCTTGGCCGGCGGCCTTCTCGCCGCGCCGCTCGCCGCCGAGGCGCAGCCGGCGAGGAGACTCCCGCAGCTCTGCTTCCTCACGTTTGACCCGGGGACGGCGCGGTCGCCGTCGCCACGCTTCGCTGCCTTCTTCCAGGGCCTGCATGACCTCGGCTATGTGAACGAGCGGACCATTGCGATCCACTACCTTTCCGCGGACGGCCGCAACGAACGGTTCCCCGAACTCGTCGCGGAATGTCTGCGCCTCAAGCCGGACATCATTGCGGTGACCACCACCCCGGCCGCTCAGACCGTGAAGAATGTGACGCACACAATTCCGATCGTGATGGTCGCACTCGGCGATCCACAAGGGACCGGGCTTGTCGACAGCCTCGCCCGACCTGGAGGAAACGTGACCGGCATGTCACAGATGACCTCAGGGCTCGCGGCGAAGCGTCTCGCGTTGCTGAAGGAGGCCGCGCCCAGGATCTCGCGGGTACTCGTGCTGACCTTCCTCGTCGATCCGATCGCGCCGTTGCAGGTGAAGGCACTGAAGGAGGTCGCCCCTTCGCTGGGCGTGGCGCTGCTGGTCCACGACATCCAGACCGCGGAGGACCTTCCGGCGGCGTTTGACGCTGGGGTCAGAGAGCGCGCTGATGGGCTCATCACGACGGCCGAGAGCATTTTCCGTGCTCAACGCGCACGGGTGACCGAGCTGGCGGCCCGCCACCGCCTGCCGGCGATCTACCCGTATTCCGCCTTCGTGACCGACGCCGATGGCCTGATGGGCTATTCCATACACGATTCCGATCTCCACCGGCGCGCGGCCTCCTACGTGGACAAGATCCTGAAAGGCGCCAAGCCGTCCGATCTGGCCGTCCAGCAGCCGACGAACTTCGAGCTGGTCATCAACCTCAAGACCGCCAAGGCCCTCGGCCTGACGATCCAACCGTCACTCCTGCAACGGGCGGATCAGGTGATCGAGTAGCCCGACATCGCGGACTTGACAAGGCCCGCCCCCGGGAGTCAGTGTCTCGACGTCCCAGGCCGCGCCCAGGAGACAGCCAGATGAAGAGCAAGCGCCCGCGGAAGCCGGCCCGTTCCAAGCGCCCCGCGTCGAAGCGACGTCCCGCGCCCACGCGGAGCACGCGCGATCCGCTCCTGACGCCGATCCGTGGCGCGGTCCATCGTGAGATCGGCGGCGTCACCATCGACATCATGGAAGCGGCCAACGGGCGCGTGAAGCGCGTCTGCTACCCGCCCGGCTTCCGCTGGTCCACCCACATGCAGCCGATCGTGAAGACACAGCTCTGCATGCACGCCCACGTGGGCTTCCTGGCCCGAGGCCGCGTGCGCGGCACCTACGCGGACGGCTGCGAGTTCGACGTGTCCGCCCCGCGCGCGGTCGTGCTCGATCCCGGCCACGACGCGTGGGTCGTCGGCCGGGAGCCCGCGGTGCTCATCGAGTTCGACGCGCTCAACCGCACCGCCGAGCGCTTCGGCCTGCCCCCCACCCACCAGCACGCCTGACCCGATCCGGAGACGACAGCGACCATGGCTTCCGAGCTCGAAGACAAGTTCCAGACCCTGCACGAGATCGTCCGCGCCGCCCGCATGAACCTGGCCCCCGGGCCGTGGGACTACATGGTGGGCGGCGCCGAGACCGAGACCACGCTCCGGCGCAACCGCCTCGGCATCGACAGCCTCGCCTTCCGGCCGCGCGTGCTCCGCGACGTCTCGCGCATCGACACCGGCGCCACCTTTTTCGGAAAGCGCCTGCGCATCCCGGTGATGATGGCCCCGGTCGGCTCCATCGAGACCTTCACCCCGGGCGGCGGCGCCACCGCGGCCAAGGCCTCCGCCGCCTTCGGGGTGCCCCAGATGCTCAGCTCGGCCTGCAATCCCGGCCTCGAGGCCACCGCGGCGGCGGCGGACAACTTCCGCATCTTCCAGCTCTACGTGCGCGGCGACGACGCCTTCGTCGACGATCACGTCAAGCGCGCGAAGGACAACGGCTACCCCGTCTTCTGCATGACGGTGGACACCGCGATGTACAGCCGCCGCGAGCGGGACCTGGCCCGGCGCTTCGTCAAGCCGTGGCGGCTGCGCGCCACCGGGCAGGAGTTCCAGGCCGCGCTCTCGTGGGACCAGGTGAAGCGCTTCAAGGATCGCCACGACGTCCCGCTCATCCTGAAGGGCATCGCCACCGGGGAAGATGCGGCCATCGCCTGCGATCACGGGGTGGACGGGGTCTACGTCTCCAACCACGGCGGCCGCCAGCTCGACCACGGCCGCGGCTCGATCGAGGTGCTGCCGGAGGTGGTGAAGGCGGTGGCGGGGCGCTCCGCCATCATCGTGGACGGCGGCTTCATGCGCGGCACCGACGTGTTGAAGGCCATCGCGCTCGGCGCGCACGTGGTGGGCCTGGGGCGCCTGACCTGCCTCGGCCTCGCCGCGGCCGGGGAGGCGGGCCTGGTCCGCGCGCTCGAGCTGCTGGAGGACGAGATCCGCATCGCCATGGGCCTGCTCGGCGTGCACAGCCTGGACATGCTCGACGCCTCGTATCTCCATCCGGCCACCCCGGTCACCGTCCCGCACGTCACCAGCGCGTTCCCGCTGCTGGATCTGGACGACCGGCGCTACTAGGCCCGCTCCCGTGCTCGACCTCAAGATCACGGGCGGGCAGCTCATCGACGGCACCGGCGCGCCCGCGCGCCGCGGCGACGTGGGGGTGACCGGCGACGCCATCACCGCGGTCGGCGATCTCTCCCGCGAGCCGGCCGGGCGCACCATCGACGCGAGCGGGCGCACCGTCACCCCCGGCTTCATCGACATGCACTCCCACTCGGACTGGCGCCTCTGGGACAACCGGCGCGCCGAGTCGAAGATCCGCCAGGGCGTCACCACCGAGGTGGTCGGCAACTGCGGCTTCTCCCCCGCCCCGGTCTCGGATCAGTTCCGCGCCGAGATGAAGGGCTTCGCGCTCTACCTGCCCGCGGGGATGGACTTCTCGTGGAAGTCGGTCCGCGAGTACCTCGCCCGGTACGAGGGCGACGGCGTGGCGCTCAACGTGGCGCAGCTCATCGGCCACGGCACGCTGCGGCTGGCCGCCATGGGCTTCGCGCGCCGGCCGCCCACCGCGGCCGAGCAGGCCACCATGGAGCGCATGATGGACGAGGCGATGGCCGACGGGGCCTACGGCCTCGCCACCGGCCTCATCTACGCGCCCGGCTCCTACGCGGCCACCGAGGAGATCATCGGCATCGCGCGCCGCGCGGCCGGCGGGCGCGGCTTCTACGCGAGCCACATCCGGGGAGAAGGCGCGACGCTGCTCGACGCGGTGGCCGAAGCCATCCGCGTCGGCCGCGAGGGCGGGCTGCCCGCCCAGGTGAGCCACGTGAAGGCCGCGGGCCGCCCGAACTGGGGCAAGGTCGCCGACGCGCTCGCCCTGATCGACGCCGCGCGGGCGCATGGCCAGGACGTGATGGGCGACGTCTACCCCTACACCGCCTCCAGCACCACGCTGCGCACGCTGCTCCCCGACTGGGTGCTCGAGGGCGGCATCGACGCGATGCTGAAGCGCCTCGCGGACCCGGGCACGCGCGAGCGCATCCGCAAGGAGCTGACCGGGGGCGGCGAGACGCTGCTCCGCGGGCTCGACTGGTCGGACATCATGGTGGCCTACTCACCCTCCCGCCCGGACGCGCAGGGCCGCCGCATCGCGGAGATCGCGGCCGCGCGCAGGCAGGATCCGCTGGACGCGGCCATCGATCTGATCGTGGCCGAGCAGGGCAAAGGCTACATGATCCTCTTCCAGCTCGACGAGGCCGACCTGCGCCGGGCGCTCGTGCACCCGCACGTCATGGTGGGCTCCGACGGCTCCTCCCTCGCCGCCGAGGGCCCCCTCGCCGTCGGCAAGCCGCACCCGCGCAGCTACGGGACGTTCGCGCGCGTGCTCGGCCGCTACGCGCGAGACGAGCGCGTGCTGTCGCTCGAGACCGCGGTCTGGAAGATGACCGGCCTCCCCGCCAAGCGCCTCGCGCTGACCGATCGCGGCGTGCTCGCCCCGGGCGCGAAGGCCGACGTGGTCGTGTTCGACCCCGCGACGGTGGCCGACCGCGCCACCTACGAAGACCCCCACCAGTACGCGGCCGGCATCGGCGACGTGCTCGTCAACGGCCGCGTCGTCATCTCCAGCGGCCAGCACACCGGCGCCCTCCCCGGCCGCGTGCTCCGCCCCTAAGTCTCAGGGCTTCCGGGCAATCGGCTGCGACTGTGGCATGGGCCGAGGGATCGTGCGATCACGTGGTGCGAAAGGGAGATTGCCATGACGGCCTGCGCTCGCGCATGCGCGGTTCCGTCCTGAAGAGCGTGGGCCTGGGTCAAGCGGACTGAGGGGCCGCCAAGTGAGCAGAATCAGACCCGTTCACCGGTTTCGGGCGGCCGCTCCCGATCAGCGCATTCGGTCAGACGCCACTGCACGACCGCATGGGCTTCGACCATCGCACCGCGCTCCAGGTGGCGATGCACCCGGACCGCCCCGACGACGAGAGTTGATGGAGCACCTCCGGTTGGCCGGGGTCCCATTCATCGCGGCCGCGCGTTACGATCCCTCTGGCGGTCGAGAACTTGTGGTTCTCACGCTGGAGGCTCAGTACACGGCGTGTCGGAGACGCTCGTGCACCCGGGACATCGCGTATCTGGGTACTCCCGCCGGAGCAGCTCGGTCAGACGGTCGCGCGGAAGGAGAGAGATGACGATGCCGTCCGCAAGCCGCTTGACCTCGACGATCTCCGGCAAGGATGCGATGGGGAGCGAGCCGACGTAACCTCCGTACCAGCCGTGCTCAAGGAACGGCTCGTGGCCAGCCTTACCGAGAAAAAAGACGACATAGCTCACGTCATTCTCGATGAAGGCAAGGATCGCGCGCAGCCGGGTCCACGGCTCAATGCCGTAGGCAGCCGTGTAGCCATCGTTCGGCGGGTCGGCGAACGGTATGCCGTGGACCCGGTAGCTGAGGGTGTCCGCCCATAACTGCCCACCATAGCGACTCACCGCTATGGTGGTGCCCCCGGGGATCTGTGTCTTGATGTATCGGACCGTCTCCGGAGACCAGTACCCGCCGAAAGGCGTGAAGCCCGTGAGCACAAGGGCGCCGCCACGAGAGACGGCAAGGGCCGAAACCGCGAGGAGTGGAACACCCAGCACTACAGCGGCTGTCTTGAGACTCCTCCGAAGCCGTGGCCGCGACTCACTCGAAGCCCGCGTCACAAGTTCGAACATGGCGCCGGAGAGCCCGAGAACTATCAGCGGAAAGATCGGCATGACAAAGCGATCGCTGATTCGATCGATCCGTGTGTGCGACGCGGCCCAGGCGAGCGCCGCGAGGTATACGAGCGGAATGGCGGCCGGCGGAACGCTTCGGAGGCGACGGCCGTGGAAGACAGCGGCGAACAGGAGCACGAGCGCTGTCACCGCATCCACAATATCCGCTCTGAAGCGCTCTGCCAGGAAGAACCACATCGTGCGCGCGGCGCGCAGCGCTTGGCTCATTGCGGTCACGAAGGTCACCGACGAGACTACCCCAATCGCGTGCCCGGCGGGACCTCCGGTAGCGATGACATTGCGGAGGGGCACCACTGCCAGAAGCAGCCCAACCAGAGCGGCGGTCGCCAATAACGCCCGCCGCCCTTCCGGCAACAGCACGGCCATCACCGCGAGACCGCAGAGAGCCATCACCGGGACCACGATCCCGATGTATCGGATCCAGAATGGCAAGCACACGAAGAACGCCGTAGCCGCAAAAAGACCCATACGAGACGATGTTGCCTCACCGGCACCGTCGAGGACGGCCACCCGGGGGAAATAGACCGAGTCGACCCAGAGAATGGACATGAGGATGCTGAAGGTGAACAGCATCTCGCTCATGGCCATGTTTGCCCAGTCGAGCATCGTGGGATTGAAGATGACGATCAGCGCAGCGACTGCACCGACTAACGTGTTTGCTCTGAGGCGCCCGATCGCGAACGTCAGGCATGACGTCACGCCGAAGGCGACGATTGAGATGCCCCATTCCGCACTCAGCGGCGACACCCCGAGCCAGACCAGCGGCGTCAGGAGCAAAGCGAATCCTGGGGGCCACGTCGGAAAGAGTCCTAGGCCGTCTGCTACGCGACCGGAGGCCAACAGTAGGGCCTGATGCGCATAGTCATAGCTGGACGGACCCATGCCCATGCGGCCCCTCCCAGCAGTCAGCGCGGCTAGAACCGCGAGAAGGAAGATCGACACGAACAGCAAGATGGGGTTCCGGTTCATGGCGCCGGACTCGATCCTCGGATGCAGTACATGTCGCCGCCCCCACCAGGGCAAGTTACGCGCGGTCGGACAGGTTCGAGGAGCTTAGGGCGATTGGCACCGGTGGTCAAGGCCGCTGAAGGGGCCGCCGATCGGGATAGGCATCGCGCCCGGCGTTACCGGGGCTTGGTCTGACGTACGGCGGCATCGACGCCTTCAAACGCCAAGACGACCGAGCAGAGGAAGAATCTATCGCTGCTTGGGGTGTTCCGGAAACAGGAGGACGTTCACCACCGACTCATCGAGCTCATCGAAGGCGTTCCCGAGGATCAACTCGGCACCGATACCCGTTTCCGTCATCGCCTCCGCCTCGATACGTACGGGCACTATCCAGAGCACGCAGAGACGATCAAGAAGTGGAGGGAGGGCTCTACTTCGCCAACCAAGCGTTCCAGAAGTACAGGAACGGGCCCGCCTTGAACCCGCGCAGGTCCTTCCGCATCGCCTGCAGCGGATAGTAGTCGCCGAGCTTGATGCGCCCCACGTCCTCGTAGAAGATCGCCTGCACCCGCTCGATCAGCGCGCGCCGCTTCTTCGGATCGGTCTCGCGAGCCAGGTCTGCCATCAGCCGGTCCTTCTCCTCGTGACACCACCAGCCGGGCCAGTTGCACTGCATGGACGAGGCCAGCGCCGGATCCGGGTTCAAGGTGAAGCCGGTCGAGAAGAGGTCGAACAGCTCGGGCTTGTTGCGCCGCTGCACCAGGGTGGCCCAGTCCACCACCTGCAGGTCGACGACGAACCCCACCTCCTCCATCTGCTGCTTGGCCACCACCGCGGTGTTGTACATCCACTCGTACTCCTTGGTGGTGATCCAGCGCACCGGCTGGCCGGAGTAGCCGGCCTCCTTCAGCAGGGCGCGGGCGCGGTCCTTGTTCTTGAGGTTGTACCCCGTGACGCCGGTGGTGGAGTAGAAGGCGGGCTGCTCCGGATAGAAGAGCGCGCCCGAGATCCGGTAGAATTCCTTGTTGCCGATGCCCGCGGCCATGATCGGCTCCATGTCGAGCACCGCCTGGAGCGCCTGGCGGACCTTCCGGTTGGCCATCACGCCCTGCTTGTGATTGGGCACCGCGGTGATCCAGCCGTAGGGCTTCACCGCAGCGGCCCCGATATCGCCACGGCTCTTGATCCCGTCGTACTTGTCCTGGTTGATGCTGTTGGCGAAGTGATACTCGCCGGTCTCCACGCCCGCGAGACGCACCGCCACGTCGGGCACCGGGATGAAGAGGATCTCGTCGAAGTAGGCGGTGCGCCGGCCGCCGTAGCCGTTGGGCGCCTCGCTCCGCGCCGCGTACTCCTTGAAGCGCGCCACCTTGATGTGGCGATCGGGCCGGTGCTCGACGAAGCGATAGGGGCCGGTGCCGATGAACTCCTTGATCTGCCCGTCGCCGGCGGCCGCAATCACTTCCTTGGGGAGAATCACGCCCCCGTTGTTGGGGCTGGCCAGCGCGTACAGCAGCGAGCCCGACGGCTCCTTCAGATGGATCACCACCGTGTACGGGTCCTTGGCCTCGACCGCCTCCACCGCCCGCCACACCGCCTTGCCGGTGGTGGCCACCTTGCCCCAGCGATTGAGGGAGGCCACCACATCGGCCGAGGTCATCTCCTTGCCGTTGTGGAAGCGAACACCCTTGCGCAGGACGATGGTGTAGCGCCGGCCGTCGGGGATCATCGTGTACGACTCGGCCAGCATCGGGATCGGCGCGTAGCCCGCGTCGTAGGTGAAGAGGCCCTCGTAGATGTGGAAGGTGATCTCCTGCGTGATGACCGCGGTGGTCCAGTGCAGGTCGAGGGTGGGCGGCTCGCCGATCATCGCCGCCTTGAGGACGCCGCCGGACCTGGGCGTCTCCTGGGCGATGAGGGGGCCAGCGAAGGACACGGTGGCGGCCAGGATCAGTGCCGACATGACGAGCACGCGTCGAGTGGTCATGGCGGGACTATCGTCGAGATTGCGCGGGCGGTCAAACGTGGGGCCGGGTTACACTGACCGCCAATCGTCCCGAGCCAGGAGGAGCGATCATGAGCCAGACCGCCAGCCCGACCGCCAATCAAGCCGACCGCGTGCGCGGCCGCGCCGTCGTCATGCAGCCGGAGGACGGCCCCTCGTACTGGCAGCCCGTCCCCGCCAACGGGCACGCCGACCCGAAGCTCTACCCGGCGCGCACCGGCTTCGCGGGCCACTCCATGGGCTTCCAGACCATCGCGCCGGGCAGCCGGGTGCGCGAGCACTCGCATGGCGACCAGGTGGAGCTGCAGATCTGCTTCCGCGGCCTCGGGCGCGCGGTGGTCGACGGCGTCAGCCACCCGCTCGTGCCCGGCACCTCCTGCTTCCTCGGCTACGACGTCAAGCACGAGCTGATCAACGAGAGCTCCGACGAGGACCTGGTGATGCTCTGGGTGATCACCCCGCCCGGTCTCGAGGATTTCTTCGAGAGCATCGGGCGCCCACGGCAGCCCGGCGCGCCCGCCCCCGCGCCGTTCGAGCGGCCGGCGGACGTGATCGCGATCGAGCGCCGCATGGGCATGAACGACACGAAGTAGCCGGCCCGGCCATGCCTCACGTCTCGATCGGCGACGCCGACATCTACTACGAGGAGCAAGGCCAGGGCCCCGTGCTGATGCTGGTCCCCGGCCTGGGCGGCCAGGGCGCGTTCTGGGGGCCGCAGGTGCGCGACTTCGCCCGCGACTTCCGGGTGATCGTCCACGATCACCGCGGGGCGGGCCGCAGCACCCACTCGCGCATCCGGTACTCGGTCGACCAGATGGCCGCCGACACCGTCGCGCTCATGGACCGCCTCGGCATCGCCCGCGCGCACTACGTCGGCCACTCCACCGGCGGCGCCATGGGCCAGACCATCGCGCAGGACCACCCGGACCGGCTGCTGAGCCTGGTGCTGAGCGCGACCTGGCCCGGCCCGGACGCCTACTTCCGTCGCTGCTTCGAGACGCGCAAGGAGCTGCTGATCCACCGCGGCTTCGAGAGCTACTGGCGGGCCTCGGTGGTCATGCTGCGCCCGCCGCGGTGGATCAGCGAGAACGACGCCGCCCTCACCGACGAGATGCAGCGCCTGACCCCGGGCCCGCCTCCCGCGGAGGTGCTGGCGAGCCGCATCGACGCGATCGTGGCCTTCGACCGGCGCGCCCGCCTGGGCGAGATCCGCTGCCCCACCCTGGTGGTGGTCGCGGCCGACGACGCGCTGACGCCCCCGTTCTACTCCGAGGAGCTGGCCGCGCGCATCCCCGACGCCAAGCTGGTGGTGCTGCCCACCGGCGGCCACTTCGTCCCGAATCTGCTGCCCGCGGAGTACAACCGGGCGGTGGGCGACTTTCTCCGCTCCCACCGCGCGCGGGGATAGCCGCCGATGGACCGGGTCAATCTCGCGGCCGAGCTCGCCACCTTCGGGGACCACTGGCAGCCGCGGACCGTCGCCCGCTTCAACGACTGCGACGTCATGGTGGTGAAGGCCCAGGGCGAGTTCGTCTGGCACAAACACGACGACACCGCGACCGAGGAGGTGCACCTCCTCCTCATCGAGCCCGCGGGCACCCCCAACACCGGCGACGCGGCCACCGCGGCGCCGCGGCGGGTCGTCTAGCCGCGCGGTGGCGCGCGTGGAGCCGCGAGACCGGAGCTGGCGCGATCCGGCCTATCTCGCGTCCGGCTCGGCGGCGCAGCGCGAGGCCGCGCGCGCCATCGCCGCGTGCGGGGTGCTCGAGCGCCTGGCCGCGTTCGATCCGGTGCTGGTCGGCACGTATCCCCTCGACCTGGCGGTGCCCGGCAGCGACCTCGATATCCTGTGCCACGCGCCCGACCTGGCCGGCTTCGAGCGCGTGGTGCGCCAGGCGTTCGCGGATCGGCCCGGGTTCACCTGCGAGCGGCAGCCGACCGGCGCAACGCTCGCCATCCTGGCGCGCTTCCGCTCCCTGGAGCTGCCGGTCGAGGTGTTCGGGCAAGCGGTTCCGGTGGACCAGCAGCGCGGGTACCGGCACCTGCTGGTGGAGGCGCGCCTGCTCGAGCTGGGCGGTCCTCGCCTACGCCGCGCCGTCCTGGATCTGAGAGGAAAAGGGACGAAGACCGAGCCCGCCTTCGCCCACGCCCTCGGGCTGAGCGGGGATCCGCACGAGCGGCTCTGGGCGCTATCGTGGTGCGACGACGCCGAGCTCCGCGTTATCCTGGGCGCGAGCGACCCACGACCATGGAGCAGCGACCCGTCGCGGACACCTGGGAGCGGGGTGACCCCTACGAGCGGTACGTGGGCCGGTGGAGCCGGCGGCTCGCGCCTCGCTTCCTCGCCTGGCTCCACGTCCCTGCCGGCCGTCGATGGCTCGACGTGGGGTGCGGCACCGGGGCGCTGTCGGCCGCGATCCTCGACCACTGCGCGCCATCCGCGCTCACCAGCATCGAGCCCTCGGAGGGATTTCTCGAGGCGGCCCGGCGTCAGCTCGCCGGACGCGCGGACCTGCATCGCGCGAGCGCCACCCAGATCCCGCTCGGCGACGTGGCGGTCGACATGGTCGTCTCGGGCCTCGTCCTGAACTTCGTGCCGGATCAGCGGGCCGCGCTCGCCGAGATGGCGAGGGTGACGGCTCGGGGTGGCACGATCGGGGCCTACGTCTGGGACTACGCGGGCGGGATGGAGCTGATTCGGCACTTCTGGGATGCGGCGATCGCCCTCGACCCGGCCGCGGTGAAGCTGGACGAGGGCCTCCGCTTTCCCGTGTGCCGTCCCGAGGGCCTCGCGCAGCTCTTCACCGCCGCCGGGCTGCAGGCCGTCGACGTCACCGCCATCGACGTGCCGACCCCCTTCACCAGCTTCGAGGACTACTGGCAGCCGTTCCTGGAGGGCCAGGGGCCCGCGCCGGCCTACGCGATGTCGCTCGACGAGGCGGCGCGCAGCCGCCTCCGCGAGCATCTGCGCGCGCGTCTGCCGGCGGCGGCGGACGGCTCGATCCCGCTGACCGCGCGGGCCTGGGCCGCCCGCGGCGCGGTCTCGGCCTAGCGATGAGCTTCCTGCGCTGGCTGCTCGGACGCGGGCCCCGGATCGAGGCCCACACCCTCGGCGTCCTCGATCTCTCCGGCGGGACCGCCGGCGGGCTGATGGCCGCCGATCGGGCGGCGCTGGCCCCGCTCTTCCGGCGGGTGAGCGAGAGCACCGACGCTCCGCCGCGGAGCACCCTCTGCTCGTCTACTGCACGATCGCGGCCGACGGCGCCATCTCGACGTCACCAACGTCGACTACCGCGCGGGCCTCGCCGGCGCGGCGGTGCCGGCGGACCACCTCCTGGTCGTCTTCATCGCGCCGCCGTGGGGCGACGCGCTCGGCGCGACCGCGGGGCTCGATCTGCGGCGCACCACGCCGCCGATCGTCGATCGTCGACGTACTCGCCGCGCGCTTCGGAGACCATCGCCTCCTGTGCGCGATCCAGGTCCACGAGACGGTCGAGCCCGCGTCGCTCGCCGAGCTGACACCCCGCTTCGACTGGTCGGCGCTGCGCGTCTACCACCTGAACGCGCCCGCCGAGAATCACGGCGTCCTCCTCGGCACGCGGGGATGGGCTCCGTAGCCGCCTCACCGTATACTGACCTCCGGCTACTACGTCCGGCCGGCCAGCTGAGAGGGAGGGTCCATGGGCAAGCTCGACGACAAGGTCGCGGTCATCACCGGAGGGGCCAGCGGCATCGGCCACGCGACGGTCCGGCTCTTCGTCGAGGAGGGCTGCCGCGTCGTGATCGCCGATCTCCAGGACGACAAGGGCGCGGGCCTGGCGGAGGAGCTGGGCAAGTCGGCCACCTATCTCCACGTGGACGTGAGCCGGGAGGTCGACGTGAGCGGCGCCATCGCGCACGCGGTCGCGCGCTTCGGGCGCCTGGACTGTGTCTTCAACAACGCGGGGGCCGGCGGGGTGACGGGGCCGATCGAGGCGATCCCAGCGGAAGGCTTCGATCAGACGTTGGGCGTGCTGCTGCGCGGCGTCTTCCTGGGCATGAAGCACGCCGCTCCGGTCATGAAGCGGCAGGGCGCGGGCAGCATCATCAGCACCGCGAGCGTGGCCGGGCTGCAGGCGGGCTTCGGGCCCCACGTCTACAGCGCGGCCAAGGCCGCGGTGGTGCACCTGACCCGCTCGGTGGCGATGGAGCTGGGAGAGAGCGGGGTGCGCGTGAACTGCATCTGCCCCGGCGGCATCGCCACGCCGATCTTCGGGGGCGCGGTGGGCGTCGCCGGACCGGAAGCGGACCGGATCGCGGAGGCCATGAAGACGCTCCTGGTCGCCCGCCAGCCGATCCAGCGCGCGGGGCTGCCGGAGGACATCGCGCGAGCCGCCCTCTGGCTGGCCAGCGACGACTCGAGCTTCGTGAACGGCCACGCCCTCATCGTCGACGGCGGGCTCACCGGCGGCCGGATGTGGTCGGTGGTCCAGGAGCAGCGCCAGCAGCTGCGCCAGGTCCTGGGCCTCGGGGACTAGCGCCGATGCTCCTGCGCGTCGCCTTCCTGCACCTGGCTCCGATCGCGGGCGACCTCGCCCACAACCGGCGGCTGGTGGAGGACGCGGTGATCGCGGCGGCCGAGCTCGGCGCCGCGTGGGTGATCACCCCCGAGCTGTGCATCACCGGCTACACGTTCGCCGACGCGATCGGCACGGACTGGATCCGCGAGGCCCCCGACGCGTGGACGGCGGACCTCTGCCGCACGATCGCGCGGCTCCAGGTGACCGTCTTCCTCTCTCATCCCGAGCGAGACGCCCAGACGGGGGCGCTCCACAACTCGGTCCTCGTCATCGCGCCGGACGGGCGCATCGTGGGCACCCACCGGAAGGTCAACACGCTGCCGGTGGGCTCCGAAGCCTGGTCGACGCCGGGCGAAGCGGTCGCGCCGATCGTGGTGGAGCCGGTGGGACCGGTCGGGATCCTGGTGTGCGCGGACGCCTACTCGCCGTGGATCGCCAAGAGCCTGCACGCGCAGGGCGCGCGCCTGCTCGTCTCCCTCGTCTCCTGGGCTCCCGGGCTCCACGGCCCGAACGGCGAGTGGGAGCAGTGCACGCGCGACACCGGGCTCCCGCTGCTGGTCTGCAATCGGACCGGCCGGGACCGCGTGCTGGACTTCACGCCGGGCGAGAGCGTGGTGGTCAAGGACGGCGAGCGGCTGCTCGCGCTGCAAGCGCCCGACTCGACGATCTTCACGGTGGACTGGGACCTCGAGGCCGCGCGCCCGGCGGGTCCGCCGCTGACCCATCGACTCGAATGCAGCCCCAGCCGCTGATCGCGGTTCGCGACGTGCCGGCCAGCAGCCGGTGGTACCAGCAGCTCCTCGGCTGCGCGAGCGGCCACGGGGGCCGTGAGTACGAGCAGCTCGTGGACTCGACCGGCACCCTCATCCTCCAGCTGCACGCCTGGGACGCGCACGATCATCCCCACCTGGGGAACGAAGCCACCCGGCCCTACGGCAACGGCGTACTGCTGTGGTTCCAGATCGGCGACTTCGACGCGGCGGTCGCGCGCGCCGGCGCGCTCGGGGCTCCGATCCTCGAGGGGCCGAAGGTCAACCCGGCCGCGCGACACCGCGAGATCTGGCTGCGCGATCCAGACGGCTACGTCGTGGTGCTGGCTAGCGCCCACGGCGACCTCTGACGAGAGGACAACGGCGCCCATGCTCTACATGGTCATCGAGTACTTCAACGCGGGCGCCGCGCCCGAGATCTATCGCCGGGCCCGGGAGCGGGGACGGCAGCTCCCGCCGGGACTCGAGTACGTCGACAGCTGGGTCGACCTCGACTACTTCCGCTGCTTCCAGCTCATGCGCACCGACGACCGGTCGCTCTTCGACGTCTGGATGAAGGCGTGGGGTGACCTCGCGCACTTCGAGATCATTCCGGTGCGCACCTCGGCCGAGGCGGCCCGGCACGTCGCGGACCGGGCCGGCTGATGCCCGTCGTCGGCGTCGATCACGTGCAGCTCGCGATGCCGGCCGGGCGCGAGGCGGAGGCGCGCGCCTTCTACAGCGGCTTGCTCGGCATCCCCGAGATCGCCAAGCCGCCGGTGCTCGCCGCGCGCGGCGGCGCGTGGTTCGAGAGCGGGCGCCTCAAGATCCACCTGGGCGTCGACCGCGACTTCCGCCCCGCGCAGAAGGCGCACCCCGGGCTGCTGGTGAGCGGCCTCGAGGCGCTGATCGAGCGGCTCTGCGCGGCCGGCCTCGCGATCGTCGACGACGAGCCGCTCGCGGGCTATCTCCGCGTCTTCGTCAACGACCCGTTCGGCAACCGCCTCGAGCTGATGGAGCCCCGGCCGTGACGCGCGTGGCCCACGACGGCCGGCGCTACCGCAACGCGGAGGAGGACCGGGTCGAGCTGGTGGACTACGATCCGGGCTGGCCCGCGCTCTTCGAGGCGGAGGCCGGCCGGCTCCGCGCGATCCTCGCGCGCCTCGAGCTCGGCCCGTTCCACCTCGAGCACTTCGGCAGCACCGCGATCCCCGGGATCACCGCCAAGCCGATCATCGACATCATGCTGGTCTCGGCCGACCAGTCCCGCTGGCCGGGACTGATCGAGCCCATCGAGAGCCTCGACTACGTCTACTGGGCCGAGAACCCGCGCCGCGACCGCATGTTCTTCGTGAAGGGCATGCCCCCGTTCGGCACGCGCCGCACCCACCACGTCCACGTCCGCACGCCCGACGACGCGCGCCCCGCTCTCGTCTTCCGCGACTACCTCTGCGATGACCCCAACGCGGTCGCCCGCTACGCGCGGCTGAAGCGCGAGCTCGAAGCCCGCCATCCGACCGATCGTGACGCCTACACCGCGGGCAAGGAGGCCTTCGTCGCCGAGATCGTGCGCCGGGCCGAGAGTACGCCCTCCTGAAGGCGGTGGTTCGGTGGATCGCCGCGGCCGTGCTGCTAGGTGCGGTCGCCCTCGCGGCAGGCTCGTGGTGGATGGGAAGCCGGCTTACGGCGGCGGCGCACCGGGCGGTGCCCGTGCCGGCGGACCTCGCGGTCGAGGCGATCAAGATTCCCGATCCCGGATCGGCCGGCCTCGCCGCGTGGTGGGCCCAAGCAAGTCCCGAGCGCGGAGCCGTGCTGCTCCTGCATTCCATTCGGGCCGATCGGCGCAGTATGGTGCCACGCGCTCGACTGCTCCTGCAGGAGGGCTTCTCGGTCCTCCTCGTGGACCTGCAGGCGCATGGTGAGAGCCCGGGGGAGACGATCACCCTGGGCCTGCGCGAATCCGGCAACGCGCGTTCGGCGCTCGCGTGGTTACGGAGCCGGGTGCCGCGCGGCCGCATCGGCGTGATCGGTACCTCGCTCGGCGGCGCCGCGGTGTTGCTGGGCCCACAGCCGAGCGGCTTCGATGCGGTCGTCCTGGAAGGAGTCTATCCGGACGTCCGCACCGCGGTGCAGAACCGCATTCGCATCCGGCTAGGGCCGCTCGCGCCGATCGTGGCCCCGCTCCTGCTGGTGCAGCTCCACTCGAGACTGGGAGTCAGTCCCGACGACCTGCGCCCGATCACCGGCATCTCTCGTCTCGGAGTCCCGGTGCTGGTGGTCGCGGGACAACTCGACCGTCACACCACGCTCGCGGAATCGGAAGCCCTGTATGCAGAGGCCGTCCCACCCAAGGATCTATGGGTCGTCGCCGGCGCACGGCACCAGGACTTTCTCTCGAAGGTGAGGCGACACCTGCTCCTATGAGGACACCACCCGCTTCTCGTAGATCGCGCTCAGGATCTCGTCGATCCCCGCGCTCGCCCACAGGTCGAAGAAGGGCGAGGCCTGCATCGCGGCGAACTCCTTCATGCCGCGATCCCGCGCCTGCTCCGCGCTCTCGCCCCCGCGCGCCGCCTGCTGGTGGCCGCGCACGCGGTCCTTGTGGTAGATCGCGGGATACTCCAGGTAGCGGCACAGCTCCTGGAAGTCCTTGGTGTAGACCCCCACCGCCGGCACCGAGGCCCACTCCGCGCCGTCCTTGGCGTTCAGGAGCTCGATCATGAGGTCGTGATTGCCGTCCGGGTAGGCCGCGGGGTCGGGCCGGCGCTGGCCGAGGATCTTCTGGCCGTCGCGGTTGAAGATGCGCAGCGCGAGCCCGCCCGCCTCCGCCAGGCGGGCCAGCACCGGCACGTCGCGCCGGCAGTCCGACGACCAGTCCTCGGAGATCACCAGGACGTTGGCGGGGCCTCCGGGCTGGGCGGCGAGCCACTTGATGGCCGCGACCTGGTAGTCGGCCAGGCGCGTCCGCCCATAGCGCTCGCGCAGCACCGCGCTGTTGTCTTTGCGCGGGATCCCCATCGCCCCGCCGTCGGGGTAGTAGCTCCCGAAGGCCTCACGCGCGAGGTTCTGGGGACTGCCCGCATACGTCACGTACTCGTCGAACGTCATGCCCTTCGCGAATCGCTCCGCCGTCACCGCGCTCTTGGCCATGGTCTCCTCCTCGAGCTCCAGATGATACTCTGTTGCCCACCGAGGAGGGAGCCCCCGATGCTCGAGCTACGACCGGGCTGTGAGTGCTGCGACCGCGACCTGCCGCCGGACTCCGACCAGGCGCGCGTGTGCTCGTTCGAGTGCACGTTCTGCCGCGCGTGCGCCGAGACCGTGCTCCACGGCCGCTGCCCCAACTGCGGCGGCGAGCTGGTGCCGCGCCCGCGGCGGCCCGCGGACAAGCTGGCGAAGTTCCCGGCCTCCGCCGCGCGGGTGCACAAGCCCGCGGGCTGCCGGGGTTGACCCGCGCCCATCACGCCGCCCTGCGCGCGCGCGAGCTGCCGGATGCCTGACGCCCCGCCGCGGTTCCGCCGCGCGCAGGCCGAGGACGTGCCCGCGATCGTCCGCCTGCTCGCCGACGATCCGCTGGGCCGCACCCGCGAGCGCGACGAGACGCCGCTGCCGCCGTCCTATCTGGAGGCCTTCGCCGCCATCGACCGCGACCCCAACAACGAGCTGGTGGTCGCCTGCCGCGACGCGGCGGTGGTCGGGGTCCTCCAGCTCACCTTCATGCCCTCGCTCACCTACCAGGGCGGCTGGCGCGCCCAGATCGAGGGCGTGCGGGTCGACGCGCGGGAGCGCTCGCACGGCCTCGGGCGCGCGCTCTTCGAGTGGGCCATCGCGCGGGCGCGTGAGCGCGGCTGCCACCTGGTGCAGCTCACCACCGACAAGACGCGCCCGGACGCCCGGCGCTTCTACGAGGGCCTGGGCTTCGTGGCCTCGCACGAGGGCATGAAGCTCCACCTCTAGCCGGTCAGATCACCACCAGGCCGCGCCGCATCCCGACCGTCACCGCCTCGGTGCGGCTGCCCGCGCCGAGCTTGGCCAGGATCGACGCCACGTGGAACTTCGCGGTGTGCGTCGAGATGCCGAGCCGCGCCGCGATGGTCTTGTTGCCGAGCCCCTCGGCCAGCATGCCCAGCACCTCGATCTCGCGCGCGGTGAGCGGCTGGGCCGGATCGGCGGCGACCCGCGCGGGCCGCGCCTCGCGCGGCGGCCGCGCGGCCAGCGCATCCGGATGCAGCACCACGAGGCCCGCGACCACCGCGTCGATCGCGGCCAGGATCTCGCCCGAGGTGGCGTCGCGGGGAAGCACCGCCCGGACCAGGCCTCGCTCCATCGCGACATCGGCCCGCACCCGCCGGGGGGAGTCCGCCAGCACCACGAGCGCGGCCGCCGCGGGAGTCGGCAGCTCGGCCAGGACGGTGTCGAGCCGCCCGCCGTCGAGGTCGAGCAGCACCACGTCCGGGCGCAGGGCCTGCAGCCGGCGCGCGAGCGGAGCGTCGGACAGGCCCGCGACCAGGCGCAGCGCGCGCGAGGCGCCGACCACCGCCTCGAGCCGGGCCCGCGCCGCCCCGCGCGCCGCCACCAGCACCGTGGTCACGCGCTCAGCCTCGGAGCTGCTCCCGGACGAACCGCTGCGCCTCGCGGCTCGGCACCGCCACCGCGAGCCCGCCCACGATCATTGCGTTGAGCCCGACCACGCGGCCCCGCGCGTCGGCGAGCGGGCCGCCGGAGTTGCCGGGGGCCAGCCGCAGGTCGGCGTGGATCGCCCGCGACCCGACCGCGTGCACGAGGCCGGCCGAGAGGGCGCGCACCAGCCCGAGCGGGTTGCCGACCGCCAGTACCAGCTCGCCGACCCGCAGCGCGGCCGAGTCGCCGATCCGGGCGGCGGGGAGACCGGTCGCGTCCACCACCAGCGCGGCCAGGTCGCGCTGCGGGTCGCGCGCGACCAGCCGTGCGCTCCGCGCCCGACCGTCTGCCAGCACCACCGTCACGTCGCGGTGGGCCACGTGCGCGTTGGTGAGGATCAGGCCGTCCGGGTGCCAGATCACGCCCGCGCCCACCGCCGCCCCGCCGGCGCCGCGCCCGTGACCGCGCACCTCCACCGTGACCCGGGCCAGCTCCGCGGCCATCGCGGCCGCCGCGGCGGCGAGCGGCTCGAGCGCGGGCTCGGCGGTCAGCACCGGGCTCACGATGCGCCCCGGCGCGGACGCTCGCCCACCGTGATCCGCACCTCCGCGCGCGCCCCCGCGCGCACCACCAGCGCGGTGACGGTGGTGCCGATGCGCTCCCCGCCGAGCTGGGCCTGCACGTCCTCCAGGTCGCCGGTGGGCACGCCGTCGAGCGCCACCAGCACGTCGCCCAGCAGCAGGCCCGCGCGCGCGGCGGGGCCGTCGGGCTCCACCATCACGATGATGAGCCCGCCGTCGCCGGGCAGGCCGAGGGCGGCGCGGAGGGGCTCCGGCAGCCGCACCGGCTGCATGCCGATGCCCAGGTAGGCGCGCGCGACGTGGCCCTTCCGGAGCAGCTCGTCGGTCACCCGCGCGACCGTGGTCACCGGCAGCGCGAGCCGGCTCTCCCGCGCGAGGCCGGAGGTGTTCAGGCCGACCACGCGGCCGGCCGCGTCGACCAGCGGCCCGCCCGAGAAGCCCGGATAGAGCACGAGATCCAGGCGCACGAGCCGATCGATCTCGCCGCCGCGCCAGGTGCGCCAGCGCGGGCCGAGCGCGCTGATCACCCCCCAGCTCGCGCGGGGCCCGTACCCCAAGGCCAGGACCATGTGGCCGACGCGCAGCGCGCCGTCGTCCCCGAGCGCGGCCGGCGCGGTGTCGAGATCCGGCACGCGCAGCACCGCGAGGTCCGAGCCGGGATCGCGCCCGACGAGGGCGGCGGGCCGCGAGCGGCCGTCCGCGGTCTCGACGGTGATGCCGTCCTCCATCCGGACCGTGTGGTCGGCGGTGACCACGATGCCGGCGCGCCAGTGGACTCCGGTGGACGGCAGGCGCCGGCGCGCGTGCACGGCCACGATGGACGGGGCCGCGCGCTCCACCGCGCCGGCCAGGTCGTTCGAGAGCGAGAGCAGGGCTTCCATTCGTGTGTCCTCCTTGAGTGAGGGTGCGACCTCAGCATGCCGGAGGAGGCGACCGCAGGACATCAGCCGAATGGCCAGGTCGAGACCCGGCCGGATGGCCAGGCCGGGCTAGTGGGCCGCCACCGCGTGACCGGGGCGCGCGCCGACCCGGTCGAGCGCCTCGAAGAACCGATCGACGTCGTCGTCGTCACAGTGCACGTGCGGCGAGACGCGGATGCGGCCCTCGCCGCCCCAGACCAGCACCCGCAGGCCGGCGAGGCGCCCGGCGAGCCCGGCCGCGTCGGCGGCCAGGAAGCAGACGTTGCCGGCGCGCTCCGCGGGCGCCTCCGGCGTGAGGACCGTGAAGCCGCGCGAGCGAAGCCCCTGGATCAGACGCCCGCCCAGGCCGACCGCGTGCCGCTCCACCGCCTCGGGGGCGAGCCCCTCGAGCCGGTCCAGCGCATTGTCCAGCACCGCGAGGCCGAGCAGGCTCGGGTTGCCCGCCTCGAGCCGCGAGGCGTTGTCGCGCCACGGCATGGCGAGCGGATCACCGGGGCCGCCGCGATGACCGACGCTGTGCCAGCCCACGGTGGCCGGCGCCAGCGGGCCGACGCGCCGGGCGCTGTAGCCGAAGAGGCCGACGCCGTGGGTGGCGAGCAGCCACTTGTAGCAGCTCGAGACCACGAAGTCGCACACCTCGCCCGGCACCGGCACCACCCCGGCCGCGTGGGTGGCGTCGACCGCCAGCCGCGCGCCGGCCGCGTGGGCGATGTCGGCGCAGCGGGCGAGGTCGAGACGCTGCCCGGTGAGGTAGCTCACGTGGCTCACCAGCACCAGGCGCGTGCGCCGATCGACCTGGGCCGCGAGGTCGTCGAGCGAGAGGTAGTGGGCGCGGGTGCGCAGCACGCGCGGCTCGACCCCGCGCTCGCGGAGCATCGCGGCGGGATAGACGAGCGACGGATACTCGAGGTCGGCGAAGACCACGTTGTCGCCCGCACGCCAGTCCACCGAGCGCACCGCCTGGTTCAGCCCTTCCGAGGAGTGGGCGAGAAAGGCCACCTCGGCCGTCGCCACCCCGAGCACGCGGGCCGCGCGGGCGCGCGCCCGCTCGCCGATCGCGAACATCTCCTCGCGGCCGGCCATGCCGCCGCTCTTCAGCGCGCCGAACCGCTCGCAGGCCGCGGTGTGCGACCGGAGCCAGGGCGCCTCGCCGCCGGTGCAGAGATGCGCCACGCCTTCGAGTCCCACGAACTCCCGCTTGTCGATGAGCGCCACGGCGGTCCCTCCTCGGGTGACCCGGGTAGCCTAGCACCGGGCCCGGCTCCGAACTACCCGGTAAGCGTTACCGTTACTCCTCGGCGCTCGCCCCGCGGGCGCCGCCCGATCGGAGAAATCGCCGGATTACCGAGCCCTTCGTCCCGTCCGGCGCTGGCACCCGGCTTGCGTGCGGGGTGGGTGATGCCGAGCGCATCGCAAGGGTCGAAGACGACCTGGAGTCCCTGGGCGCGAGAGTATGCGCGCACTCCCGAGCGCTACGTGTTCGGCACCGCTCCATCGGACTTCGCGCTCGAGGTCGCCCGGCTGGTACGGCCGGGCGACTGCGTGCTCGACCTCGGCTGCGGGGAGGGACGCGACTGCGTCTTCTTCGCGGAGCGGGGCGCGGTGGTGTTCGGAGTGGATGTCTCGGCGGCGGGCCTCGTCAAGGCGCGGCGCCTGGCGCGAGCGCGCGGAGTCCGGGTCCGCTGGGTGCACGGTCCCGCGACCGGCCTGCTGCCGACCGGGCCCTTCGATCTGATCTTCTCGTGCGGCAGCCTGCACTACGTGGCCCGCGCCCAGCGCGCCGAGCTGTTCGCGCGCCTGCGCGGCATGACCCGGCCGGGCGGTCACCAGGCGCACCTCGTCTTCACCGAGGACCTGGTGCACGAGGAGAAAGGAGAGATCGTGGAATATTACCGAGCGGGCGAGCTACGGGAGGCGTTCGTGAACTGGCAGGTGCTCAAGCAGGCCGACCACGTGATCAGCTGCGCGCAGGACGGGACCGTGCACGGCCACGCGGTGGAGGAGATCGTCGCGGCGCGGCCGGTGGGGCCAGCGCCCTGGCCGTCCGAGACGTGATCGCCTGATCCACCGAGAAGAAGTCGGCCCACGGGTCCTTGCGCGCGGCCAGCCGGCGCGGCACCGTCTGCACCGTGAAGTCCCCGGGCGTCACGGTGCCCGCCAGCTCGCTCCAGCCGAGGGGCGTCGAGACCGGCGCGTCCGGCCGGGCGCGGGGCGAGTAGGCCGCCACCGAGGTGGCCCCCCGGACGTTGCGGAGATAGTCGACGAAGATCCGCCCGCGGCGCGCCGCCTTCAGCGGGTTGATCGTGTAGCGATCGGGGGCGCGCCGGACCAGCTCCGCCCCGATCCCCTCGCCGAGCGCGCGAAGCGCGTCCCAGCCGGCCGAAGGGCGGAGCGGCACCACCACGTGGAGGCCCTTGCCGCCGGTCGTCTTCACGAAGCTCACCAGGTCGAGATCGCCGAGCACGCCGCGGATGGCCTGCGCGCCTTCCACCACCCGCCCCCACGGGACGCCGGGCGCGGGATCCAGGTCGAGCACGAGCCGATCGGGCCGATCGATCCGGCCGACCCGCGCGCCCCACGGATGGATCTCGAGCACCCCGATCTGGGCGAGGGCGATCAGGCCCGGCAGGTCGTCCACGTAGGGATAGGCCGCGGTGGCGCCGCCGCGCTCGCGGATGCGCACGCGCTTCACCTCCGACGGGATCCCCTGGCCCGCGTGCTTCTGGTAGAAGCACTGCCCGCCCGCGCCCTCCGGGCAGCGGACGAGGCTGAGCGGCCGGTCGGCCACGTGGGGCACGATGAAGTCCGCCAGCGCCTCGTAGTAACGCGCCAGCCCGAGCTTGGTGATGGCCTGCTCCTGGTAGAGCACGCGGTCCGGATGGCTCAGGTGGACGCCGGCCACCGCCACGTCCGCGTCGCTGCCGCCCGCGATGCGCCGGGCCGGCGCGGCGCGGGGGGCCTCGCGCACGACCTGGGCCGCCGGCTTGTCCTCCCGCAGGCCCTCGAAGGCCGGGTGTCGTAGCAGGCCGTCGCGCGTCCACTCCGTGAAGGCGACCTCGCCGACGAGCACCGGCTTGACCCAGTGCGCGCCACGCGCGGGCGGCCGCGGGCCCTCGGGCGAGAAGGGCGACGCGCGCTGGGCCAGCTTCCGCAGCCGCTGGCCGAGCACCACGAGGGTGGCGTCCGTGAAGCCGGTGCCGACTCGGCCGGCGTAGACGAGCCGGCCGTCGCGGTCGTGCACGCCGAGCAGCAGCGAGCCCAGCTCGGCGCGGGCGCCTTCCGGATCGGTGTAGCCGCCGATCACGAACTCCTGCCGCGCCACGCACTTGACCTTGAGCCAGGCCTGGCCGCGCCCGGCCACGTAGGGGGCCTGCTTGCGCTTGGAGACGATGCCTTCGAGGTGCATGCGGCAGGCGCGCTGATGGACCTCCGGACCGGGCGCGTCGAAGTGCTCCGAGTAGCGCAGCCGCCCGCGCCGGCCGCGGAGCAGCCGTGCGAGCGCCTTCTTGCGCTCGAGCAGCGGCTGGGGCCGCAGATCCCGGCCGTCGAGGAAGAGCAGGTCGAAGGCCACGTACGCGAGACTCCATCCGCCCGTGCCCTCCGCGCCCTGCTGGAGGGCCTGGAAGGAAGAGACCCCGGAGCGGTCGAGGGCCACGATCTCGCCGTCGAGGAGCGCCTCCTTCACCGGGAGCGTCGCCGCCGCTTCCTCCACGGTGGGAAAGCGCTCCGTCCAGTCCTGGCGGTTCCGGGTGAGGAGGCGGACGCGGCCCCGCTCGATCCGCGCCAGCACGCGGTAGCCGTCGAGCTTGATCTCGTGCACCCAGTCGCTCCCCTCGGGCGCGGCTCCCACCAGCGTGGCGAGCTGGGGCGCGACCCAGCCCGGCAGCGTCATCGCCCGCGCGTCCGGGCCGGGGCCGCGGCGCGCGCCCTGGCAGCGCGCGCCTTGTCCCGCTCCTTGATGAGGAGCCAGTTCTCTTTCCTGTCCCGCGGATCGTCGCCGCGCGGGCGCATTCGCACCAGCGCCCAGCCGCCGCGCAGCCGCCGCCCGTGGAGGACGAACTTGAGGGAGCCCTTGCGATAGTCCGCGTGCGGGTCGCCGACCGGCTCCCACCAGCCGCGGTCCCAGATCTCGACCCGGCCCGCGCCGTAGTGACCGTCCGGGATCACACCGTGGAAGCGCCCGTACTCGAGCGGATGGTCCTCGACGTGGACCGCGAGCCGCTTCTCGCCCACCACCGCCTTCGGCTCCTTCGGCACCGCCCAGCTCTTGAGGACGCCGTCCAGCTCCAGCCGGAAGTCGTAGTGCAGGCGGGTGGCCGCGTGGCGCTGGATCACGAAGGACAGGCGCGCGGCGGACTTCGGCGCCAGCCCCCGCGGCTCGGGCGTCTGCGCGAAGTCGCGCTTTGGCTCACGCTCAGGCGGTCTTCCGGCGGCGGGGCCGGCGCCGCTCGTCCGCCGGCTTGCTCCGGGCCCGTGCCCCCTTGCCGGCGAGGCTCTTCTGCAGGAGGTCGGCGATGTCGATCACGTCGGCCCGCGGGCGGCGCACCGGCTCTTCCTCTTCCTCCGGCGCCGCGGCGAGCTTCCCGGCCCGGCCGCGCTTCTTGATGAAGGCGAGCAGCTCGTCGCGATACTCGTCGCGGTAGCGCTCCGGGTTCCAGGGCTCCGTCATCTCGTCGATCAGCCGCTCGGCCATCTTGAGCTCGCGCTCCGAGACCCCCTTGACCCCGGGCCCGGGGACGCATCGCCGCGAGGTGCTGACGCGTCTTCACCACCACCGTCGCGACCGCCACCCGGTCGCTGCGCCGCAGGGCCTCGCGAAACAGGGCGTAGCCCCGCTCGCCGCCGCGGGCCGGCTCGAGATAGTAGGGCCGATCGAAGTAGACCGGCGGGATCTCGGCGCGCTCGACGAAGGACAGCACGTCGATGCGCTGCGTGCGCTCGGGGCTCGCCCGGCGCAGATCCGCGTCGCTCAGCACCACGTAGCGCCCGTCCTGGTACTCGAAACCGCGCACGATCCGATCCGCGGGCACCGGCTTGCCGGTGCGCTTGCTGATCTTCTGGTAGCCGATCGGCGAGTCGTCGCGCCGGTCGAGCAGGGTGAAGTCCAGCTCCTCGTGCACCTCCGCGGTCACCAGGGAGACCGGGATCGTGACGAGGCCGAAGCTGATGCTGCCGGTCCAGAGCGTGGACGCCATGATCGGAGCGAAGGCTACGCCGGGATCGCGGGCCGGTCAACGACCTCCGGCCACGCGGGTACCTCGGCCGGCCCCTCGGCCCACGCCGGCGCCTCGGCCCAGGCCGGGCGCACCCGCATGCGGGCGAGCACCGCGAGCACGCGGCTCGGGCTGCCGAGGTCGCACCAGGTCACCCGGGGGAGGGCGGACACCGCGAGGCGCTCCGGATGGCGCTCGAGCACGGCGCGCCCGAAGCTCGTCGGGCTCATCAGCGCGTACGCCTGGTGCAGCGCGGCCGGCTCCTCGTCGGAGTCCGCGAAGGCGCCGACCCGGTCGAGCCGGGCGTGCATCTCGGGCAGGGCTAGGGCCCCGAGCGCGATCAGGGTCGCGGCCCGGGCCACCATGATCGCGGTGTTCCAGAGGCAGCCGGTGGCGAGCCCGAGCTGCACCCGCGCCTCCGACGGCCTCTCGCAGAACTCGCGGACCGTCCGGAGCACCCCGTCCGGGCCGTCGATCGGCGCGCCCGGCTGCATCCAGCCGTACTCGGTCTCGGGCGAGGTGGGCTGGGCGCCGAGCAGGGCGACGCGATCATCCCGGGCCTCCACCGCCCGGACGACGTCGGAGACGTGGGCCATGAAGGTGGCCTCGCCCAGGATGAAGTGGTCGGAGGGAAAGAACGCGATGGTGGCCTCCGGATCGCGCCGCCGGATCCAGTGCGCGGCGTGCAGGATGCCGGCCGCGGTGCCCCGGTCGCTCGGCTGCACCAGGACGTACGGCGGCTCCGCGCCCCCGGTAAACTCCTGGGCGATGTGCCTGGTGTGGGCGCGCACCGTGACCACCACGGTGCGGGAGACCGGCATGCGGAGGGCCACCCGATCGAGCGTCTGGCGCAGCAGGCTCCGGGGCCCGAGCAGCGGGACGTACTGCTTGGGCCGCTCGTCGCCGAGCACCCGCCGGATCAGCGGACGCAGGCGCGTTCCCTCCCCACCCGCGAGCACGACCGCCCACGGGCTCACGCCGGCGCTACGCGTTGACCTTGCGCTCACGCACCCCGCCCACGAGCCGCGCGGCCGCGGTCACCGGAGCCGTCATGCGCGACGACTCCGCCGGCCGCGACCGCGCGGCTCCCCGCGCCCGGCGCGCTGCCCGCACCCGAGCCAGGTGCCTTGCCGGCACCGCGCTCAGCGCGATCAACGCCACCAGCGGGGACAGGAAGAATCCCATCACGAACCAGGCCGCCGGATCGCGGCCCTTTTCCCAGGCGACCCAGGCCGCCACGGCGGCGCCGCCAACCCAGATGCCGAACGCCCACAGCGTGAGGAGGAATCCCAGTCTCACGAGCTCGCCCATCACCTCGTCCATGGCGGCACCCTCGCGGCGGCCAGGCCTAGCGCCCGACGCCCAGCAGAAACAGCACCACGATCAAGCTCAGCGGAACCCCGAGCAGCCACAGCAGTATGAGCGGCATGTCACCAACCCTCCGTGCCGGAGCGGAGCGGCCGCGTCCGGTAGTGCGTGAACGTCATCGGCTCTCCCGAGCCCATCCACCCGCCGATCACCCCGCCCATCAGCCCGAGCAGGAGCGCGGTCACCGCGGCGAGGGCGGCGTTGCGGGCCGCGAGCGCCGCGTTGGGATCCTGCACCGCCGCGGCGGCCGGGGTCACCCAGGCAGGAACCCCGGCGAGCCCGCCATACCAGGCGCCGAGATACGCGGTGGCCCCGAGCGAGGCCATGACCAGCAGGATGGGCACCGCGACCAGCCAGGCGATGCCGCCGTGCAGCATGGCGGTCTCCGAGCGGCGGAGGCCGGCGACCTTCGCGGCCGCCCAGCCGCCCACCACGAACGAGATGAAGGCCCCGAACACGCTCCAGGCCAGGGCCATGAAGCTCATGTCGCGCCAGGCGCCCAGGGGCTGGCCGACGCGATGGGCCCCGACCGCGACGCCGACCAGGCCGAAGATCAGGGCGAGCGCGACGGCGGCCAGCGTGCCGACCCACACCGCGCTCCAGGACAGCGGCCAGGGCGCGTGAACCTCGGCGGCTCCATCGCCATACGTCACCATCGTGACCTCCTCGACTTTCACGCGTCCACTCGCCATGTCCATGTCTGCCTCCGCCTCCGTCCACGGAGCAACTTCTGTGCCCGACCTCGAGCCCACGGAAGATCGCGCGACGGCGAGCGGACGGCGCGAACGCGCGCGGAGAGTCGGTACGGTTTACCCGGTAAAGCGGGACGCCACGCCGCGCTCGCCCGCGTGCCGAGGCGCGGGAAGACCTCGCGCTCGTAGAAGCGCATGAACCCGGCCTGGTCGGGGCCGACCTGATGGACGCACACGTGGTCGTAGCCGGCCTCGGCGTACTTCGCGGTCGCGGCCAGGTGCCGCTCCGGGTCCGGCCCGCGGATCACCGATTCCGCGACGCTCTCCTCGGTCACGAGCTGGGCCACCGCCTCGAAGTGCGTCGACAGCGGCGCGAGCGGGCGCGCGGCCCGCTCGCTCGGGCCCCGGCAGACGGTCAGCTCGGCGTCGCGGGGTCGCCCGTTCCCTCCGGCCCGGGCGAAGCGGGCGGTCAGGTCCGGGTCCGGATCCGTCCCGATCATACCGTCGCCGAGGCTCCCGGGCAGGTCGGCGGTGCGGGGCCCCCCACCGCCAGGATCTCGCTTTCTCATGTCGGGATGTCTCCTCGTCGGTTGGAGTGCGACCGGCCTTCTTGCTCGAGCAGGCTCACGATGAGCGGCGCCATCGTCGCGGCCGGCACCGGCTTGGCCACGTGGGCCTCGAAGCCGGCCTCGAGCACGCGCCGCCGGTCGTCGGCCGCCGCGTACCCGGTCAAGGCGATGGCGGGCAGGTGCCGGCCGCCGACCGTCTCCAGCTGGCGGACCTTGCGGATCAGGTCGTACCCGTCTTCCCCGGGCATCCCGATGTCGCTCAGCAGCACGTCGGGCCAGCCGCGCTCGATGACCGCGACCGCCTCCTCGACCGAGGGAGCCGTCGTCACGATTGCTCCCTCCCGGCCGAGGGCCACCGCCATCACCTCGCGGGTCTCCGCATCGTCGTCCACCACCAGCACGCGGACGTGCTCGAGGGACCGTGCGGCGCCGTTGGGCCCGGCCGGGGTCGTCGGCGCGGAGGCCGGGGCGGCCGTGGCGCTCGCGATGGGCAGGCGTACCGTGAAGGTGGCGCCGCCCCCCTCGCCCGGGCTCGCGGCCTCGATGGTCCCCCCGTGCAGCTCGACGAGCTGGCGGGCGAGGGAGAGCCCGAGGCCGAGCCCGCCGTGAGACCGGTTGGTCCCGCTCTCGCCCTGGCGGAAGCGATCGAACACGCGGGGCAGCAGGCCGGCCGCGATGCCACGGCCCGAATCGGCCACGGTCAGCTCGGCCTCCCCCTCCACCGGCCGGAGCCGTACCTCGACCCGCCCGCCCGCGGAAGTGAAGCGCACCGCGTTGGCCAGGAGATTCCACACCACCTGCTGCAGTCGCACGGCGTCGCCCCGCACCGCCCCCAGCCCGGGGGCGAGATCCTGGATCAGCGCGACGCCCTTGTTGAGCGCGGCGGGTCGGACCGTCTCGACCGCGGCCTCCACGATCGGACCGAGCGCCACCCCCTCGATCACGAGCCGGAGCTGGCCCGAGACGATGCGGGAGACGTCGAGCAGGTCGTCGACCAGCCGGGACTGCAGGACCGCGTTGCGGTCGATCATGTCGGCGGCGCGCGCTAGGGCCTGGGGGTCGTGGAGCCCGCTGCGCAGGATGCCGGCCCAGAGCCGCAGGGTGTGCAGCGGCGTGCGCAGCTCGTGGGAGAGGGCGGCCAGGAACTCGTCCTTGGCCTGGCTCGCGGCCTCCGCCTCCCGCCGCGCCTTCCGCTCGCGCTCGAGCAGATCGCGCCGCTCGAGCTCGGCCAGCTCCTGGCCGGTCACGTCCACGCAGGCGCCCACGTATCCGGTGAAGGTGCCGTCGGCGGCGTAGAGCGGGACCCCGTCGTCGTGGACCCAGCGGTCGATCCCGTCGTGGCGCCGCAGGCGATACTCGAGGCGGGAGCGACGCCGGGCCGCGAAGTCCTGCGTGGCGGCCTCGGCGCAGCGGGCGCGGTCGTCGGGGTGGACGTGGGCGAGCCAGCCCGCGCCGATCTCCTCCTCCAGCCGGTGCCCCACAAAGTCGAGCCACTGGGAGTTGAACCACGTCCGGCGCGCATCCGGCGCCGCCAGCCACACCAGCACCGGGGCCGCGTCCGCCATCACCCGGAAGCGCGTATCCCCGGCCCGAGCCGCGTCGAGGGCGGCGCGCCGCCCGGTCGCGTCGAGCGCGACGATTGTGACGGAGGCGGGGGTGACGGAGGCGGGACTGACCGAGCCGGGCGCTTCCGTGCCGGGCGCTTCCGTGCCGGGCGCGTCCGTGCCGCGCACGAGGGAGAGGCTCGCGTCCACCCAGCGATCCGACCCGTCGGGCCGCCGGTAGCGGGTCTCGGTGGCCTGCTCGGGCGCGTCCGGGGTGAGAGCCCGCAGGGTGGCCGCGTCGCGCGCCCGATCGTCGGGGTGGAGGACCTCCTCGAGGGAGTGCCCGATCAGCTCGGCGGGCGCGCGCCCCGCCAGCTCGCCGTAGCGCCGGTTGACCTGGACGAAGCGTCCGTCTCGGCCGAGCTGGGCGACACCGGCGGTGGCCTGGTTCACGAGAGCCGAGAGCTGGGCCACGCTCTCGCGCCGCGCGTGCTCCGCGCTCTCGCGGGCGCGGGCGGCCGCCTCGAGGTCGCGCGAGACCGGAGCCAGGTCGGCCACCGCGGAGCCGAGCGACGGCGGGCGCCGCCCGTGCCCGAGGTCCGCGGCGGCGCCCGCCAGCGCGCTGACCGAGCCGGTGATCGGGCGGACCGCGAGGGCGGCCAGGAGCATCGCGACGAGCAGGACCGAGACGCCGCCCGCCGCGAGCGTGGCGAGCGAGCGCGTCCAGGGACGGTCGAGCACCGCCACCGGCGCGGCGAGCACCACGTGCCAGTCGGTGGGCTGCGGGCGCGCGTAGGCGAAGTAGACCGGCCCATCCGGCATCTCGGCGCGCCCGCCCCAGCCCCCGCCGGGGCGCGCGATCGGGAACCGCGGGGGAGTGCCGCCGGGGGTGGGCGCCGCGGAGCTTCGGGCGAAGATCTCCCCGTGGCCGTCGACCAGCGAGCCGATCCAGCGGGCCGGCAGGCCCTCACGCCCGAAGAGGTCGGCCACCGCGCCGGCGGAGACGCTGGCGCTCAGCACGTAGCGCGGGAGGCCATCGCGCATCACCGGCACCCGCACCGCGAAGGCGCTCGGCGCGGTACCGACCTCCCGGGCGACCACCGGCGTGCCCCGATCGAGAACCGCGCGAACGCGGTCGGGCTCGGGTGCCGTGGCGGTCGCTCCCCCGCCGGCATCCTGGGTGTCGAGGACGCATCGCCCGTCCGGCGTGTGGAGTCGGATGGCGAGCCACTCGCGCTGCCCCGCCGCGACGCGCCGGAGCTCGCCGCGAAGCGTCTCGCGGTCGGAGCCGTCGAGGGAGGGCGACGCGGCGACCGCCTGCAGGGTGCGGACGTCCTCGCGGAGGTCGTGCTCGATCGCGATCGCCACCGCGCGCGCGGTGTCCCGGAGCCGGCCACGCTGGGCGTCGCGCTGCTCGTGCGCGATCATCACGGTCAGCCACACCCCGAAGAGCGCCACCGGCAGCACCGCGGCCGTCACCAGCAGGCCGAGGTACGCCCGCAGCGAGAAGCGGAGCCGGCTCAGCGGGCGGCGCACGCCGGGGGCCTCGCCACGGGCGGCTCAGCTCCCGCGGCCGCCGCCTCGCGATACGCCAGGAAATGCGGGTAGAGCTGCCGGGGATGGGTGAGCGCGCCGTCGGGCAGTCGCGCGGTCGGGGGATGAAGGATGAACGCGTGCAGCTCCTCCTCGGACGGGCCCGCGTGCGCGCCGCGCTCGTCGATGAAGCTGACCGCGCCGCCGGGCGCGCCGATCCCGTACAGCACGAGGTCGCCCGCGCTCGGCATCGCCATCAGGTCCCGCAGGCCCGCCACCACCACCTCCCGGTCGGGACGCCGCGCGAAGGGATCGCGGATCGTGGGGTCGGGCCGCGCGGAGAGCGGCACGCGGTGGCCGCGGTACCAGCATTCCGGCCCCTGCGCGCCGCGCGCGAGGACCAGGCCGACACCCGGATGGCGCGAGAGACGCGCCATCGCGCGCGGGTAGCGGGTCTCGATCTCGGCCGCGCGCACCGGCTCCGCGCGGTCGGTGAAGTAGACGAACGCGTTGGGCCCCGCCGCGATGACCCGGAGCGCGGGCGCCGGCGCTTCGAGCGCCGCCCGCACCACCTGCTCGAGCGAGGCGCCGCCCGCGAGCGCGCCGAAGGGCCGGGTCGCGACCTGGCCGTGGTCGGACAGCACGTAGAGGTCGTAGCCCAGCTCGGGGAGGCGGCGCACGATGCGGGCGAGCTGCAGGATCGAGCGGTCCACGCGCCGGAGCGCCCGGAAGGCGAGACGATCCGCCGGGCCGTAGGCGTGGGCGAAGACGTCGTAGTCGATGAAGTTCACGTAGATGGCGGCGACCCCGCGGTAGAGATCTGCCGACACGAGCAGCGTGAAGAGCTCCCGCACCCAGATGGAGACCCCGATGTCGAGCAGCAGGGCCTCCATCGACCAGCGCAGATTCACCCGGCCGGCGGCGAGGGCCAGGATCGCCCGCCCCGCGACGCGGACGAGGGTGACCAGCGTGAGGCCCACGCACTTGAGCGCCACCCAGGCCAGGAGCAGCGCAGAGAGCGCGGCGCGGCGGACGCCGCGGCCGGCCCGGGCCAGGCGCTTGAGTCGCGCGAAGGTCCACAGGCTGTCGGCCGCGCCGCCGGTGAAGACGCAGCCGTAGCAGGAGCCACCCTCGAGGATGCCGGGGCGCCCCTCGGCGTGCCGGCGCTCGACGAGATCGGCGACGCCGCGCGCCGGGAAGTGCAGCTCCCGACCCGCGCGCTTGTCGTAGAAATGGAAGCCCGGAATGTCGGGCCGCCCGCCGTACATGATGGCGGCCTGGAAGGCGGGGGTGGACGCGGGCAGCCCCACCGACAGGTCGCGGCGGGCGAGCCGCCCGGAGGCCAGGAGGCGGCGGAGGCCGCGCAGGCTGCCGCCCGCGAGCGCGCGGTCCAGGAGCGTGCGGGAGAGACCGTCGATCTGGACGATCAGGAAGCGGCGGCGGGACGTCTCCCCGAGCGGCGGGGCCAGCCGCATCCAGCGACTCCACCGGTCGACCATCCCCTGCGCCCGGAGCACGACGGACTCCATGGCGTCACGACCGCGCGAAGGCTCGGCGGCCGGCCGCGGCCAGGCCGGCGAGCAAGAGGGCGGCCGCGGTCGCTCCGGCCACGAGCGGCCAGGGCACGGTGCCGCGGGTGGCCGCGGTGTAGAAGAGGTCGGCGCCGAGGACGAGCACCACGTTCATGGGGATCATCCCCACGAGCGACCAGGTGAGGTAGCGCCCGAACGCGATCGTGGTGAGGCCGAAGCCGTAGTTGACGACCGCGAACGGGGCGAGCGGCAGGATCCGCAGCAGCGGGATCACCACCCAGTCGTGCGCCTCGAGCAGCGCGGAGAGGCGCGCGAAGCTCGCGGTACCGGTGAGGCGCGCCACGAAGGCGTCGCGGGCCAGGTAGCGCGCGATCAGGAACGCGGCGGCCGCCGAGAGGCCGCTCGCCACGATCATCACCACCACCGCGGGCCACGCCCCGAAGAGGAACGGCGACAGCAGCGTGAACGGTACGCCCGGCACGCCGATCAAGGTGGCCGCCACGTACACGGCGACGAACGCCACCGGGGCCAGCACGCCGAGCGAGCCGGCCCAGCTCCGCGCCGCCTCCAGATAGCGCGTCACGTCCACGGTGTGGCCCACCACGATCAGCGCGAGCAGGATCGCCCCCCCGACCGCGAGCGGCCACCGGCTCTGACGGCCGGCCGGGGCGGCGCGCGGCCGTGGAGCGGGCCGCCGCGCGAGGAATGCCGGCACGGGATCCCCTCGCCTCAGGCCCGGGCGTCGCCGAGCGCATCGGCGCCCACCGGCCGGCTCGCCGCCTCGTCGATGGCGGCGGTCCAGATCGACGCCTCGCTCTCGGTCATGCTGCCGTGCGGCAGGAGACGGGCGTCCTCGTAACCCCAGAGCTGGACGTCCACCAGGTACTGGGCGCGCGAGGTGATCGTTCCACGACAGATCCGGCGGGTCGGCGCCTGCCGCATCTCCTCCTCCAGGAGATGGAGACACCGCCGCATGAGCGGCTCCGGGATGCGGGTGCGCTCGGAGGGATAGATGAAGCCGAAGAGGATGAGGTGGCTCAGCAGCACGCGCCAGTGCCGCCCGAAGCGCCGGGCGAGCCGGCCCCAGTCGAGGGCCTCCGCGCGGGCGTGGAGCAGATGCGCGATGTCGGCGCCGTCGTAGCGCTCGCGCTCCATGACGAAGGACTTCGACCAGATCGTCTCCTCGGCCGGGCAGAGCCGGACCGGCTCCGCCATCACGGTGGAGGGCACCGCGTGCCGGAACCAGTCGTCGTCCACCGCGCACACCCCGTTGCCCGAGTTGAAGATGACGTCGATGTGGTCGTGTGGGGCGCGCTTGATCTTGGCGAGCCAGTGCGGGAACGTGACCTCCGACTCGTAGCCCAGACGCTCCTCGATGAGGCGGAGGGCGCCGGCCACGTCGCGCTCGCGGATGAACAGGTCGAGATCCTTCACCGAGCGGCCGATCCCGAGATAGCACTCCAGCGCGTGCCCGCCGCCCACCAGGAACTCGATGCCGGCCGCGTTCAGCTCCGCGAGCACGCGGCGGTAGAAGCGGCCGGTGACCGCGGAGGGCCCGTCCGATCGCGTCCGGATCCGACCCGGCGCCGGCGGGGACGCGGCCGGGCTCATGCCGACACCGGGCGGGCCGGCTCGGCGGGCTCTCCGGGGCGCGCGAGCGTGGCGCTCGATCTCGCCTCGGTGGGCGGATCCTCCGGCAGCGGCACCTCGACCACGCGGAACGGCGGCTGGTCGGGATAGTGGCGGCGCAGCAGGGGCAGCGCCACGTTGTAGACCGGCACCCCGGCCGAGGTCCTCCCCTCGGGCTGCCCGCGATGCGCGTGGCCGTGGAACACCACGCTCGGCCGGTAGCGGTTGAGCGGCTCCTCGAGCCGGCTCGAGCCGAGGAACGGGAAGATCTCCACCGGCTCGCCGCCCGCGGTCTGGCTGATCGGCGCGTAGTGCAGCAGAGCCACGCGGCCCGGCGTGCGCAGGCGCGCGAGCGCGGACTCGAGCTTGAGGGCCTCGTCGAGCGCGGCCCGCACGAAGGCCTTGATCGGCTCCTCGCCCCAGGCCTGGAGCGCCCGCTCGCCGAAGCCGCCCGCGAACCCCTTCACCCCCGCGAAGCCCACCCCCCGCACCTCGGTGGCGGTGCCGTCGAGCATGGTGACCCCCGCCGTGTCGGCCAGGATCTGCGCGACCTCCGACGCCGCGCTCGACTCGAAGTCGTGGTTGCCCAGCACCGCGAGCGTCGGCAACTTGGTCGCGGAGAGCTCCTTGGCGAGCACCCGCGCCTCCTCGGCGGTTCCGTAGTCGGTGAGGTCGCCGCAGAGAACGAGCACGTCCGCGCTCTCCGCGACCTTGGCGAAGATCGGATGGAACGTCCCCTCGGACGCACGACTGCAATGGAGATCCCCGATGGCGGCGACGCGGAGCGAGCGGGCCATAAGGAGAATTAATCGTGCAACCGCCATGCCGCTCGCAACGCCGCACCTCTACTGAGCGATGTGCCGCCGCGCGGTCCGCCCGCGAGCCGGTCGTGAATTTCTTACCGGGAACTTTCTCCTCGCCGCGAGGTCGTCGCCGATGCGGGCCGGGAGTGCGCGCGTAGCCGCCGCGTCCAGCGCGTCCACTCCGCGCCCGCGACAGTGGCAGTGCGCTTGCAGCTTGTCAGTACATGAAGAGTCGGCCGGTGAGGGCACTCGTCGCCATCGCGCTGGGCGCGATCACTCTCCTCGTCGCCCTCGCGCTCCCCGCGCCCGCGGCGCCGATCGCGGTCCGCTACCTCGAAGGCGTCACCCGCGGCTTCCTGGTGCTCCGCGGCCCGGGCGGCGAGACCCTCGCAGAGGGCGATCTGCTGCAGGTCGTCCGGCCGGAGGGCGTGGACTCGCGCCTGCTGTTCCGCTTCCGCGACGGCTCCCTCTACGATGAGACGGTGGTCTTCACGCAGGAGAAGGTCTTCACGCTGCGGAGCTACCACCTCGTACAGCGCGGACCCGCTTTCCCGGAGGAGCTCGAGGTCACCTTCGACCGGAAGGAGGGTCGCTACCAGGTGCGCTCGCGGCGCGACGGCGGCGAAGCCGAAACCGCGGCGGGCGAGGTCGAGCTCCCGCCCGATCTGTACAACGGCATGATGATCATGCTCCTCCGCAACCTGGGCAAGGGCGCGGCGGAAACGGTGCACGTGCTCGCCTTCACCCCGAAGCCCATCCTCGTGCAGCTCGAGATGGTCCCGGTGGGCGAGGAGACGATGCTGGCCGGCGAGCGCCGGGTCCCGGCCACCCACTACGTCATGACCCCGAAGCTCGGGCTCCTGCGAGGCGCGGCGGCGGCGGTGCTCGGCAAGACCCCCGCCGCCTACCACTGCTGGGTCGTGACCGCGGGGGCGCCGGCCTTCGTGGCCATCGACGGCCCGCTCTACACCGGCGGGCCGATCTGGCGCATCGAGACGGTGAGCCCGCGCGGGCCGGCCCGCCCCGCGCCGGCGCGCTGACCGCGCCGACGGCCGAGCGCGTCAGATCGGTTGCCCGTGCTCAGCCCTGAGGCGCGGTCTCGCGAGACCGATCGCGATCTCGATGAGTCTCGCCGGATCCACCGGCTTCGAGAGGTGGGCGTCGAAGCCGGCCGCGCGCGCCCGCCGCGAATCCTCTTCGCTCGCGTAGGCGGTGAGCGCGATCGCGGGCAACCGGCGGCGGACCCCGTCCTCCATCGCGCGCAGGCGCCGCACCATCACGTAACCGTCCTCGATCGGCATGCCGATGTCGCTGATGAGCAGGTCGGGCCGCTCCTCCCGGACCGCGTCGAGGGCGGCCGCGGCCGAGTCGGCGATGCGCACCCGGGCCCCGCCGCGCTCGAGCATGAAGCGCATCACCTCGCGGGCGTCGGCCTCGTCGTCGACCACCAGGATGTGCAGGCCGGCGAGGTTCGGCCCGGCCGGCGTATCGCTGGTGACCGCGGCGGGCGCGCGCTCGGCGGGCAGTCCGACCGCGGCGGCCACCGGCAGCCGCACCGTGAAGGCCGCCCCCCGGCCCTCGCCCTCGCTCGCCACCGAGACGCTCCCGCCGTGCAGCTCGACCAGGTGGCGGACGATGGAGAGGCCGAGCCCGAGCCCGCCGTACGCGCGGTTCGTGCTGCTCTCGGCCTGACGGAAGCGCTCGAACACGTGCGGGAGGAACTCGGGCTTGATGCCGGCTCCGGTGTCGGCCACCGTGATCAGCACCTCGCCCTCCCGCCCGGTCACCGTCACCATGACGCGCCCGCCCCGGGGCGTGAACTTGATGCCGTTGGAGAGCAGGTTCCACAGCACCTGCTGGAGCCGGTCGGGATCGCCGAGCACCACCGGGAGGTCCGGATCGATCCGCGCCTCGAGGACCACCGCCTTGGCGAGCGCGGCCGCCTCCACCGCCTCGATCGCGGAGCGGATCACCCCGGGCAGGCGCACCGGCCGCGCCTGCAGGCGCAGCTTGCCGGTGACGATGCGGGAGACGTCGAGGAGATCCTCGATGAGCTGCCCGAGGGTCTTGGTGCTCCGCTCGATGGCGTCGAGCGCGCGCTCCGCGCTGGCCGAGTCGAGGTTGGGGGTGCGCAGGAGGTACGCCCAGTTGAGCAGCGGCTGCAGCGGGCTGCGCAGCTCGTGGGAGATGGTGGCGAGGAACTCGTCCTTCATCCGGCTCGCGCCTTCCGCCTCGGCCCGCATCTGGTGCTCGTGCGCGAGCAGCCGCATGTTGTGGATCGCGATGCTCGCGTACTCCGCGAGCAGGCGGAGAATGGTCTCGCTCCGGTCGGTGAAGGGGCTCGGCGTCCGCCGGTGCACGTAGAGGAGACCCTCCACCCGGCCCTCCACCATGATCGGCACGATCAGGGTGGCGACGAGCCCCTCGATCTCGATCAGCTCGTCCTGCTCCCGGGCGACGCGAGGGTCCCGCCCGATGTCGTCGCTGCGAAAGGGCTCGCCCGACTGCAGCACGAGGCCGCCCGCGCCGCGGCCGGGCTCGATGAGCAGGCGATCCTGGAGGCCGCGGTACTCCCCGGCCCGATTGCGCATGACGATCGCGCCGCTGTCGGTCTCGCGCAGGGCCACGCTGGTGAGGTCGCAGCCGCACAGCTCCTTGGCCCCGTCGACCACGCGCTGGAGGACGGTGCTCACGTCGTGCGCCGCGTTGATGGACCGGGCCAGCTCGGCCAGCACCTCCGCCTCCCGCCGGCGCCGGCCCGCCTCGACGAAGAGCGCCGCGTTGTCCACCGCCACCGCGGCATGGACCGAGAGCCCCTCGAAGGCGCCGAGATCTTCCCGGGAGAAGGGCGGCCCGTTCTCGCGCCGGGCCAGCACCAGGACTCCGAGCAGGCGACCGCGGCTCACCAGGGGTACCGCCATCGCGTGGTGGACCCCGAGGCGCACCACCGCGGGCAGCGCGTAGGGCGAGTCCGGGTAGTCGTTGGCGAGCAGGCCGTGCCGGGCCGCCGCGCAGCTCACCACGAGCCCGCCCGCTTCCGGGAACGGGGCCTCCTCGGAGGGCTCGCTCCGGCTCCAGGCGCGGCTGCCGACGGTGTGGCCCTCCTCGTCCACCAGGTAGGCGAAGCAGCCGCCCTCGAAGAGCCGCCCCGCCCGCTCGATGATCAAGCTCAGCAGCCGGTCGAGGTCGAGCTCCGCGCTCAGGTCACGCTGCACCGCCGCGAGGGCCTCGAGATGCGCGCGCCGGGCGGTCTCGAGCGCGAACAGCCGCGCGTTCTCCAGCGCGATGGCGGCCTGGTTGGCGAAATCTTGCAGCCGCCGGATCTCCTCGGCGCCGAAGGTGCGGCCGGCGGCGTCGCCGATCGCGAGCACCCCGGTCACCCGGCCGCCGATGGTGAGCGGCACCGCGAGCACCGAGCGGTGCCCGGCCCGCTCGACCAGCGCCCGCGTCTCCGCGTTCAGCACCACGCGGGGATCGGCCAGGACGTCCGGCGTCGAGACCGGGGCGCCTTCGCGCACCGCGAGCCCGACCACCAGCTCGTTGCCCGGAATGACGGTACCCGGCGAGAAGACCCCGCTCGCGCCGGAGGCGGCCACCGCCACGAGCCGCGCCGAGGCCGGGTCGAGCTCCCACAGGACGGACACGCTGCCGCCCAGCAGCGTCCGGATCCCTTCCGCGATGTGCCGGCCCACGCTCGCGCCGTCGAGCGACTGCACGAGGGCCCGCCCCACCGCGGACAGCGCGGCCGCGTCGCGGCGCGCGGTCTGCTCGCGCGCGATCACCGCGGCCTGGTTGCGCTCGATGCTCCGCCGCTCGCTGAGATCGCGCAGGACGAGCACCGCGCCGACCACCTGCCCGAGCGGGTCACGCACCGGGGCGCCGCTCTCGTCGATGGGCCGCTCGTGACCGTCGCGCCGGACGAGCAGGGTACCGGGCTGGCCGGTCAGGCCTCCGTCGCGGATCACACGCGCCACCGGGCTCTCGATCGGCGCGCGAGTCTCCTCGCCGACCAGCGAGCAGAGCTCGGCCAGCCGCCGTCCGCGTGCCTCGTCGGCGCGACGGCCGGTGAGACGCTCGGCGGCCGCGTTCATGAAGGTGACGCGCTCGGCCGCGTCGGTGACGACGACCGCATCGCCGATGCTGGCGAGCGTGACCGCCAGCTCTTTGCGCTGCTCGCGCACCCGATCCTCGGCGCGTCGCCGGCCCGCGGCCGCCACGCAGATCCCCGCCGCGACTACCAGGAAGAGCAGGGTGCGGAGCACGTCGTCGCGGTACGGCGGCTCGAAGAATGCGGTCTGCCCGAGGGCGGAGAGGCCGGTGGCGAGGAGACCGGGGCCCGGGCCGCCGTACCAGGCGCTCAGGACCACGGCGGTCAGCAGCAGGACGAGCGGGGGGCGCCCGGTCAGGGGCAGCGCCAGCAAGGTACAAGCGAGGGCGACGCTCACCGCGAGGACCGCGGCGGCGTAGCGCTTCAGGTGCTTCGCCGGGTGAGAGCTGGAGTCAGACACGCCGAGGTGGGCCGTATCATACTCCGGGCGACGGCCCGAAGTTCAGGATGGGAGCAATCGCTGTGCCGGTGGGAGGGGGGCTCAAATGGTTGATTCGACTGGGACGAATCGGGGACTTCGGAACGGTGGGCGGCCCGGATCGGTAAGTTCGACGCGGTAAGGCCAACCGGCCGCCCGAGGAGAGTGACGATGCGTGATCTCGTATGGCTGGTCGTCGCGGTGGTGGCCGGGCTCCTCGCCACGGTCGGCTGGATCGCGCGCGAGCGCTGGATCATGCGGCGGCGACGCTGACGGCCGCCCCTTGCGCCCCGCCTCGCGGGTCCGGTAGCCTACCGGCGGCATCGCCATCAGACCGAGGAGACCACATGGGCGCGGACCGGGCGAGGATCGGGATCATCGGGGCGGGGGCGATCGGCTGCGTGGTGGGCGGCCTGCTCAAGCGAGCCGGCCACGACGTGACGCTGGTCGACCCGTGGCCCGAGCACGTCGAGCAGATCAAGAGCGCGGGCCTCCGGCTCTCGGGCAGCTGCGGCGAGCACGTGGTCCCGATCACCGCGCTCCACCTTCACGAGCTGGCCACGGTGCGCGAGCCGTTCGAGGCGGTCTTCGTGGCGGTGAAGTCCTACGACACCGAGTGGGCCACCCAGCTCGCGGTGGACTACCTGCGGCGGCCCGACGGCGTGGTCGTCGATTTCCAGAACGGCATCAACGATCACCGGGTGGCCGCGGTCGCCGGCCGCGAGCGCACCCTCGGCTGCGTCATCCTGATCAGCGCGGGCATGTACGAGGCCGCCCACGCCATTCGTACCGACCGGGGCAGCGCCGCGTTCAAGATCGGCGAGCACGACGGCCGCGACTCGCCGCGGGCGCGGCGGCTGGCCGCGATCATGAGCGACGTGGCGCCCGCGGTGGTGACCACCAACCTGTGGGGCGAGCGGTGGTCGAAGCTCGCCCTGAACTGCATGCTGAACCCGCTCGCCGGCCTGAGCGGTCTCGGCACCGCCGAGGTGCGCTCGGAGCCGCTCACCCGCCGGCTGGCCGCCCATCTCGGGGCCGAGGTGGTCCGGGTGGGGACCGCGCTCGGCCACCGCATCGAGCCCATCCTGGGCATCGCGGCCCAGCGCTTCGCGGACGCCACCGACTCCTCCGCGATCGAGGTGCTCGGCAAGGAGATCGCGGCGGACGCGGCCAGCCGCAGTGGCGGGCGACCGTCGATGCTGCAGGACGTGATGAAGGGGCGGCGCACCGAGATCGACTACTTGAACGGCTTCGTGGCCGCGGAGGGACGTGCGGTCGGCATCGCCACCCCGTTCAACGACGCGGTGGTCGACGCCTTCCACGCCTACCCGGTGGGCGCGCTCACCGCCGCGCCCCGCAACCTCGACTCGCTCGTTCGCCTGCTCTCCTAGCCGCGGCCCGCTCGCGTGGACCTGCTGGTGGTGCTGGCGGTCGGCCTGGCCGCCGGCACCATCAGCGGCATCGTCGGCTTCGGCTCGTCGATCATGCTGATGCCGGTGCTCGTGGTCGCGTACGGCCCGCTCCACGCGGTGCCGATCATGGCGATCGCCGCGATCCTCGCCAACCTCTCGCGGGTGATCATCTGGTGGCGGGAGGTGGACTGGCGCGCCGTCGCGGCCTACTCGGTCACCGGCGTGCCCGCGGCCGCGCTGGGCGCGCGCACCCTGCTGGCGCTGCCGCCGCGGCTCATCGAAGGGGCGCTCGGGGTCTTCTTCCTGGGCATGATCCCGGCGCGGCGGTGGCTCGCCACGCGGGGGCTCGGGCTCCGGCCGCGGCACCTGCTGGTGATCGGGGCGGCGGTGGGCTTCCTCACCGGCATCGTGGTGACCACCGGGCCGATCACCGCGCCCATCTTCCTCTCGTACGGGCTCGTGAAGGGCGCGTTCATCGCCACCGAGGCCGCCGGCTCGCTCGCGGTCTATCTGAGCAAGGCGGCCGTGTTCCGGAGCTTCGGGGCCATGCCGCTGCCGGTGATCATGCAGGGCCTCATCACCGGCACGTCGCTGATGCTCGGCGCCTGGATCGCCAAGCGCTTCGTCCTGCGCCTGCACCCCGACCGCTTCCGCCTCCTGATGGACGCCCTGATGCTCCTCTCCGGCCTCACCATGCTCTACACCGCGTTCGTCTAGGGGTCAGTCTTACATTCCGACATTTCTCCGCGCGCGCCGCGATCTCGCAATGCGCGGAAATGTCGGAATGTAAGACCTGACCCCGAGCTAGCCCCGAACCTCCGCGTTGTGCTCGCCGAGGCGCGGGGGGGCGCGGCGGATGGGCGGGCGCTGGCCGTCGAAGGAGATCGGGAGCGAGACGACGTCGTAGTCGTCGCCGGGGAGGCGCTGGATGATGCCGATGGCCTCGGCCTGCGGCTGGGCCACCGCTTCCGGCAGGCTGTGGATCGGCCCGCACGGCACGCCGCCCGCTTCCAGGAGATCGATCCACTCGCCCTTGGTCCGGGTGAGGAAGAGGGCGTCGAGCAGCCCGAGCAGCGCGGGCTTGTGGGCCACGCGCGCCGCGTTGGTGGCGAAGCGCTCCTCCTTCGCCCACTCCGGGTGACCGACCACCGCGGCGAGCTTGGCGAAGAGGCGATCGTTGCCCGCGGCCACGATGATGGTGCCGGTCTTGGTCTCGAAGCCCTGGAACGGCACCACGCGCTGGCTGCCGGTGCGGTGGCGCTCCGGCACCTCGCCGGAGGCGCGGAAGCTCGCGAAGTGGCCCTTGAGCCACGCGAGCCCGGTCTCGTAGAGTGAGGCGTCCACCACACAGCCGCGCCCGGTGCGCTGCCGCTGCACGAGTCCGGCGAGCGCGCCCATCGCGGTCCACATCCCGGTGCCGTAGTCGAGGATGGAGGTGCCGATCCGGGTCGGAGGCCCGCCCTCGTCGCCGTTCATCATCATGAGCCCCGAGAAGGCCTGCACCATGGGCTCGAAGCCCGGCTTCATCTTGAGCGGCCCCGTGCTCCCGAACGCCCACACCGAGCAGTAGATGAGCCGCGGATGCCGCGCGAGCAGCACGTCGGGCCCGAGCCCCAGCTCCTTCAGCGAGCCCGGCCGCAGGTTCTGGACCAGCACGTCGGCGCTCCCGAGGAAGTCCATCAGCCACGCGACCGCGGCAGTATCCTTCAGGTCGAGCGTGATCCCGCGCTTGTTGGCGTTGACCGCGAGGAAGCCCGGCGAGACGCCTTTCCAGAACGGCGGCCCCCACTTGCGCGCGTCGTCGCCCTCGGGCCGCTCCACCTTGATGACGTCGGCGCCCATGTGGGCGAGGATCTCGGCGGCCATGGGCCCGGCGAGGTTCTGCGCCACCTCGACGACGCGAATGCCCTCGAGCGGCAGCACCGGCGCCGCGCTCACGCGCGCGCCGCCGCGATCGCGTCCAGCATGACCGGCTCGAAGCGGTGGCTCGTCCCGTCGCGCACGATGCGCCCCGGGTGCGGGAAGTGGGCCGGCAGCACCAGGTCGCCGGAGGCGCCGTGCCGCTCGACGAAGGCCTTACGAGTAACCGCGGCCTGACGTCCGTCGTAGCAGAAGATGCTGCTCCACTGCGGCTCGGCCACCTGCACCACCCGGTGCATGAGATCGCCCGAGAAGACCGCGTCGCCCGCGCGGGTGTGCGCTCGCACCGCGGCGTGGCCCGGGGTGTGGCCGACCCACGGCTCGTAGGCGAGCCACGGGTCGATCTGATGCGTGCTGCTCACCAGGACCGCCTGCCCCGCCTCCACCACCGGCAGCACGCTGTCCGCGATGCAGCCCGACTTCTCGCGGCCGGCCTGCTCCTCGTATTTCCAGAACTCCCACTCCTCGCCCGGGAAGACGTACTGGGCCCGCGGGAACGTGGGCACCCACCGGCCGTCCACGAGCCGGGTGTTCCACCCCACGTGGTCGACGTGGAGGTGCGTGCACAGGACCAGGTCCACCTGCTCGGGGGTGACGCCGGCCGCGGCCAGGTCGTCGAGGAAGCCGCCGCTCCGCCGGTTCCAGAGCGCGTTGTCCCCGCGGTCCTTGTCGTTGCCGACGCCGGTGTCCACCAGGACGGTGTGCCGCGGGGTGCGCACGATCCAGGTCTGGATGCGCGACCCGAGGTCGCCGGTCACGTCGTCGAAGAAGTGGGGCTTGATCCAGCGGTGGTGCGACGCGATCTTCCCCGCGTCGGACTCGGGCAGCATCTGGGCGGTGGGGAACGACGAGCGGCCGATCTCGACGATGCGCGAGATCGAGACGTCTCCGAGCGTGAGCGTGTGCATGTCGGGCTCCTAGCGTGACGTCATGTGGGGCCAGAGCGCCTCGCCGCCGCGCGCCGCGACCTCGCGGCCCAGCGCCACCGACCAGTGGCTCTCCGCGCCGAACTCGGCCCGCCAGGACCAGAGCCGCCGGGTCACGAAGTGCAGCGAGTGCTCGTAGGTGAACCCGATGGCCCCGTGCGCCTGATGGGCGATCCCCGCCCCCAGGCCCGACGCCTCGCCGGTGCGCACCTTGGCCACCGCGATCTCGAACGAGGCGTCGCCGCCCTCGCCGGTGCGGTCGACCACGTGGAAGGCCTGCTGCGCCGCCATCGCCGCGGACGCGGTGTGCCCGGCCAGGAGGGCCAGGTTCTGCTGGATGGCCTGGAAGGCGGCGAGGGGCCGGCCGAACTGCTTGCGCTCGGTCACGTACTTCACCGACTGGGCGAGCAGGAACTCGAGCCCGCCCGCCATCTGCGCCGAGCGTACCAGCGCTCCTCCCGCCCACACCGGGTGCCGGCCGAGCCGGCCGCGCAGCGGCGCCGCCGCCGCCACCGGCGCGCCGGACCACGTCAGCGTGTCGCGCGGCTCGCGGGCGAGGCTCGCGTCGGCCTCGGTCTTGGCGGAGCCGGCGGCCACCAGCGCGATCATCGGCGCGCCGCCGACGTCGGCCGCGACCACCACGTGCTCGGCGCGCGCCCCCCACGGCACCCGCGTCGCGCGGCCGCTCAGGGCGAAGCCACCGCCTTGCCGGGCCAGGGTGAGGCCTTCATCCATGTGCACGGGCGCGACGGTCATCGGCCCGAGCGGCGCGTCCAGCCCCGCCTCGGCCAGGATCGAGCCGGCCAGCATGGTCTCGGCCAGCGGCACCGGCGCCGCGAAGCGGCCGGATGCCATCAGCACCACGAACGCGTCGTTCCACGAGCCGCCGGCCCCGCCGCGGGCCTCGGGCACCTGGGGCAGAGTGAGACCGTTCTCCTCCAGCGCCTGCCAGAGGGCGGCGGGCCACTGGCCCTTCTCGGCCCCCTCCAGCACCGCGGTGGTGGCGTGATCGGTGAAGAGGCGCGTGCACGTCTCGGCGAGGATCGTCTGCAGCTCGTTCACGGAGGCCTCCTAGCGCAGCCCGAGGCCGCGGGCGATGATCCCTCTCAGCACTTCGCGCGTCCCGCCTCTCAATGAGAACGACGGCGCGTGCTGGACCAGGTAGCCGAGCGTCTTCTCGAACTCGGTGCCGCTGCCGATGTGGGGCTCGGCGCCGGTGAGCGCGTGCACCGCCTCCGGGATCTCCTGCTCGAAGGTGGTGCCGATGTCCTTCACCACCGCGGCCTCCAGGTTCGGGTTCTGCCCAGCCTGCAACATGGTGGCGATCGAGAGCGACATCTGGCGCAGGGTGACGAGGTGCGCGGTGAAGTGGCCGATCAGGGCCGCGGCCCGCTCGCCCGGCTCCCGACCGGCCTCGCGGATCAGCTCGATCACGAGCTGGAGCGACGAGAGGTAGCGCTCCGGCCCGCTGCGCTCGAAGCCGAGCTCGGTGGTCACCTGCTTCCAGCCCTCGCCGTCCTTGCCGACCAGCATGTCGTCGGGGACGAGGCAGTCCTGGAAGTGCACCTCGTTGAAGTGGTGGCCGCCGGCCAGGTCGATGATGGGGCGGATCGAGATGCCGGGCGACTTGAGGTCGACCAGGAACTGGGAGAGGCCCTCGTGCTTCTTGTCCGGCACCACCTTGGTGCGGAACAGCGCGATCGCGTAGTCCGAGAGGTGCGCGTTGCTGGTCCAGATCTTGGTGCCATTGACCTTGTAGCCGCCGTCCACCTTCTCGGCGCGGGTGCGGATCGAGGCGAGGTCCGAGCCCGAGTCCGGCTCGCTCATGCCGATGGCGAAGGCCAGCTCGCCCCGCGCGATGCGCGGCAGGAAGCGCTGGCGCTGCTCCTCGGTGCCGAAGCGCAGGAGCAGCGGGCCGCTCTGGCGGTCGGCCACCCAGTGCGCGCTCACCGGCGCGCCCGCGGCCAGCGTCTCCTCGAGCACCACGTAGCGCTCGAGGGCGGTGCGCTCGTGGCCGCCGTACTTCTTCGGCCACGTCATGCCGATCCAGCCGCGCTCGCCCATGCGACGCGAGAAGTCGCGGTTGAAGCCCCCCCAGGAGCGCGCGCGGTCCGCGGGGCGATACTGGGCCATCTCCTGCTTGAGGAAGGTGCGTACCTCGTCGCGCAGCGCCTCCGCCTCGGGGGGAAGCGTCGATAGCTCGAAGTTGAACGTCGCCATGGTGGGCTCCTGATTTACCGGAACAGTGACCGCGCGATGACCATCCGGTGCACTTCCGACGGCCCCTCGCCGATGCGACGCACGCGGGCCTCGCGGTACCAGCGCTCCAGCGGAAACTCCTTCGACACCCCGTAGCCGCCGTGGATCTGCACCGCCGCGTCGATCACGCGGCCCAGCACCTCGCTCGAGTAGAGCTTGGCGATGGAGGCCTCGACCCGCGCGTCCTCGCCGCGGTCGGCCTTCCACGCCCCTTCCCAGATGAGCCAGCGGCACGCGCGCAGCTCCACCTCCGCGTCGGCCAGCATCCACTGGATGGCCTGGCGCTGGCTCAGCGGGGCCCCGAACGTCGAGCGCTGCTTCGCGTGGGCGACGGCCATGCGGTGCGCCGCGGTCGCCACCCCGAGATTGCAGGCCGAGTACGGGAAGCGGTTCTTGACCAGCAGATCGAAGGCCAGGTCGAGGCCCTGGCCCTCCTGGCCGATGAGGTTCTCGGCGGGAATCTCGCAGTCCTCGAAGGTCACGTCATTGGGAATCGCCGAGGTGCGGATCACCCGGATGGGCTTGGCGGTGAAGCCGGGCGTGCCGTGCTCCAGGATGAAGCACGAGATGCCGCCACGACCCTTTCCCTTGTCCGTCCGCGCGAACACGATGCCCCAGGGCGCGTCGTGGGCGCGGGAGATAAACACCTTTCTCCCGTTGAGCACCCACTTGTCGCCGCGCCGCTCGGCGCGGGTCTGGATCGCGCCGGCCGGATCGGAGCCGCCCGACGGCTCGGTGATCGCGAAGAACGTCTCGTAGCCCTCGCGCAGCGCGGGCACCGCGTACTTCTCGATCTGCGCCTTGCTGCCCGCCCAGATCGCGGGCGGCGGGTAGCGGCCGAACACGCCGCAGCCCGGGTTGTAGAGGCCCATGCGGTGCTGCGCCATCGCCTCGAGAACAACGCACATGCTGAACGTATCGAGCCCGCCGCCGCCGTACTCCTCGCGCGCGCCGAGGGTCCAGAGGCCGGCCGCCTTGGTCTTGGCCGAGAGGCGCACGAAGTCCTCGCGCGGGATCTCGGGCGCGTCGGGATCGATGGTCTGCTCGAGGGGAATGATCTCGTCCTGGACGAACCGTCGGATCTGGTCGCCGAGCAGGCGCAGCTCCTCCGGGAGCGTGAAGCCGGGGAACACCGTCATGGTGGCGTGGCTCCTCGAGAACTTTGAGGCGTGTCTGGCCGCTCGACGGCCCTGTCAAGCCGGGAGCATAGCGCCGATGGCACACCCTGAGCAATCAGCAACCCTCAGGGCGGAGGAGGCTGCCTAGTGTCTTCTCGACGCGGTCAACAGCCAGAGAAGATTCAGGACCGGGCTATCCGGCTCGGGGCGGGTCGCGCGCTCGAGGTTCGGCGACGGCTTTGTCTTCTTCGGCGGGCCGGCAACCGGCTTCCGGGGGGCACGCCCGGGCGCGTCCTTGGCGTCCCCGGCCGCCAGGCTCGCCGAGGTCAACCGGCCGGGGCCCGCCGCCACCATCGCAGATTCGGACCCGCCCAGCGGCAAGAGGAGGACGCTCGTGATGACCAGGACTGCCACCCACATGCCCATTCGCCCCGGCCCTCTTCCGGCGATTGCCTCAGATGCGCACGATGCCGATGTCATGGGCGGCTAACCAGGCGGAGACCTTGGCCCATCCGACCGGATCCCGCTCTTCCCAGGCCCGCAGGGCCGCGGCCGGGACGACGACCCACGGGAGGTTGTTGCGAACGACGCGCTCGACCAGCCCGGCCAGATCCGTGCTCGAGTTGAGCTGAGCCAGCAGGGCGTCCGCCGAGGACAGCGCGCCGACATCCCCGCGCGCTCTCGGAAACTGGATCGCGGCCATGATCATCGGGGCCTAGCTCATCTGAAGTCGATCGATCGTCCGGTTCACGTCTTCCTCCTCCGAGCCAAAGCAGCGGCTACGGCTGGAGGCAACCGTCGTGCCACGCACGCGGCACCGCCAGGTCGTTGGAAACACTGCGATGCCCACGAGGAGTTCCCGGCATGTCGGTAGGACCTTCCCGGCGCGACCGGGAAGTTTCGGGACGACCGCCGATCGCGCAGAGATGTGCAGGACGGGCGGCGACCGTCCCGCGCGCATTCGCGTTGCCATCGACACGGGACTCCAGGAAGATCGGTTCAGGAGGAGCGTCGATGATCGATCACAAGTGGTGCACCGTGACCGCCGCGCTGTGCGGTGTCCTCGCAGTGGCGGAGTCGGCGGCGGCCGACTGCGCATGGGTGCTCTGGTCCCAAGTGCACGATCCAAAACCCGGCGGGTGGGTGCTTCAGACCGCGTTCCCGAACGTGGGCGCCTGTACCAAGGCGCTCGACCAGCGGGAGAAAGAGGGTCGCAAAGCGACCTACGTCACGGAAGGCGGGGCCAAGATCAAGGGAGTGATCGACCGGCGCGCCTCGACGGACCTGTTCCTCCTGTACGGCAGCGAGGCCAGTAACGGAGGGGTCGCGTGGCAATGCTTCCCCGATACCGTGGACCCGCGGGGAGCAAGAGCAAAGTGAGCCCGATAAACCGGGGTACACTCCCCGGGGCGGCCACTTCGAGCGAGGAGAGCCCGGATGCGAAAGCGCTGGTCCCTGTCGGTGCCGATGGATGGGTTTGCCCTGCCCGAGCTGACCGAGGTGGCCCGTGAGGCCGAGCAGTGGGGCTACACCGACGCCTGGTCCTTCGAGGTGGACGGGATCGACGCATTCACCCCGCTGGCCGTCATCGGGCTCGCCACCAACATGCGGCTCGGCACCGCCATCGCCAACGTCTACACCCGCGGGCCGGCCACCCTGGCCTCCACCGCGGCCGGGCTCGCCGACCTGGCGCCCGGGCGCTTCGTGCTGGGCATCGGCGCGGGCTCGCAGCCCATCGTGGAGTCGTGGAACGGCGGCGAGTTCAGCCGGCCCGCCACCCGCGTGCGCGAGACCGCGCAGTTCCTCCGCAGCGCACTGGCGGGCGAGCGCGTGGTCTTCAAGGGTGAGACCTTCTCGGTGGACGGCTTCCGCCTCACCCGCGTCCCCGCGCACCCGGTGCCGATCTACGTCGCGGCGCTCCGCGAGGGCATGCTGAAGGTCGCGGGCCAGGTCGGCGACGGCGTCATCCTGAACTGGCTCTCCCCCGACGACGTGCCGCGCTCGGTGGGCGTGGTGCGCGCCGCCGCGCGGCAGGCCGGCCGCGATCCCGAGGCCATCGAGGTCACCGCCCGGCTCTTCGTCAACCTCGACACCCCCGGGCCCGAGTCGGACCTGGCGGTGCGCCGGCACATCGCGGGCTACCTGAACGTGCCGGTCTATCGCGCGTTCCAGGAGTGGCTCGGCCGCACCGAGTCGCTCGGCCCGATGTGGCGCGCCTGGGGCGCGGGCGATCGCCGGGGCGCGGTGGCCGCCATCCCCGAGCAGGTGATGGACGACCTGATGCCGCGCGGAACTCTGGCCGACCTCAAGGCCCGCATCCAGCTCTATCTCGACCGCGGCATCGACACCGCGTTCCTGTCGCTCATGACCACCGAGACGGATCCGACGAAGAAGCGGGACCTCATGCTGAACGCGCTCCGCGTCCTCGCCCCGGGCGAGAGCTAGCCGCGGACCCGAGCCTACGCCCAAGCCTACGGAGACCCTCATGGCCGACGAAGTTCTCGTAGCCGTCGAGGCCGGCATCGCCACCGTGACCCTGAACCGGCCGGATCAGCGCAACGCGATGAACACCGCGCTGCTCCAGGGTCTGCGTGGAGCCATCGACTCCCTCGACGAGCGGCGCGACGTGCGCGTGGTGGTGGTGAAGGGCGCGGGCCCCGCGTTCTGCTCCGGCATGGACCTGAAGGAGATGGAGCGGCGCGGGGGCGAGGCCGATCCGGAAGGTAACGTGGTGGAGGTGCTGCGCCGGGTGGAGGCCTCGCGACACCCGACGATCGCGGCGCTCCACGGCGACGCCATCGCGGGCGGCTGCGAGCTGGCGCTGCACTGCGATCTCCGGGTGGCCGCGGAGCCGGTGCGCTTCGGCATGCCGCTCGCGCGCATCGGGCTCGTGATCCCGTTCCTGCTCAACCAGAAGCTGGTCGAGATCATCGGGCCCGCCCACACCCGCCACCTGCTGTTCACCGGGCAGACCGTCGACGCGCCACGCGCCTACGAGATCGGCATGGTCCACCAGGTGGTGCCGGCGGCCGAGCTGCCCGCCGCGGTGCAGGCGCTCGCGCGCCGCATCGCGGACAACGCGCCGCTGGCGCTCGCCGGCATCAAGGCGAGCATCCAGCGGACGATCTCCGCGCGCGACGGGATCGCCCACGGCGATCTCGACGCGGCGGCCAACCGCGCGCGCACCAGCGCGGACGCGCAGGAGGGCCGGCGCGCCATGCTCGAAAAGCGGAAGCCGGCCTTCCGGGGCGAGTAGCGCCTCAGCGCGGCGGGCCGCCCGCCATCAGGCCGGCGACCGCACGGGCCACCGGGTCGTCGGAGGCGGCGAGCGCGTCGCGGGTGCGGCCCTGGTCCACCGCGTCGCGGTTCTGGCTGAGCTTGGCCTTGCCCTCGAGCCGATCGATCGGGATCTCGAACGCGACGATCCCCCGCTGCATGCCGGCCACGTAGTCGTCGGCCAGCGCCTCGAACGACCACGCGCGCGGTCGCGCGCCCTCGTAGACGTGGACCAGGTCCGCGAGCAGCGCGCGCACCCGCTCCGCGTCCTCGACGAGCGTGCCGGTCCCGGTCGCGTGCACCGCCACGTAGTTCCACGTGGGCACCGCCGGCTGCGTCGCGTACCACGAGGGCGAGACGTAGGCGTGCGCACCCGCGAACACCACCAGCGTCGCGCGACCGGCGGCCAGGTAGCGCCAGTGCGGGTTGGCGCGGGCCACGTGGCCACGCAGGGTGCCGCGCGGCCCGCGGGCGTCGTCCACCAGAATCGGCAGGTGGGTGGCGAACGGCGCGCCCGCGTCGTCGGCGGTGATCATGGTCGCGAAGCCCTGCGCCCGCATCAGCGCGTGACACCAGGCGGTGTCGGTGACCTCGAAGTGTCGGGGTATGTACATGGCCCTCTCGCCGATCAGGGAATACGCAGGCGGCCTTCGATCACCGGGACCACGCGGCCGCCCACCAGGATCTCACCGATGCGGCCGCCCCGCATCCCGACGCGGATGTGCACGAAGCTCGGCCGGCCCATGCGCGTGCCCTGCTCGCTCACGATGTCGACGCGATCGGCGGCCGCCACCAGCCCGCGCTCCACCAGGTAGGCGCCGAGCGGGCCGCTCGCCGAGCCGGTGGCCGGGTCCTCGGGGGTTCCCGAGGTGTGCGGCGCGAACATGCGCGAGTAGACGCGGCCGGCGCGCGGGTCCGGATCGGGCGCGAACACGAAGACGCCGAGGTTCGGCCCCTCGCCCTGCGCCGCGAGCAGCGCGGGCACGTCGAGCCGGGCCCGGTCGACCGCCTCCCGGTCCCGCAGCGGAATATAGAGGAAGGCGTTGCCGGTCGAGCCGGTGCGCACCGGCTGTCCCGCGAGCAGATCACCCGTCTCGAGGCCGAGCGCGCGGGCGAAGCCGGCCCGGTCCGGCAGCTCCGGCCCGAACCGCGCCTCCCCGTGCCGCATCCAGAGAAAGCTCGGGCTCGCGGGGTCACCCTCGAGCGTCACCTCCACCGGCCCGATCCCCTCCTCCAGATTGAACCGGCTGGTCCCCGGCGGCAGCAGCCCCTCCGTCGCCAGCACCCACGCCGTCCCGATGGTGGGATGCCCCGCGAACGGTATCTCCCGCGCCGGCGTGAAGATCCGCACCCGCGCCGCACAGTCCGACCGCGTCGGCGGCAGAAGGAACGTAGTCTCCGAACAATTCATCTCCCGCGCCACCGCCTGCATCTCGGTCGCCTCGAGCCCCTCCGCCCCGAACACCACCGCGAGCGGATTCCCCCCGAACACCCGCTCCGTGAACACATCCACCTGCACGAACCTCAACTCCCCCACCCCCACCTCCGCATTAGAAGATCTACAGTTGAACGAGTCACGTCGTCGGCCTCACGGCTTGACCGCTGTCGACCCGACCACGAACGGAGGGCCGGGAGCGGGGGCCGGCCGGGGGGCCTCCCCGGAACCGTGGCTTCTGCGCGCCGCCGAAGCCGCCAACATCCCATCTCGTGGCTCGATAGCTGCGCCTCACGTGCCGCGAGTCAGCGTGTTCCGGGGAGGCCCCCCGGCCGGCCCCCGCTCCCGGCCCGCTGCCCGCGAATAGCGCCGGCGCCGACTACAGAGCCGCCCGCCGCGCCCGCCGCACAACGGAGCTGAGATGCTCGCGCTGCAGCTCCAGCTCGGTGATCCGCAGGAGCCACTCTGTCCGCACGCTGACCATGCCGTCGCCGCCCAGCCGGTTGACCTCCTTGATCGTCTCCTTGTAGACGGCCAGCGTGCTCTCGAGCGATCGGAGCTCGTCCTCGTGGGTCATGGCGTGTCCTTTCGCGCGGCGCGGGCGATGGCCGCGATCTTGTCGGCGAAGTTCACCTGGCTGTCGTCCTGCGGCTCGTAGCCGATCTTGATGCGGGCGTTGGCGATGGACCAGAAGCGGTGCGTGTTGCCGCTGATGCCGTAGACGATGAGGAACGGCACCCCGTGCTCGTCCCGGATGTCCGCGGTCTCCACCATGCGGATCGCCTGCTGCACCTGATCGCGCTGCGAGAGATAGGCTCCGAGCGACCGGTGCATGACCTTGACGTCTCCCGGCTTCACCTGGTCGATGTCGTCGTCGCGCGGGCCGCCGATGCGCCACTGCACGACCTCGAGCCGGCGGCCGTCCACCTTGCCGGTGGCGAACACGAAGCCGAGCAGCTCGTAGGCCGCCTTGGCCCACCCGTACCAGTTGTCCGAGCGCGGCGGCATCTCGGGGGTCACCATGTCGAGGCGGCCGTCCCACACCAGCCGCTCGTAGTAGTCGGCCGCGTGGTTGGAGGAGCACACCACCACGCGCCGCACCCCTTCCTCCAGCGCGACCCGGCTCACGTTGTAGGCGAGCGCCACGTTGGCGTGCTCGGCCCAGAACTTCGCGTCGCTGTTGTCCTGCCAGGTGGTCGCGTCGAGGTTGGGCGCGCTGACGAAGCCGCAGTGGATCACCGCGTCCGCCCCGCGGAAGTGCTCGCGGTAGAGATTGCGATCGGGGCGCGTCAGGTCGCTCACGATCAGACCCGGCACCGCCTTGCCCGCGCGGCTGGTGGGGCGCACGTCGATCGGCACCAGGTCCCACCGCTCGGCGAGCTCGGGATACATCCGCTGGGCGACGTAGCCGGCCGCCCCCGTGATCACCACTCGTCGCTTGGCCATCGGCTCAGGTCTCCTCGGCTCGGGTCATCGCCACGACCGGCCCTTGACCGGCGGCCCGGGGGACGGCGTGGTCGACTCGCCCCGCTCCGGCATGCCGGGGCGAAGCGGAACGTACAGCACGGACGGGCGGCCGCGGCCGCCCTGCGGGTAGAGGTCCATCAGGTCGTACACCGTGCGCGGCATCTCGGTGGCGATGGGCAGGCCGAGCCCGCGCGCCATCTCGACCGTGATCGGGAAGTCGTGGGTCCACCGCCCCTCGGTGAGCGTGGTGGCCAGCGCCACCGCCTTCTCCTTGGAGAGGTGCTTGAGCAGCACCTCCATCACGAAGACCCCGACCTGCACCCGCGCCTTGGCCGACATGTCGGCCAGGATCAGCATCTCGTCGCTGATGTCCTCCGGCTTCTTGAGGGAGAGGAGCTTGATGATGGAGGCGGCCGGCATGTCGCCGATCTGGGGATCGACCGGACCCAGCACCGCGTTCGGGTCCATCACGATCTCGTCGGCGGCCAGCGCGATGAGCGAGCCGCCCGACATCGCGTAGTGCGGCACGAAGGCGGTCACCTTGGCCTTGCGCTGCACCAGCGCCTTGGCGATCTGCTCCGCGGCCAGCACCAGGCCGCCCGGGGTGTGCAGGATCACGTCGATGGGCTGGTCCTCCGGGGTGAGCCGGATGGCCCGCAGCACCGCCTCCGAGTCCTCGATGCTGATCGAGCTGCTGACCGGCACCCCGAAGAGGGTCACCGTCTCCTGGCGATGGATGAGCGCGATGACCCGCGACTTGCGCTCCTGCTGGAAGCGGTCCAGCACCGAGGCCCGCGCGTTCTCCACCTTGTTGGAGCCGTAGACCTGCTGGAGCACGACCACGATCAGCACGAGCCAGAAGAGGGTCTTGGCCAGGCTGACCATCCGCTGCCACCACGAGGTCGACGACGTCCCTTCGGCCATGGGTCGCGATCCGCCTCAGCGGTAGTCCGGCGGGGGCACGAAGCCCTGGAACTCGCGCTCGAGCAGCCGCGCGAACTCGATGCACGTCCGGTCCCCGTACTGCGGCCCCACGATCTGGACGCCGACCGGGAGCCCGCGGGGAGTGAAGCCGCAGGGCGCCACCGTGGAGGGCAGGTAGGCCATGCCGCTGTAGCCGGCCCAGAAGAGCTGGTCGGTGGCGGGCACGCGCCGGCCGTTGACCGCGATGGTCCGCTCGTAGCGCTCGCCCTCGTGATCGTGCGGGAACGCGGCCGAGGAGGCCACCGGGCAGAGCAGCAGGTCCCACCCGCGGAAGAACTCGGCCCAGCGCCAGCGCATCTTGTGCCGCGTCTCGTTGGCCGCGAGCCAGTCCCGGTGGGAGGCGGTGTTGGCCCGCATCATCCGCGCATAGTAGCGCTCGTCGTCCGGCGCGAGCCCGCGGGCGATCTCCGCGTTGCGCCGGAACTCGTCGGGCGTCTGCCGGCCCGCGGTGGCCGCGCGCAGCAGGAAGATGTAGGCCCGGTTCGCCTCCGCGGTGTCGATGTCGGGCCGCGCGGCGTGGCTCACCTTCGCCTTCTTCTTGCCGAGGAAGTCGGCCAGCGCCTGCAGGCGCGCCTGCACCTCCCGATCCACCTCCGCGGTGGGATCGGTCAGCATGACCGCCACCTTGAAGTCGCGCAGTGCCTTCTTGCGGGGCGCGGGCAGCTCGAGGCGCCAGCCCGCCCCGTCGATCTCGTCGGCACCCGCCATCACCGACAGGCCGATCGCGAGGTCCTCCGCGCTCCGCGCCATCGGGCCGATCACCGAGATGTCGCCCTGGGCCACCCGGCCGGGCAGCGCCTGGCCACGCGGCGGCACGATCCCGTAGGTCGGCTTGTGGCCGAAGACCCCGCAGTAGTGCGCGGGATTGCGGATCGACGAGCCGATGTCGCTGCCCGCCTCGAAGCCGGTGAGCCCGGCGGCGAGCGCGGCGGCCGAGCCGCCCGAGGAGCCGCCCGGGGACCGCGAGAGGTCCCACGGATTGTTGGTGGTGCCGTAGATGTCGTTGTAGCTCTGGTAGTCGGCCAGCCACGCGGGCACGTTGGTCTTGCCGAAGAGCACCACCCCCGCCGCGAGCAGCCGGTCCACCGCGAGGGCGTTCCGCGGCGCGACGTTGTCCTTGAGGGCGGGGAGCCCCCAGGTGGTCGGCAGCCCGGCGACGTCGTACGACTCCTTGATCGTCATCGGCACGCCGTGGAGCGGGCCCCAGACCTTGCCCTTCTTCAGCGCGGCGTCCGCCTGCTTCGCGCGGCGGCGCGCGCCGTCGACGTCGGTGACCACGATGGCGTTGAGCTTCGGATTGAAGCGATCCACGCGCGCGAGGAACGCGTCGAGCGCCTCGAGGCAGCCGACCTTGCGGCGGCGGATGTCGGAGGCGAGCTGCTTGGCGCTACGGAAGTGCAGATCGGTCATGGGATCCTCCGGACCTTGGGGCCGCCTTAGGGCTCGAGCGCGTAGGTCACGCTGACGGACGCCTGGATCTCCTGCTCACCCGCCGCCACCGGCACCGCGGACATCATCGCGCGCGCGCCCACCTCGGGGCGCGGCGACGCGGCACCCGCCTCCTGCACCGACACCACGCGCCCGACCTTGAGGCCGGCCGCGGCCGCGTAGAGCTCCGCCTTGCGGCGGGCGTCGACCATCGCCCGCTTGCGCGCCTCGTCGAGGAGCGGGGCCGGATCGATCAGGCCGAACCGGATGCCGTAGACCGAGTTGGCCCCCTGCGCGACCTGCTGATCGAGCACGCGGCCGAGGCTGGGGAGGTCGCGCACCTTGACGTGCACCTGGTTGACCACCTCGTAGGCCAGGATATCGGTGGGCTGGCCCTCCCTCGCCGGCCGGCGCTGGGGCGACACGCTCACGTTCGTGGTCTGGATGTCCCGCGCGGCGATGCCGAGGCCGCCCAGGGCCTGGAGCAGCCGCTCCATGGCCTGGCTGTTCTGGGCGAGCGCCTGGGCCGCCGTCGCGGCCCGGCTGACGACCCCGGTGGTGATCTCCGCCATGTCGGGCGGCGCGGTGGCGGTGCCCGCCCCCGATACCGTGACGATGGAGAGCCGGCGCGGGACGCCGTCCGGCCCGGCCATGGGCGCGCACGCCGACATCGCGAGTCCAAGCGCGAGCGCGGCCCCGAGCCGCTCCGATCCCCTCACGCGGCCTGCTCCCGACTCACCGCGCTCACCCGTCGCCCGTAGACCAGCTCGAACAGGGGCGACGCCATCAGGGTGGTGACGACCGCCATCAGTACCATGATCGTGAACAGGGTGGGCGTGATCACGCCGCGCTGCAGCCCGATGTTGAGGATGATCAGCTCCATCAGGCCGCGCGCGTTCATGAGCACGCCGATCGCCACCGACTCGCGCCACGCCTCGCCGGCGACGCGCGCCGCGAAGAGGCAGGCCACGCCCTTGCCCAGAATGGACAGGGTCACCAGGATGATCGCGATCCGCCACACCGCCGCGGAGTCGAGCAGTGCGATCTGGGTATTGAGCCCGGAGTAGACGAAGAAGACGGGCAGCAGCAGCGTGGTCGTGAGCAGATCCAGGTGGCGGCCGGCCGCCTCGGTGAAGCGCCCGCGCGGCATCGCGAGGCCGGCCACGAAGGCTCCGAACACCGCGTAGATCCCGATCGCGTCGGTGGCGAAGGCCCCCAGCAGCAGCACCAGCAGCGCGGTCACCAGCGCGCCCGGGCGGAGCCCGCCCCCGGCGTCGAGCCCACCGTCGAGGGCGCGGAGGATCGGCCGGCCGAGGGCGAGCATCACGACCACGTACAGCACCCCGCCCCCGATGGCGAGGACTCCGATCAGCCACGAGCCCTCGAGATAGGAGAGCACGAGGGCGAGCAGGCACCACGCGGCCGCGTCGTCGCTCGAGCCCGCGGCGAGCGCGAGGGTCCCCATGCGGGTACGCGCGATGCCCTTCTCGTGCAGGATGCGCGCGAGCATCGGAAACGCGGTGATGGACATGGCCGCGCCGAGGTAGAGCGCGGCCGCGCCCGGGGTGACGTGAGGCGCAAAGAGATCGGCCTCTTCTCGCAGGGCGAGCGCGGCGACCCCGCCGAGCGCCATCGGCACCACGATGCCCGCCCCCGACACCAGCATCGCGTGGCGCACTCGCCCCAGGATCAGCCGGTGGTTGAACTCCATGCCGATCATGAACATGTACAGTACGAGACCGAGCTGGCTCAGGGCGTACAGGATGAGCATGGAGGGATGGGGACCGCCCCCGGCCAGCGTCTTGGGGAAGAGCCAGGCCTGCGCGCCGGGAGCGAGCAGGCCGAAGAGGGAAGGTCCGAGCAGCACGCCCGCCACCATCTCGCTCACCACCTGGGTCTGTCCCGCGCGCCGGCCGAGCCACCCGCACACCCGGCAGGCGGCCAGGATGACCGCGAGCTGCAGGAACAGCTTCATGGTGAGTTCGTGCGCGGTGAGCGCCGTCATCAGAGTGAGCCCATCATGAACAGATCGAGCTCCTCGTCCTTGGCCCGCAGCCGCGAGATGAGGAAGCGGAGGAGATTGAGGTAGATCACCTTGCCGACCCGGGCGTCGCCCTCCGCGATGCCACGGAATTCCTCGCGCGAGAGGAAGAAGAGCTTGGCCTGGGTCATGGAGCGCGCCGCCGCGGAGGTGGAGTGCTCGTCGATCAGGGAGTACTCCCCGAGGCAGCGGCCGGGGCCGAGCGTGTTGAGATGCACCTCGGTGGGCCGCCGCATCCGCGCGCCCGCGCCGTCGGGGAGAAAGACCTCGACGAGGCCCTCGAGCACCACGTAGAGGCCGGGGCCGCGCGTGCCCTCCGCGAGCACCGGCTCGCCGGACTCCATCTCGACCAGGAGTCCCCGGGTGCTGATGTGATCGAGCGCGGCGGGCGGCAGGAACTCGAAAACCACCGAGCTCGCGAGAATGTGCCGATAACCTTCCTTGCCGGCGATCTCCATCGGGGGCCCATTCTAGAACAGAACGGGTCGGCGCGCAGGGCGCGACGCGGCGCCCGCCGCTTCGGCCCTGTGGTACCGTACGCGCGTGAGCGAGAGCGCGCCGGCCGCGGGCCGCACCACCGTGACGCTCGGCACCGCCACTCCCGGCGGCGGCTTCCCGGTCTACGGGCAGGCGGTGGCTGACACCATCAACGAGGTGGACGCGACCCTCGACGTGCGCCCGCGCAATACCAAGGGCTCGACCGAGAACGTGCCGCGGCTGGAGGCCGGCTCGCTCGACCTGGCTCTGGTGCAGGGCGAGGTGGTCCACGAGGCGCTCACCGGCGTCGGCCGCGCCCCGGCGGACCTGCGCGTCCTCGCCGCGATGTACTCCACCCCCGGCATGTTCGTGGTGCGGGCGGACGCGTCCTACCGGTCGATCGACGATCTCAAGGGACGCCCGGTCGCCTTCGGGGCGCGCGGATCGGGGCTCATCATCCTCGCGCGCTACGTGCTGGACGGCCTCGGGCTCGACCGCGACCGCGATTTCCAGGCTGTGCTTCTCGACGCGGCGGGCGACGGGCCCGCCATGGTCATGGACGGGCGGGCCGCCGCGCTCTGGGGCGGCGGCATCGGCTGGCCGGGCTTCACCGCGGTGGCGCGGGGGCCGGCGGGCGCGCGCTTCCTGGTGCCGGATCTCGACGGCATCCAGCGGATCCAGCGCAAGCACCCGTTCCTCAAGCTGATGCTGGTGCCGGCCGGCTCCTACCCGGGCCAGACCGCCGAGCTGCACTCGGTGGGCTCGTGGAGCTTCATCATGGCGCGGCCCACGCTGGCCGACGAGGTGGCGTATCGCCTGGCCCGCGCGCTGCACCGGGGTGAGGGCGCGCTCGGCGCCCGCCTGGCGCAGGCGCGCGAGACCACCGCGGCCAACACGGTGGCCGCGGTCGCGCGGCCGGAGCTGCTGCACCCGGGCGTCCGCCGGTACCTGCTGGAGGCCGGGCTGGTGGCCCGGTAGACCCGAGCCGGCTGCATGGCCGAATCGAGGACCCGGATCCGCGAAGGCCTGCCGCACCCGCTCGGCGCCACCTGGGACGGGCTCGGCGTCAACTTCGCGCTCTTTTCCGCGCACGCGACCAAGGTGGAGCTCTGCCTCTTCGACGCCACCGGCCGGCGGGAGGTCGAGCGCATCGAGATGCCCGAGTACACCGACGAGGTCTGGCACGGCTATCTGCGTGACTTGCCGGCGGGGGCGGTCTACGGCTATCGCGTCCACGGGCCGTACGAGCCGGACGCCGGCCACCGCTTCAACGCGAACAAGCTCCTCCTCGATCCCTACGCCAAGGGCCACCTGGGCAAGCTCGCGTGGCGACCGGAGATCTTCGGCTACACCGTCGGCCACCCGGACGAGGATCTCTCCTTCGACAAGCGGGACAGCGCCCGGTTCGTGCCGAAGTGCCGGGTGATCGACCCCGCCTTCACGTGGACCCGCGACCGGCGACCGGGCACGCCCTGGGAGCGCACCGTCATCTACGAGGCCCACGTCAAGGGGCTGACCAAGCGCCATCCGCTCGTGCCGGAGGCGCTGCGCGGCACCTACGCGGGGCTCGCCTGGTGGGACGTCGTCGAGCATCTCAAGGACCTGGGCGTGACCGCGGTCGAGCTGCTGCCGATCCACGCCTTCGTCGACGACGGCTACCTGCTCGACAAGAAGCTCACCAACTACTGGGGCTACAACACCATCGGCTTCTTCGCCCCCGAGCCCCGCTACTTCGCCAACGGGGACGCGTCCGAGTTCAAGCAGATGGTGGCGCATCTCCACGACGCGGGGCTCGAGATCATCCTCGACGTGGTCTACAACCACACCGCGGAGGGCAACGAGCGTGGGCCGACGCTCTCGTTCAAGGGCATCGACAACGCCTCCTACTACCGGCTGCTGCCGGAGCCGCGGCACTACATCAACGACACCGGCACCGGCAACACCGTCAACCTGAGCCATCCGCGGGTGCTGCAGATGGTGACCGATAGCCTGCGCTACTGGGCCACCGAGATGCACGTCGACGGCTTCCGCTTCGACCTCGCGACCATCCTGGGCCGGGAGCCCTACGGCTTCGACCAGGGCGGCGGCTTCCTCGACTCGTGCCGGCAGGACCCGGTGCTCAACCAGGTGAAGCTGATCGCGGAGCCGTGGGACCTGGGCCCGGGCGGCTACCAGGTCGGCGCGTTCCCGCCCGGGTGGGCCGAGTGGAACGACCGCTTCCGCGACACGGTGCGCGCCTACTGGCGGGGCGACGACGGCAAGGTCGGCGATCTCGCCTCGCGGCTCGCGGGCTCGGCCGACCTCTTCGACGAGCGCGGCCGGAAGCCGTGGGCGAGCGTGAACTTCGTCACCGCCCACGACGGCTTCACCCTCAACGACCTCGTCTCCTACAACGACAAGCACAACGAGGCCAACGGGGAGGAGAACCGCGACGGCAGCTCGAACAACCTCTCGTTCAACTACGGGGTGGAGGGGCCGAGCGACGATCCGGCGATTCGGGCGCTACGCGAGCGCCAGAAGCGCAACATGCTGGCCACCTTGATCCTGTCGCGCGGCACCCCGATGATGCTGGCCGGCGACGAATTCGGCCACACCCAGCGGGGCAACAACAACGCGTACTGCCAGGACAACGACATCAGCTGGCTCGAGTGGCCCGAGATCGGCGACGAGGGGCGGGCCCTCACCGCCTTCGTGCGCAAGCTGACCTTCCTGCGCCGCGCCTTCCCGATCCTCCGACGCGGGCGCTTCCTCACCGCCCAGTGGAACGAGGAGCTGCAGGTCAAGGACGTCACGTGGATCAACGCGGACGGCTCCGAGATGGGCCGGCCGCAGTGGGACGACCCGAACATGCGCTGCTTCGGGATGCTGCTCGACGGGCGCGGGCAGGAGAGCGGGATCAAGCGGCAGGCGGGAGACGCGAGCCTGCTGCTGGTCATGAACGCGTACCACGACGTGGTCAAGTTCACCCTGCCCGCGCTCCTGGGGGGCTCGCGCTGGCTCTGCATGCTCGACACCAACCAGCCGGAGCGCTCGGACTCGCCCGCCTTCAACGTGGGCGAGGTCTACGACGTGACCGCGCGCTCCTTCCTGCTCTTCGCCGGCCTCACCGCGGGCAACCCCGGCCGCGCCGTCCAGCGCATCGCGCTGGAGTTCGCCGCCCGCACCGCCCGCGACTAGCTCGGGGTCAGGTCTTACATTCCGACATTTTTCTGCGTTCGGCGGACTTGGTCGCTCGCGGAAAAATGTCGGAATGTAAGACCTGACCCCATCCCATCAGAGAAACGGTCGCAGATCTACGCGGCGGCCGGTGTGGGCGGAGAGGTAGGCGCCGTAGATGACCGCGGTGACGTCGCGGGCGAGCGGACCGTTCGAGAGAGGCTCCCGGCCAAGGGCCACGCACTCCACGAAGTCCTGTATCTCCTGTGGGTAGCCGGTGGTCCACTCCTCGTCGGGCTGGGGCGCGGTCCAGCCGGCCTTGGTCTCGATCTTCTCCACGATGTACTCGTCGCCGAACACGGCCGCGTCGGGCGCGTAGGCCTGCACCACGTCGTTGGGGTTGATGTTGCAGAGCACCACCGCCTTGGCCCCGTAGATCGCCATCGAGTTGCGGATGCCGCCCAGCACCGTGTCGGCAGCCGAGATCTGGGCCACCGTGCCGTCGTCGAAGGTGATCAGCATCGTCCCCCAGTCCTCCACGTCCGCCCCCTCGACGACGTTGAGGTAGCGCGGCGTCGAGGCCCGGAAGGTGGCGGTCTCGGTGAGCTGGGCGACCTCGGCCGTCACCGACGCCGGCCGCACCGGCGCGCCCCGGAGCCGCCGGCCCTCGTCGGCTTTCAGGTAGAGCGCGCCCCCGAGCGGGTGGCAGGCCTTGCCGATCAGCGAGCCGCCGCCCCCGGTTGCCCAGTGCTTGTTGACCGGGGCGTGCGTCCCGGAGTGGCTCTCCTCGCCGATCATCCGCAAGATGGGCCCGCCGGAGGCCGCGAGCAGCCGCCGCGCCTTCTGGATGGGCGGCGCGTACACCCAGTTCTCCGCGTAGCAGAGTCGCACCCCCGCGGCGGAGGCGGCGGCAAGGACCTGGTCGGCGGCGGCCAGCGCGCGGCGCAGCATCTCGTCGCGCGACGTGGTCGGCGGCCCGAAGAACCCGGTGAGTGGCTTCTCCACGATCACGTGCTTGCCCGCCCGCGCGGCCTCGATCGCCATCGGCGCGTGGTGGTGCGGCGGCACGCAGAGATCGATCAGGTCGACCTCGGGATCGGCCAGGATCGCGCGGAAGTCCGCCACCGCGCGCGCCACCCCGAACTGGCGCGCGTAGGCCTGCGCGCGCTCGGGGCGCGTGGCGGTGACGCACGCCAGCTCGACGTCCACCCCGCGCACGTGACGGTACGCGAGCCCGTGGATGTGGGCGACGAAGCCCGCGCCCACGATGCCCACCCGCACTCTCGGTGGTGTCGCCATCCCGTCCCCTTTCCGCTCGGATCCGTGTCGACGGGCCCGGTCAGCGCGCCCGCAGCCGCCACCAGCCCAGCAGCAAGGCCACCCCGGTGAGCCCGATCGTCCCGTTGGTGGCCAGGGCGCGCTGCACGCCCCAGCGCTCCGACATCGCGCCCACCAGGAACGCGCCGATCGGGAACACCCCACCCCACACCAGCGTGTAGATGCTCATCACCCGCCCCCGCAGGACGTCGGTCGACGCGAGCTGCATGGTGGTGTTGCACGAGACCACCAGCACGATGCCGAAGAAGCCGGTCACGAACAGCATGGCCACCGCCGGCCAGAACGTGCGCACGAGCGAGAGCCCGATCAGCCCGCCGCAGGCCACCGCGGCAGCGGCGAACATCAGCGCCCAGGCCGGCCGGCGCGAGCCCAGCATCCCGAGCGTGAGCGCGCCCGACACCGCGCCCACTCCGAGCGAGGCCATCAGGAAGCCGAAGCCCTCCGCGCCGAGCCCCAGCACGGTGCGGACCACCAGCGGCACGTAGACCGTGAAGTTGAACACGCAGAAGCTCACCATGAGGCAGAGCCCCAGGGCCAGCCGCATCTCGGGCTTCCGCCACACGTAGCGGATGCCGGTGAGGATCTCCTCGCCCACCCCCGCGCCCGAGCGCGGCTGCGGCAGCCCCCGGGTGCGCAGGGTCGCCATCATCGCGATCGCGATGGCGAAGCCGACGCCGTTGGCCACGAAGGCGGGCGCCACACCGAAGGCCCCGATCAGGAGCCCGCCGATGCTCGGGCCCACGATGCGCGCGCCGTTGAACGAGGCCGAGTTCAGCGACACCGCGCTGCTCAGGTCCGAGCGGCCGACCATCTCCGCCACGAAGGACTGCCGGGCGGGACTGTCGAGCACGTTGGCGAGCCCGACCCCGGTGGCGAGCACCGCGACGTGCCAGTACTGCACGTGGCCGGAGGCCACCAGCGCGGCGAGGGCCAGGGCCTGGCAGCCCAGCACGGTCTGGGTGACGATCAGGAGCCGCCGCTTGGGCAGGCGATCGGCGAGGGCGCCGGACACGATGGAGAAGAGGAGGATCGGCCCGAACTGGAGTGTGCCGATCAGGCCGAGCTTGAGCGGGGAGGACGTGAGCTGGAGCACGAGCCAGGACTGGGCCACCGTCTGCATCCACGAGCCGATCTGGGCCACGAGCTGCGCCACGAAGAACCGGCGGAAATCGGCATGGCGGAACGCACGGAGCCCGGTGGGCAGCGCCATCGGCGGCCGATCAGCCGCCGACCACGCCCTGGGTGTTCACGAAGATCGAGTAGAGCGACTGGCTTGCGGCGAGGAAGAGCCGGTTGCGCCGCAGGCCCCCGAAGCAGAGGTTGGCGCAGCGCTCGGGGAGCAGGATGCGACCGATGACCCGGCCGTCGGCATTGTAGATCGCGACCCCGTCGAGCCCCTCGCCCCCACCCCAGCCGCACCAGAGGTTGCCGTCGGTGTCGCAGCGCATCCCGTCCGGGATGCCGGCTCCCGCGTCGATGAAGACGCGGCCGTTGGCGAGCGCGGTGCCGTTGTCGACCACGTCGAAGACGCGGATCTCGCGCGGCATCGCCCCCGACACCACCACGTAGAGGCGGCGCTCGTCGGGCGAGAAGCAGAGACCGTTGGGCCGCGGGACGTCGCCGGTGACCACGGTGGCCCGGCCGGTCTTGGGATCGAAACGGTAGACATTGGTGGGCAGCTCGAGGGGGGCCACGTGGCCCTCGTAGTTGCCGAGCACGCCGAAGGGCGGATCGGTGAACCACACGCTGTCGTCGGACTTCACCACCACGTCGTTGGGCGAGTTGAGCCGCTTGTTCTCGAAGCGGTCCATCAGCACCGTGACCGTCCCGTCGTACTCGGTGCGGGTCACCCGCCGGCTGTCGTGCTCGCAGGAGACGAGCCGGCCCTGGCGGTCGCGGGTGTTGCCGTTGGAGTAGCTCGACGGCTTGCGGAAGACCGAGACCGCCCCCGTCTCCTCGTCCCAGCGCATGATGCGGTTGTTGGGGATGTCGCTCCAGAGCACGTAGCGCCCGTCCCCGAACCATACCGGGCCCTCGGCCCAGCGGAACCCGGTGGCGAGCCGCTCCACCGCCGCGTTGAAGATGCGGTACTTGGCGAAGCTCTCGTCGAGGATCTGGAACGCGGGATCGGGATAGCGCACCGGCGTGGTCGACATGGCTCCCGGATGGTCGCCACTCCCGCGGGTGATGTCAATGGGCTTGTGCTACAGTCACGCGTCGATGAGCACGCCCGCGGTGCGGCACCTCTCCAAGGTGGACCCGGTGATGCGCGCGCTCATCCGCCGCGTGGGCGCGTGCGGGCTCGCGATCCGGAATCAGCAGCCCTTCGAGACGCTGGTCCGCGCCATCGCGCACCAGCAGATCCACGGGCGCGCCGCGGAGGCGATCCTGGGCCGCTTCCTCGCGCTCTTCCCGGGTCGGCGCTTCCCCACCCCCGCCGCGGTGGCCGCGATGCCCGCGGCCAAGATGCGGCGCGCGGGGTTCTCGCGGGGGAAGATCCGCGCCATCAAGCACATCGCCCGCAAGGCCCGGGACGGCGGCGTGCCCACCCGACGGGCCTGTCACGCCCTGACCGACGAGGTCCTGATCGAGCGGCTGACCGAGCTGCACGGAGTCGGCCAGTGGACGGTGGAGATGCTGCTGATCTTCACGCTCGGGCGGCCCGACGTGCTGCCGGTCGACGACTTCGGGGTCCGCGAGGGCTTCAAGATCGCCTACCGCCGGCGCAAGCAGCCGACCCCGAAGCAGCTCCGGCGCTACGGCGTCAGATGGAGTCCGTATCGCTCGATCGCCGCGTGGTACCTCTGGCGCGCGGCCGAGAAGGCGCTGCACCGGAAGATCGAGCCGAAGGTCACCTGACCGGCGGCCGCGCCGCCATCTGCTCGGGGCTCATGCCGTAGAAGCTCCGCGCGTTCGCGCCCGACCCGGGCCAGGGATGCGCGCGCAGCACCTCCTCGTTGATATCGGCGCCCCAGCCCGGGCCCTCCGGCAGGAAGATGTGGCCGTTCTTGACCACCGGGGGCTTCGTCACCAGCTCCCCCTTCCAGGCCACGTCGTCGATGTCGATCTCCATGATGCGCACGTTGGGCAGCACCGCACAGAGGTGGAGCGAGTGAAGGTCGGCCAGGTGGCTGTAGTAGTTGTGGGGCGCGATGTTGATCTCGTAGGTCTCGGCCATGCGCCCGATCTGTACCGCCTGCGAGAAGCCGTTCCACGGCACGTCGATGATGGCCACGTCGACCGCGTGCAGCTCGAGGAACGGGCGGTACTGCCGCGTCGTGACCAGGCTCTCGAGCGAGGCGAGACGGGTGGACGTCGACTGCTTGATCTGCAGCAAGGCCTGCGGGTCCCAGTTGTCGTACTCCACCCACTGCATGTCGAACTGCTCGAGCAGCTTGGCGATCCGCAAGACCCCCTCGGTGCGGAAGTTGTAGTTGAGATCGAGGCAGAGGCCGACCTTCGGACCCACCGCGTCGCGGAAGGTGCCGATGAGCCGCTCGATCGCGTCCAGGATCTCCACGCTGGGCGCGCCGTCGGTGGTGTTGATGCCGCTCCCGAAGCCCGGGAAGTACACGGTGGCGGGGTCGCCCGGGATCACCATGTTGGTCTTGAGCGCGGTGAACCCGCGCGCCACCACCTCGCGGCCGAGCGCGGCGATGTCGTCGTAGGTGCGGAGCGGCGGCGTACCCAGCACGTGGCCCATGCGCGCCCGGGTCGTCCCGCAGTGCGACCAGTAGAGCCGCATCCGGTCGCGCAGCGGGCCGCCGAAGAGCTCGTAGACCGGCACCCCGAGCGCCTTGGCCTTGATGTCCCACAGCGCCAGCTCGATGCCCGCCATCGCCTTGTGGGTCACCCCGCCCAGGTTCTGGCGGGTGGCGCGGAGCATGTCCCAGTAGAGCCGCTCGACCGGCCGGGGATCCTGGCCGATGAGCAGCGGGGTCAGGTCGCGCACCGAGCCCGCGATGCCGTGCGGGCTCCGGTTGTCGCTGCATTCGCCCCAGCCCACGAGCCCGTCGTCGGTCTCGACGCGGACGAAGGTCCAGGGCCGCCAGCCGCCGTCACAGTGGAGCGCCTCGACGCGTGCGATCTTCATGGCGAGAGACGATGCCACAGCCGGCGGGCCCGGACAAGATCCATCACGGCCAGGCCGCGGTCCCGCGCCGGAACTGCTCGAGGGTGAGCAGCCGGATGCGCGGATCGGCCGCCGCGGTGGACCGCGCGGCCTCCGTGTTGTAGCCCCACGCGGCCAGGAAGAGCGCGACGTCGTCGAGGTCCGGATGAGTCGTGACGTGCTGGAGCGTCTCCAGGCGGTCCTCGACGAAGGCCAGGCGCGGCCGCCGACCGTGCGCCGCGACCCACGCCGCGATGAGCCCGCGCAGGTTCAGGCACTTGTGCACGCCGGTCTCCTTGCCCTGCACGTCCGCGAGCCGCACCTCCCAGCCGTCGAGGATCAGCCGCGCGAACTCGCCCTCCTTGGTGGTGACGAGCACCGCCTGGGCCGGCTCCGCGACGAGCCGACGCAGCTCCTCGACCGGGCCGTATGGCGCGTGGAGCCCGAGCCAGCCGGGCAGATCGGTCGCGATCCGCGCGCGGCGTACCCGGTCCAGGGTCTGGCCCAGCCGCTCGATCAGCGCGGGACCCGCCAGCGGCCCCCCTTTGACAACCTCGTCCCGGACGCCCTCCCAGCCGCCCAGGATCTCCGCGGGCGGCCGGCCCTGCGTGATCGCGTGGAGCAGCACCGGCATCTCCCACCCGCTGAGGATCACCGGGCGCAGGGTCGCGAAGGCCTCGAGGTGATCGGCCGCCGGCATCGGCTCCGCCGGCCATACCTCGGCGTGGGTGCGCCGGCTCGTCTCGAAGTACTCGCGCATGCCGTCGCAGCAAACGCCGTCGAAGTCGAGCGCCAGGATATCGGGAGCGATCACGGGGCGACACCCGGGTGACGCGCGCGGGACGACGGCGCCGAGGGACGAGGCCCGTAACCGACGGACTTTTCAGTCATCGGGGACTGGCGTAGCTCTTGCTCGATACGCGGGTGCCATGGGCTCACCGGAGCGCAGGATCCGCGCGGTGCCGTCTCCCCACGCGGCAGAGTCCGCCGACGTGCAGGCGCGGCTCGCGAGCCTCGAGGCCGAAGCCGCGGAGCTGCGCGCGGAGGTGGCCTGGCTGCAGGACGACCTGCGCTGGCTCGCCGGCCTGGACGACGAGACGGACAAGGAGCCCGGCTTCCTCTCCCGGGGCTGGCTCGCCGCCGGCTGGGTGCGGGCCTCCCTGCTCCTGGCCTCGGTCGGCCTGGTCACGCTCGTGTCGGTACCCTACCTGTCGCATCTCCTCGATCTCGCCGGTGCCCCGGATCCGGCCCCGGCCGCGGCCGCCGAATCCGCGCCCGCGGTGTCGCCGCGGGCGGCGCTGGGACCCCCACCACGAGAAGAATACATCGCGGTCCCGGTGCGCGCGGACGCCGCCGATGTCCCCCCGCCCACGCGGCTCCGCCAGCCCGCGCCGGCGCGGGCCCGGGCCGCGGTCGCCCGCCAGCACTCCCGATTCCTCGAAACACCCCCCGGTGCGACGGCCGGGACGGCCCCGCTGCGCGGCGAGAGCCCCTAGCCGCCCTCCGGCCGCGGCAGGCGGCTGCCCCACACCGACAGCGCGGCGACCGCCGCCGCGCCGGCCGCGATCGAGAACGCAATCGCGTAGCTGCCCGTCGCGTCGAAGATCCGCCCGGCCAGCCACGCCCCCAGCGCGCTGCCGAGCGCGCTCGCCACCTGGGTCGCCCCGAAGATCGCCCCGAAGTTCGGCCCCCGGAGCCGGTCGCTCATCATGGCCGGCACCACGAAAGCGGTGACCGAGTAGCCGAGCCCGAACAGCACGCCGTAGCCCAGGGCGAGCCACGCCGACGGCGCGGCCGCGACCAGCCACAGCACGCCGACGCCCCCGATCATCCCCACCATCCCGAGCGCGTAGACCGCCTCGCGCGGGAAGAGATCCGACACGCGTACCGAGGCCGCGAAAGGCCCAGCGCCAGCCGAAGGCGTCGATGAGCCCCTGGCACAACGGAACGACCAGGAAGATGCCGAGGCCCACGCCGGAGCCCGCGATGCCGAGCGCCAGCCCGAGCCGCGCGTGCCATTGTCGCTGCACCAGGACCACCGCGGGCGTCCACCCCGCGGTGGCCACGCCGATCGCGGTCATGAGGCCGAAGGCCAGGTAGAGGTGCCACGCGCGGGTGACGAAGCTGTCGGCCCAGAGCGAGGCCGCGAGCAGCACGCCGCCGATCAGGATGAACGGCGCGGGCCGAAGCGATCCGCGAGCGCGCCCAGCACCGGGCCCGCCCCCCCGCTCACCAGGGTGAAGACCGAGAACGCGCCCGCGAGGACCGACCGGCTCCAGCCGAACTCACGGAGGAGGGCGACGAGGAAGACGCTGTAGGCGTACCAGACCCCGTAGGCCAGCGCGAGGGTGACCACGGTGACGGCGAGGGCGGGGTACGCCGGGAGGCGGGGCGCGGCCACGGGATCGGGGCGCATGGGCACCCCGCTACCTTTGGGACATTGGACGTGCTGTGTATCAGATTGTGGTACGGGAGGTCAACGGCTTAAGCTTTCGCGAGCCACTGCACGCTGGTCAGCGCCTCCGACACCTCCCACAGCTTCCGCGAGGCCGCCTCGTCCCGCGCCGGCTTCGGAACCCCCGGGGCAGACGCGCCGCCGGTAGCGAAGACGGCCACAAGCCCGAGCGGCGCGACGGTCCTCTGTCGGGCCACATCCTGAGCGGACGAGGGGTCAGCGGCTAGGACATCCCGCGCCAACATCTGCGGGGTCGTGGAGGCGGTCGGGTCAAGCGGGAGCGGGGCGGATGGGCGCCCCACTAGGCCGTCAGGTCACTCCGGTTGGAAGGCGCGCGGATCGGCGGCGACGCGTCGGCCGAGGAGGTCTCGCTCCTCGGTAAGGCTCGGGTCGAGCCGGACCGCGGTCTGCAGCTCGCGCACGCCCTCGCCGTCGCGGCCCAGGCTCAGCAGGCTGCGGCCGAGGTACGCGTGGACGAAGGCGTCGTTCGGATTGATGGCGAGCGCGGCCTGGTAGGCGGGCACCGCCTCGTCGTACCGCCTGAGCGAATAGAGGGCGAGGCCCAGGTTCACCCAGGCGCGGAAGTGGTTGGGGTCGAGCCGGATCGCGGACTGCAGCCACTCGAGCCCCAGCTCGGCCTCGTCCATGTCCATGTAGAGGCGGCCCAGGTTGGCGTAGGGCCAGGAGAACTCCGAGTCGGCCGCGATGGCCCGCTGGTAGACGACCGCCGCGCCTCCGTGGTCGCCGAAGCGGTGGTGGAGGTTGTAGGCGGCGATGTTGAGGGACTCCGCGATCTTGGGCACGTCGCGGGCGGGGAGGCGCTCGCGCAGGAAGGCCAGCGCCTCGCGGCGCACCCGCGGGTCGGCCGAGTGGCGGCTCCGATCCAGCAGCACGAGCCGCGCCAGGCGGACCATGCCGCCGTCGGTCAGGCTGCGGCCCAGCGCCAGGAGGCAGTCGGTCTGCTCCGGCGCGGCCAGCATCCCGACCAGCGCGCGCGTCTCGGCCGCGTCGCCGCGGGCGCCCGCGCAGTAGTCGGCGCCGGCCCGGACCCAGCCGCGGGCCCGCGCCAGGTCGAGCGCGCGGGCCGTCTCGCCGGCCTCCATCAGCGAGGCGAAGAGCGTGCCCGCCACCACGTCGCGGTCGAGCGCGGCATTGCGGAGGACCACCTGGCCCACCGTGAGCGAGCGGAAGAGCCAGTCGGGCAGCATGCGGGAGAACCGCGAGCCGGCGAGGACCGCGGAGAGGCGCTCGATCCCGTGCCGGCCGGCCTGGGCCACTCGCTCGGGGCGGGTCGGCGCCGCGCTCAAGCTCGCGGTCAGGTAGTCGACGGCGAGCCCGTGGTTGCCCATGCGCTCGGCCATCGCCCCCGCCCGGTAGAAGGTGAGTGCGGAGGGCTCGAGGCGGGCGGCCCGGCCGTAGGCCTCGAGCGCCTCGTCGAACTCGCCGAGCGCCTCGGCCATCGCGCCGCGCCGCGTCTGGGCCTCGAGCGAGGCCGGCTCCGCCACCGCCGCCGTCCGGTAGTGGTTGAGCGCCTCGCGCAGTGCGTGCTGGCGGGCCGCGTCGTCTCCCGACTGGAGCGGGCCCCGCACCCGCGCGTCCGGCCCGCTGCAGCCCGCGAGCAGGACGCCGGCCACGAGGACGAAACTACCGAGCAGGTATCGTCGGTGGCGCCGCATCGCGCCTTCCACGCGGCAACATTCTTGCCACCCCGGTGACGGGGCTAAGTGCGTGGATTTGCGGCGGCGACTCCCGGGTGTCGACGGCTGATCATCCGTCGGTTGACAGACCTAGCGTCCGGTGTCGACCGGACACCGGTCGGAGCCGCCTACGGAGCGACCAGGCGGAACCGGATGCCGCAGATGAGCACGAGCCCTCGCCGCGCCGGGTCCGAGCAGTCCAGGTCGAGGCCGGCCAGCCCCTCGCCGCGCCCGTCGCTGGCCTCGGTGAACCGAAGCGTCGCGTCATCGAGGGCGATCGTGCGCTGCCCGTCCCGCATCACGACCGGGCGCTCGATGACCTGGCTCCAGCGCTGCGCGAGACGCTCCGGGTCCTCACTCTGCAGCTCGGCCGCGGTCATGGCCCGGATGAGACCGCCCCGCGCGGGGGGACGGGTCCCGTCGTACGCGGCCGGATGCCAGGGACCGCCCGGCGCGCGGGCCCCCTCCTCCCAGGAGAACGAGAGCATGGCCGCGCCGACGTCGCGCGGGTGCAGCTGCAGCTCGCGGTACTCGGGATAGCCGATCTCGTTAGCGATGCGGACTCCCACCGCCTCGCAGCGCGTCCGGCGGGCGGCCAGATCGTCGCACTGGGTGATCACCATGTAGCCGCCGTCGCCGCCGCGGCGCTCGAGGTACCGGCCGGCGGTGGTGCCGTCGTGCACCGGCGCGACCACTTCGAGATAACCGTCGCCCACCGGGAACAGGGCGTTCTCGAGCCCGAACTTGCCGACCCCGGGGTCGCGGTGGCACACCTCGAGGGCCAGCACCGAGCGGATCTCGTCCACCACCGGGGCCAGGCTCCGCGCGACCAGGCAGATCTGCCGCATCCGCAGGCCGCTCATGCCGGGCGCTCCGCTTCCTTGGCCGCCATCTTGCGCTTCAGCTCCTCGGGGGTCAGGCGCACGATGTCCTCGTTCTGGTGGGAATAGAGCTTGTGGCCCTCGGTGTCGAGCTGCTCGAGCTCGAGGCGGCCGGCGAGGACGTCGTCCTTCCAGCGCCGGTGCTGGGCCTCGCGGGCGTGGAACTCGGGCATGACCTCGCGGGCGAACAGCTCGAGGCTGCCGCAGATGTCCTCGTGGCTCGTGCGCCCGGTCTGGTTGAGCAGGATGACCTGGTCCACGTTGGCCGCCTCGAACTCGGCGAGCCGGCGTCGGATGGTCTCCGGTGACCCGATGAGGCCGGCCTCGAGCGTCTCCTGGGCCTTGGGGGTGTGCCGCCACTCCTGGTAGAGCTTCCACATGTCACCCCGGCCGGGCTCGGCCATGCCGTGGCGGCCGTAGTGGGAGAGGCAGAACACGAAGAAGGTCCAGCCCGCCGCCTTCTCGCGCGCCTCCTCGTCGGTGGGGGCGCACATGAAAGCGCTCACCATCGCGATGTTGGCGTTGATCGGGTAGTCGGCGAGGCGCTTCAGATCGCGGGTGAAGCTCGTATAGTAGCGGTTCACCCAGGCGCGCGCCGCCTCGGGCGAGACGAACTGGAAGCCGAGCGCGCCCATGCCCCACTGCCCCGCGCTGGCGATGGTGGCGATGTTCGAGCACGCCACCCAGAGCGGCGGGTGCGGCTTCTGCCGGGGCTTGGGAATGACGTTGCGGGCCGGGAAGTCGAAGAACTGGCCGTGGTACTCCACCGCATCCTGGGTGAAGCAGGGGACCAGCACCCGCACCGCCTCCTCCCAGACTTCACGCTTGTCTCGTACCCGGCGGCCGAAGGGGTGCAGCTCGATCGGCCCCTGTCCTTCTCCGAGCCCCAGCTCCACGCGGCCGCCGGACAGCAGATCGAGCGTGGACACGCGCTCCGCCACCCGGATCGGGTGATTGGTGGGGAGCTGGATGATCCCGTGGCCCAGCCGGATGCGGCTCGTGCGCTGGGTGGCCGCGCCGAGGAACACCTCCGGCGCGGAGGAGTGCGAGTACTCCTCGAGGAAGTGGTGCTCGACCTCCCACGCGTAGTCGTAGCCCAGGCGATCGGCCAGCTCGATCTGGGTGAGCGAGTCCTGGAGCAGGCGATACTCGCTGTCCGCGCCCCAGGGTCGCGGAAGCTGATGCTCGTAGAAGATGCCGAACTTCATGTCGCGCGCAGGACGTGCCCCGGGCCTTGCCCGTCGGAACGGTCCGGCCGATCGGGCATGCGTCCCTCCTGGATGACCGGGTGGCCGTTGACGAACGACCACACGATCCCGCTCGCCCGTTGCACGAGCCGCGGGCCGCCGCCGGGCAGGTCGTGGACCAGCTCCGGCTCGTGGTCGGCGATGGTGCGCGGGTCGAACACCGTGATGTCGGCCGCGAGCCCGGCCCGGAGCCGCCCGCGGTCGCGCAGCCCGAACAGCTCGGCCGGCATGGAGGTGATGCGGCGCACGCCGTCTTCCAGCGAGAGCGCGCCCCGGTCGCGCACCCAGTGGCCGAGAAGCCGGCTCGTCTGGCCCGCCTCGCAGAAGAGCGTCAGGTGGGCGCCCGCGTCGGAGAGGCCGATGAGCGAGCGCGGGTGGGTGAAGATCTCGGCCACCGAGGCCGCGTCGGTGTTCATCACCGCGACCGTGAACTGGGTCTGGAGATCGTCCTCGAGCGCCAGGTCGAAGAAGGCGTCGATGACGTCCTGGCCGCGCCGCCTCGCCGCCTCGCTGACCGGCAGGCCCACCAGGGCCTTGAAGCGCTCGGCGCCGACCTGGTGCACGCGGAGCGGCGCGGTGTCGCCCTGGAAGAGCGGGGTGCGCCCGACTGAGTCGCGGAACTCGGCGCGAAAGCCCGCGTCGCGGAAGAGCGTGCGCCAGCCGGTGACCGGCGCGTCGAGCACGCGCTGCCAGACCGGGAAGCGGAAGAACACGAAGGCGCCCGACAGATCGAACGTCGCGGTGAGCGGAGACGTGGTCACCTGTGGATAGATGGCGACGCCGTCCCGGGCGAGCGCCTCGATGCGGGCGAGGATCGCGCGGTGCTCCTCGGGATGCGACGGGTTGTGGCGCAGGGAAACCAGCGTGACCGGCCGGTTGGCCGCGCGGGCCAGCTCGGCGAAGCGGTCGACCTCGGCCATCCGATCGGGCCGCGTCCCGCCGATGGTCAGCTCGAGGATGCCGCGCCCCGAGGCGCCCATGGTCCGCACGAGGATCGTCAGCTCGTCGTCGTGGGCCAGGCGGCTCGGCACCGGGCGGCCGCGATCGCCCACGTGGTTCTTGTTCGTGGTCGACGACAGCCCGACCGCGCCCCGCGCCATCGCCTCGGTCACGAGCCCGCCCATGCGCGCGATCTCGTCGGGGGTGGCCTCGCGCTCCCAGGCCTCGTTGCCCATGACGTACTGGCGGATCGCCGAGTGGCCGATGAAGCAGCCCACGTTGGTCCACGGGCCCAGCCGCTCGACGCCGTCGAGGTACTGCCCGAACGTCTCCCAGCCCCAGCGGATGCCGCGGGTCAGCGCCTCGAGCGGCATGCCCTCCACGTAGGTGAGCATCCGCATCAGGGTCTCGCGGTCCCCCTCCCGGCACGGGGCGAGCGTGAACCCGCAGTTGCCCATCACCACGGTGGTCACGCCGTGCCACGACGAGCAGGAGGCGAACGGATCCCAGGTGAGCTGGGCGTCGTAGTGGGTGTGTGGGTCGATGAAGCCGGGCGCGACCACTAGGCCGTCGGCTTCTATCTCGCGCGCGCCACGGCCGACCACCGTCCCGACCTCGACCAGCCGTCCCTCCTGCACCGCCACGTCGCCGCGGCGACCGGGGGCGCCGGTGCCGTCGACGATCAGTCCACCGCGGATCACGAGGTCGTGGGTAATAGTAGTCAATGAGTTCGCCTTGTTACGCCAGTTGGCGTGTGGGCTGCCCTCTCCACTTGCATCGGTTCTTGCACCAGGGCGGACAACGTTCGGGCGGCGTCCCGCTCGGAGACGATGTTGTGCCGCTCGAAAACACTCCGGGTCTTGTGGCCGGATAAGGTCATGGCGACCCGCTGAGGGATGCCACCTCGGACCATGTTGCGGATCGCCGTCCGACTCATATCGTGGGGGATTCTACCGGGAACGCCTACGGCCTTGCAGGCTTTCCCCCACACGTGGCGAACGTCCCTGATTGGCTTCCCGGCCCCCATTTGCGGCGGGTCGTGTCATCACGCCCTCGGGCCGTATCGCCGCCGAAGCAACCGAAGTCCACTGGGGGGCCGGCTCCAAAGGAAGCCCGACGCCCCCAGCGCGCGCCCATTTCAGGGCATCTGCCTTGCCAGCTCGTACTCGCAATATCCGTCGAGGATGTTCGGGCGCCATCATCCCCCGGTCCGCTCACACCTCGCCTTGAGTTCGTCCTGGCTATAGACCGGTGAGGCCGGCCAGGTGGCGCAGCCCGTCACCAGCACCA
>WNFF01000052.1_pt1 | contig 98180 bp, 89 predicted proteins | sample 5400441 | NCBI WGS metagenome assembly WNFF01 (sample SAMN13153345, study PRJNA577476) | soil metagenome | isolation source: 120 cm saprolite under Douglas fir tree site 2 hole 3 replicate 1 | place: USA:California | collected 2015-04-18 | reverse complement strand
TCGTTGCAGCAAAAATGCCGAGCTTTGTCATGACAGCCCCCTGCCCCAACTTTGACCATCGTGACTTGGAAGATGTCGGCTGCAAGACACATTCCGACCTTGGCAGAAAGATTTCGATCCAGTGGCGTCCGCGCCACAGTTTCTTACACGGGCCTGACTACGAATCTCGGTTTCCTGGCGCTGTCAACGCCGGCGAACCAAACCCATTGAGCTAGAACTGGCGCAGCAGGATGAAGCTGGCGCGGGCGCTGAGCAAACCAAAGTATGAGGCCTTCGGTCGTTGGCTTATCCAGTGAATCCAAAGATATAGCTGGTCGGAGCGTGGCGCTGAGCCTATTTGCTTGACGAATACGCTGAGCCTATTTCCTTAGGGAATACTGAGCCTATTTCCTTGGGGAATACAAAGCACAAGGCGTCGGTCTTCTGTGTTGCAGGACATCACGAACGGTGATCGACAAGTATGGAGAGATATGATGAAGGCACTTATCGCTGCTCTCGCATTGATCACGCTGGTCGCCAGCCCGGCCTTCGCTCGGCCCGCCGCGCGGGCTTACACGCCGGGCACGTTCATTTTCCCGACAGATCAACAACTTTGTCGGTCCGGACAAGCCGACTTCTGTCACTGGCGGGGATACCCCCTTTGGCAGTGGTATAGCGGCGCCTAGTCGATCACCTGCCGGTTTAATTTCAAATGCGCCGCCCTAGCGCGATCACACTGCAATTCCCTCGTGATAGGCGGTCAGCCAGCCCCAGGAGCCCGAACCGTATCCGCGCTTGATCACGCGCTCCTTGTAGATCTGGGCGATGATCTCGCCATCGCCCGCGAGCAGCGACTTGGTGGAGCACATCTCCGCGCACAGCGGCAGCTTGCCCTGAAGCATGCGGTTGGCGCCGTACTTGTTGTATTCCTCGATGCTGCCGGGAACTTCCGTCCCGCCGCCGCCGGCGCAATAGGTGCATTTGTCCATCTTGCCGCGCGAGCCGAAGTTGCTGAGCTTGGGATATTGCGGCGCGCCGAACGGGCAGGCGTAAAAGCAATAACCGCAGCCGATGCACAGATCCTTCGAATGCAGGACGACGCCGTCGTCGGTCGAGAAAATGCACCTGACCGGGCAGACCGCCGCGCAGGGAGCGTCGGTGCAGTGCATGCAAGCCATGGAGACCGAGCGCTCGCCCGGCTTGCCGTCGTTGATGGTGACCACACGTCGTCGGTTGATGCCCCACGGCACCTCGTTCTCGTTCTTGCATGCGGTGACGCAGGCGTTGCACTCGATGCAGCGGTCGGCGTCGCAGAGAAACTTCATCCGCGCCATGTCGGGTCTCCTCACGCCGCCCTGATCTGGCAAAGCGTGGCTTTGGGTTCCTGCATGCCGGTCACGGGATCATAGCCATAGGTCGTGAGCGTATTGACGCTCTCGCCCAGCACGTAGGGATCGGCGCCTTTGGGGTATTTGCTGCGTTGGTCCACCCCCTCGAACCAGCCAGCGAAGTGATAGGGCATCCACACGACGCCTTTGCCGATGCGCTCGGTGATCGACGCCTTCATTCGCGCCTTCGAGTTGCCCTCGGGGCCAAAAACCCAGACCCAGCTGCCGTTTTTGATGCCACGCTCGGCCGCGTCGGCCGGATTGATCTCGACGAACATGTCCTGCACCAACTCGGCCAGCCACTTGTTGGAGCGCGTCTCCTCGCCGCCGCCCTCGTAATCCACCAAGCGGCCAGAGGTCAGGATCAGTGGAAATTGCTTCGCAGTGCCTTTTTCAACGGCCGTCTTCTGCACCGTAAAACCGAGATTGGGGACGCGGAACTGAAGGGCATCGGGCAATGTCGGGTATTTGCCGACGAGATCGGGACGCGACGTAAAGATCACCTCGCGGTGGACCGGAATGGGATCCGCCAAATTCCATGCGATCGTGCGCGCTTTCGCGTTGCCATAAGGGCTGGACCCATGCGCGATCGCGACCCGTTGGATGCCGCCGGAGAGATCGGTCGACCAGGAGACGATGTCGGGATTGTTGCCGCCAACTTTCTCAATCACCGTAAGTTCCTGAGGCGTGAGATCCTTGTCCCATCCGAGCTTCTTGAGCACGCCGAGCGTGAACTCGGGATAGCCGTCCTTGAGCTCGGAGCCGACCGAATAGGACCCATCGGCGAGCAAGCTTTCACCGTTGCGTTCAACGCCGAAGCGAGCACGGAAGGTACCGCCGCCTTCCTTCACCGCCACGTTAGTGTTGTACAGGATCGGGCTGCCGGGGTGTTTCAACTCGGGCGTGCCCCAGCACGGCCACGGCAGGCCGTAAACTTCGCCGCCCACCTCCGGATCGTCCTTCGGCGCGCGCAGCGTCACCACGTCGAATTTGGACTGGTTGCGCATATGCGCTTTGAGCCGCTCGGGCGACTGGCCGCAATAGCCGGTGGACCAGCCACCGCGATTGATCTCGCGCAGGATGTCCTCGGCCGAGACGTGGCCGTTCTCGACCTTGATGTTCTTGAACAGTTGCTCGGCGAAGCCCAGCTTGCGCGCCAGCAGGTACATGATGTCGTAATCGTTCTTGCACTCGAAGACCGGTTTGACGATCTGCTCGCCCCATTGCAGCGAGCGATTCGAGGCGGTGCGCGATCCGTTCATTTCGAAGCTGGTACATGCCGGCAGGATATACGTGCCGTTCTTGCGCTCGGAGAGGACCGCCCACGTGGTCGGATACGGGTCGCACACGACCAGCAGGTCGAGCTTCTCGATCCCTTTGGCCGCCTGCGGCATGCGCGTAATCGTGTTGCCGCCATGCCCCATGACGAACATGGCTTTCATCGTGTCCGGCTGCGACACCTGGTCCTTCGGCAGCAAAGTCGCGTCGAACCAGCGCGTGCTAGTGACACCCGGCGTTTCCATGAATGTTTTGTTGGCGAAGCGCGAGAGCATCCACTCGTAATCGACCTCCCACACGCGGCACCAATGTCGCCAGGCATCCGCGGCAAGGCCGTAGTAAAGCGGCAGCGTCGTCACATCGAGACCGAGATCGGTCGCACCCTGGACGTTGTCGTGGCCACGGAAGATGTTGGCGCCGGTGCCCATATGGCCGACATTGCCGGTGGCGAGGAGCAGGATGCAGCTCGCACGCACGTTGGCCGTCCCGACCGTGTATTGGGTCTGGCCCATCGCCCAGATCAGGGTGGAGGGCTTCTGCGTGGCGAAGATCTCGGCAATGCGCTTGACCTGCCCTTCCTTGAGGCCGGTGACGCGCTCCACCTCATCCGGCGGCCACTTCTCGACCTCCTTGCGGATCTCGTCCATGCCGTAGACGCGCTGGCGGATGAATTCCTTGTCCTCCCAGCCGTTGCGGAAAATGTGCCAGAGCATTCCGTAAATGGTCGGAATGTGCACGCCAGGGCGAACGCGCACATATTCGGTGGCGTGCGCGGCCGTCCGCGTGAAGCGCGGATCGATGACGATCATGTTCGCGCGATTGAGTTCCTTTCCTTCGAGGATGTGCTGGAGCGAGACCGGATGCGCCTCCGCCGGATTGCCGCCCATGATCATGATGGTCTTGGTGTTGCGGATGTCGTTGTAGCTGTTGGTCATCGCGCCGTAGCCCCAGGTGTTGGCCACGCCGGCGACGGTGGTGGAGTGACAGATGCGCGCCTGGTGATCCGAGTTGTTGGTGCCCCAGAAGGCTGCGAACTTGCGGTTGAGATAGGCGGCTTCATTGGTGAACTTGGCGGAGCCGAGCCAATACACGGAGTCGGGTCCCGATTTGGCGCGGATTTCGAGCAACTTGGTGCCGATCTCCTCGATCGCCTGATCCCACGAGATTCGCTGCCAGGCCCCATCCACGAGCTTCACTGGGTAGCGCAGCCGGCGTTCGCTCGACACGTCGTCGCGCACCGCTGCGCCCTTGGCGCAGTGCGAGCCGCGATTGATCGGACTGTCCCAAGCCGGTTCCTGTTCGATCCACACGCCGTTGGCCACATGCGCGATGACCGTGCAGCCGACCGAGCAATGCGTGCAGACATTCTTGTGGACCGTGACTGCGGCGTCGAGAGGCGGCGGTGGACCGGCCGGCGCCTTGCGGACAGCACCCACTGACAGAGTTCCGACCGCGGCGAGGCTGCCCGCGACGAGGCCGGATCGGCGCAGAAAGCTGCGGCGATCGAGATCGCCGCGTGCTTGGGCCGGGAGCGCTGCACCCATCGTGCCGCGGCGAACGTGGCGTTGTGCCCGCTTGATCAGCACGATCGTGCTCCCTCACTTCGCCGGATAGCGGTTGACGCGATAAAAGCTCTGCACATCGGCAGAGTCGGCCCGGTAGCGAGCCTTGCGTTTGTCGGGGAACTCTGCGGCTTCCGCCGAATCGCAAGCGCTCGTGGTCGCGACGGCGGCGCCGATCGCCGCCACGCGAAGCAGATCGCGACGAGCGATTGTGGGGTTAAGGCGATTTTCCACGGTGCTGCCTCGATTCACATGACTTCGAGCGGCAAGCGCAGCCAGGATGCCATCGCAACGTTTGGCGCATGACCTTAATGGGCAGCCTGCCCGGGTGCTTTAAGGATCTTGCTGCAAGTGTTCCGATCTTGCGTAGACGGCGAGGTCCGTAACACCACTTCCGGCGCCTTCGACGGCGTCGTTCTTACTGCGATTGTTGGCGGTGCTGATCGCGAGCCTGTCGCCAGCCGTCCCTGCGCAGAATTAGAAGGGCGCGCATGCGAGACGACGATGTGCGGGCCGCCAACAAACGACAAGCGCTCATAAAATCTAGCAATCGGCGGCAAGACCGCGCAAGCCTTTTCTGAAACATTGGCGCCGTTGTGCGACGCGGGCACGGAGTAGCCGCCGGCCGCGATGGTCAGCATACCGGCGCAAGCGGCGCGAGCATCGGGCCGCGGCCATAGCAGTGCGCACGCTTGTGATCTGGAGCAGTTCCATGTTGAAGGCCGAGTCCGGCTCTCTCCGCTTCTCTTCCGCAACGGCGACAGATGCGGCGTCGGGACAACAAAGCGCCGATCGAACCAACGGCCGCGGCACTGCGCTCGGCGACATTGGATTTGTCGGGCTCGGTCGCATGGGCACGGCCATGGCCAAGAACCTGGCCGCCGCCGGCCGCCAGGTGATCGCCTGCGTGCGTCGCCCGGAGCAGATGGGGACGCTGTTAGCGCTCGGGCTCAAACCGACCACCAATCTTGCCGACTTGTTCGATTGCGAGGTGGTCATCAGCATGTTGCCGGACGACGAAGCCGTGCGCGAGGTCGCGCTCGGGCGCCACGGACGCAAGGGTCTCGCCGCCGGGCTCAGGGCGGGCGCCATCCATCTCTCGATGAGCACAATCAGCACCGCGGCTGCCTCGCAACTCGCGAGCGCCCATGCGCGCTGCGGACAGGGCTATGTGGCAGCACCCGTGTTCGGCAACCCGGATGCGGCCAAGACCCGCCAACTCTTCATTGTCGCCGCCGGCGCTCCCACCGATGTCGAGCGTTGCCAGCCGCTGCTGGACCAGCTCGGCCAGCGAACCTTCGCCGTGGGCGACGACCCCGCGCATGCAAACCTTATCAAGCTCATGGGCAACATGCTCACCGCGACGGCGCTGGAGATGCTGGGTGAGACCGTGGCGCTGATGCGTAAACGAGGGCTCGATCCCGCCCGCTTCGTCGAGCTCATGACCAGCACGATGTTCGGTGGCCGCGTGCATCGGATCTACGGCGAGAGGATCGTCGCACAGGACTATGTAGCGGGATTCGCTCTGCCCTTGGTGCTCAAGGATGTGCACCTGGCGCTGGCGGAGGCTGAAAGCGCGGCAGTGCCGATGCCGTCGGTGAACGTGGTGAAAGACCGATTGATGACCGGGATCGCGTGCGGCTACGCGAAGCTGGACTGGACCGCACTCGGCCTGATCGCCGCCGAAGAGGCGGGCGCACCGGTAGCGCAATGCGCGGCGCCTTGAACGAGACGCGCATCGCTGCCATGGCGCACGGCGCGGTCCCTGCAGCATCCAGCCAAAGCCCGTCGAGTTCCGACGGCAAAAGCGATCCGCTCCCTATGAGGCGGTTTTCTCGATCATTCGTACATCATTCCCAGAGAGCCTCGCATGAACTATGACGCATTCTTCGCCACTGCGCTCAGTCGGCTGAGGGAAGAGCGGCGATATCGGGTGTTCGCGGATCTTGAACGCATGGCCGGTCGTTTCCCGCACGCGGTTTGGCACTCACCCACCGGGCCGCGCGATGTCGTGATCTGGTGCTCGAACGATTATCTCGGCATGGGGCAGCACCCCAAAGTCGTCGGCGCCATGGTCGCGGCAGCGACGCGCCTTGGCACCGGTGCCGGCGGTACCCGCAACATTGCCGGTACCAATCATCCGCTCGTCGAGCTCGAGCGCGAGCTCGCCGACCTGCACTGCAAGGAGGCCGCGCTCGTCTTCACTTCGGGCTATGTGTCGAATGAGACCAGCATCGCCACCATCGCCAAGCTCATTCCCGATTGCCTGATCCTGTCCGACGCCCTCAACCACAATTCGATGATCGAGGGCGTCCGCCAGTCCGGTTGCGAGAAGCGGATCTGGCGTCACAACGACACCGCGCACCTCGAAGAATTACTGCGCGCAGCTGCTCCCAACCGCCCGAAGCTGATCGTGTTCGAGACCCTCTATTCCATGGACGGTGACGTGGCCCCGCTGCAGCGCATCTGTGATCTTGCCGAGCGCTACGGCGCCATGACCTACGCGGATGAGGTGCACGCGGTCGGCATGTACGGGGTGCGCGGCGCGGGCGTGGCGGAGCGCGACGGCGCCATGGATCGCATCGACGTGCTGGAAGGCACGCTCGCCAAGGCCTTCGGCTGCGTGGGTGGATACATCGCGGGCAAGAGCGCATTGATCGACGCGGTGCGGTCATACGCGCCGGGCTTCATCTTCACGACCGCCTTGCCACCGCCCGTGTGCGCCGCCGCGACCGCCGCGATCCGTCATCTCAAGAGCTCGAACTGGGAGCGCGCGCGACATCACGAGCGAGCCGGCCGCGTCAAGGCTGTGCTCAATGCCGCCGCGCTGCCGGTCATGCCAAGCGACACCCATATCGTGCCGGTCATGGTCGGGGACCCGGAGCACTGCAAGGCGGCCAGCGATCTGTTGCTCGCCGAGCACGGAATCTACATCCAGCCAATCAACTATCCGACCGTGCCGCGCGGATCGGAGCGCTTACGCATTACCCCAACCCCGTACCACGACGATGCGCTGGTGGACGCGCTCGCCGAGGCGCTCGCCGACGTGTGGGACACGCTCGGGCTCGCCCTCAACCGCCGGCCGCTGGCGGCGGAATGATCACGAGCAAATTTCCAGGGGTGCCGATGACGCCATCCCGCCTGGGCCACGCGTGCCCACGCGGAGTGGGTGAAGAACAGACCTTTTGCGCCGCCGCGTTACATTAGCCCGGACGTAGTCGCCACTGCATTGAAGATTGGGTAGTGTCTCAGTTTGAAATTTCTGGCCGTAGTCGAATAGACCGAATTGGGGCATATTGGGCCGCATGGGGAAGTACGTGGCCAAGCTTACCGGCGAATCGGACGAACACACCGAGACCCGATACTTTGACGACCTGGCCAGCGCCAAAGCGTGGTTGCAAGGCGATGGGCTTGCCGAATTTGAAGATCAAGAGGCGTTGGGCGAGATAATTGACCCCAAGGGCGAATTGATCTGGCGCGAGCAGCACTTGCAATGCGTTGAGCAGAGAGAGAGGGAAAGAGCGTTGCAAAACGCCAAATGGCGAGCTCGCTTTGGAACCCCATTCAAGCTACCCAAACCAATGAAGCGGCGTTGAAATGCCCCGAGGCCCCCGTGGTGAGAAGCGCCCCGCCGACGTGATCGGCAACGCGGTTCATGTTATGCGGATAGCGACTGGGGAGATTGAAGATAATCCCAGCAAGGCTCCGAAACGAGCCAAGGGCGGCAAAGCGCGGGCTAAATCACTTACGCCAATACAGCGCACCGAAATCGCGCGGGCGGCGGCTTCCGCTCGATGGAAGAAGCCGCGCTAGGCGGCTTCTTCGTCGTCGTCATCGGGCGCATTCAAGCGCCATTGGATGTCATCAGTCAGATCCATCGGGAGTTCGATGGGTTTTTCGTCAGGATGGCACTTGCTCCAATACATTGCGTCGAACGTGAGCTGAACGCCATCGCTTACCATCTGCTCGCGGCGATTGATCAGCGATTTGTGCATGATGTTGCGCGTCGCTTCGTGGATGTCGTACCAGAGAAAGGTCAATTGGTGGCCGCTCTTGACGGGCACCGCATGATACACGCGGTAGGGGTTGCCGATTTCCGGGTCGTGCTCAATTTGCTCGCGGCCCGCGTCCGCGAATTGTTTCGCCAAAATGTCGATTGGCGATTGTGGCGTGGGAAGTGGCCAACCTTTCGATACCGCCCACGACGCGACCTTGTGCATGTCGATGGCCGTTTCTCCGGTTTCGTCCTTCCAAGCACGGATTAGGCGCTGCATGTCCTTCTTCTTACTCATTGACGTCTCCTGTTAGTCGGTCGGGGCAACGTTGCCCCAGCCATCGACGATGGCATTTGGCATTATTATTGAACGTACTTTCACAAGATGGTTTCCGAAGCGATTGTATTGGCCCGTCTTATGTCGGAGCTGCCCCGCAACTAGTCCAGGATGAACACCGAGCGTGCGTGCAAACCCGCGAATGTCTTGCTCGTAGAAGAAAGGCGCTTTTCGAGCGATAAATGCGTGCAGTTTAATTTTGGGAATGCAAAAATTGGCGGCTGCCTCGTTTGCCGCGCGCTCTTCTTCTGGAATGTCCTCTCCCGTTCCTGCGCCTTCTCCATCGAGGTCGGTATCCAGCATGACCGCAGAGCGCCCATGTCGTTGTAGGACGTGCTCGCATTCGTGGCGCAGGACAAACCAAAAATTATCAATGCGGTCGAAGCGCAGCGTCATGCCGATGACCGGAGATCGGTCATCTAGCCAGAAGCAAACGCCGTCGATTTTGGCTGAGGGCAAAGCTTCTACGAGAACAAATCTTACGCCCGCCTCAGTTAGGATTCGCGGCACCTTTCGCGCTTCTTCGGCGGCCGATAGAAGGGCGCCAAATTTTCCGATCGCCTGTCTCAGTGCGGCTTCGGAATACTTGGCAACAAGCATTTCAGAGGCGATATGCTTCACTCGATAGAGCCACGCCAGTTGTGCTGGAGTTGCTTCGGTATTGATCCGAGTTTTTTTGGCAGCGTGCGGCAGTACTTCAATATCTTCGACGCGGTTGACGCCGAAGAACCTCATTAATTCCGTTTGGACCTGGACGACGTGCTTAACATCAGGAGCATTTATCCAGCCGCGTTTGATCATTTCCGCGATCGGCAACCCGCCAAAGAGATGCGCGCGTGTAGCGCGCTGTGGGTCTGGCTGAACGGAGATTCGCGCCATCGCTAGATCGAAGCGTTTCTGAAGGTCTAAAAACCGCTCAGCCGGAACTTGGAAAACTTCTTCCAGGACAACGGCGGTCTCGGCGTCTATGGGGCGTTTCCCCGAAATGAGCCGGGACACGACATTTTCGTCGATGCCAAGGACGACCGCTAAGACCCTGTTCGTCCAGCCTTTTTCCTTCAGAAGGGAATCTAAAAGCTGGCCGGAGGTCCGAAATTGCAACGAATCACTTTGCATAATCAAAAGTTTATCTGATTATCTAAAAAACGCAAACTGAAAATAATGCTTGCATTTTCTGATACGTTCAGTATGATGCGGGGCATGAACAAGTTGCCCCTCCAAACCCGCGTCCAGATCCTCTCAATGCTCTGTGAGGGGTCGTCCATGCGGTCTGTTTCCCGCGTGGCTGACGTGTCGATCAACACCGTTTCCAAGCTGCTTGTGGACGCCGGTAGGGCGTGCGCGGCCTTCCATGACGAGAAGGTCCGAGATGTAAAGGCCCGACGCGTCCAGGTTGATGAAGTTTGGTCGTTCACGGCGGCAAAGCAAAAGAACGTGCCGGGAATGAAGAAACCGATTGCAGGTGCTGGCGATACGTGGACTTGGACGGCAATCGAGGCTGATACGAAGCTTCTGATTACGTGGCTGGTCGGTGGGCGGGACAGCGACTACGCGATTGCGTTCATGGATGACCTACGGGATCGGCTTGCGAACCGCGGGCAGTTAACCAGCGATGGCCACAAGGCATACCTAGAGGCGGTCGAAGGTGCGTTCGGGGCGGACGTGGATTATGCACAGCTTGTGAAGCTATTCGGCGCGGCCCCTGAGAGCATGAAGGGCCGCTACAGCCCGGCAGAGTGCATTGGAGCGCGTAAGGAACGGATTGAAGGCAATCCCGACCCCAAGCACGTCAGCACGTCCTATGCTGAGCGGCAGAACCTTACGATGCGGATGCAGATGCGACGGTTTACGCGGCTCACGAATGCGTTCTCCAAGAAATTCGAGAACCACATGCACATGGTTGCGCTTTACACGGTCTGGTACAACTACGTGAAGCAGCACAAGAGCCTTAAGGGTCTTTCGCCCGCGATGGCTGCTGGGATCAGCGACACACTTTGGTCGGTGACGGACCTTGCCGAGATGGTTGATGCGAGCCTTCCGAAGGCGGGGCCGCGCGGTCCCTACTAGAAAGAAATTTCAAACTGAGACACTACCGAAGATTGAAGAGCCTGTGCGGGCAAATCCATCACCAACGCGGCCACCAGCAAAATTTACCGCTTATGCACTTTTGGACGCGGACGCTGTCGTAACCGCACCCCAGGCCCTCCGCCGTTCCCGTCGATGAACTCGATCCCAGCGGCTTCCAAGGCGCGGCGAACGGCCAAGTCGTTGGCCATGGTCATTGATGTTTCGCCGTCAGCGAGTTCTGCCCGCTTGATCGTAGCAAGTCCTAACGCCGCTTCGCGCGCAAGTTCTGCGGCACTCCATCGAAGGAGGGCGCGTGCCGCTCGGATCTGGGCACTATTCAACGGCTTCGGTTTCATCGTTGACCAGGAAGGTATCGTATGATACAAACGGTATCTCATGATCCCGATGGGGTCTCTGCGTGCAGCAAAAGCCATTTTCGAGAATGGAGGAACCTATGAAATCGAACTTATGGAGAACCCCTGCGGACCGCCGGATGTTCATCGGCGGCTCGGATGCCTGGATCATCATGGGCAGTGACGAAGCCGCCCTGGTCCACCTCTGGCGCGAGAAGCGTGGGGAGGCCGAGCCAGAGGACCTGTCCGGCAACCTCGTGGTGCAGCTGGGGCGGACAACCGAGGAGCTCAACCGCTCCTGGTACGAACGCAACACTGGTCGGCGGGTCCGCGACGTGCAACGCCGGGTCAGGCATTCAGCAATACCGTGGATGGCGGCAACCCTGGACGGCATCGTGGAGGGCACGGAGGCGGTGTTCGAGTCCAAGTTCATGCTGCCGTGGTCCTTCTCTGAAGAAGCAGCCGCCGAAAAGTACATGCCGCAGCTCCAACACAACATGTGGGTCACCCACCTGCGTACCTCGGTGCTCTCGATCATCACTGGTGGGGGTAAATGGGTGGAGATCGCGATTCCCATGGACCCACTTTATCTCAGCGTCCTCGTGTCGGCGGAAAAGAAATTCTGGCGCTGTGTGCAATCGGGCGAAGTCCCCCACCTCGTCCTGGCCGAGCCGCCGCGTCCGCGTATCGAGGCCATCCGCATCGTCGATATGAGCGCGTCGAATTCCTGGGCGGAATTCGCCGCGCTCTTTCGCAACACTCGAAGCGCATTTCTCGACCACGAACGGGCAAAGAGCGAGCTCAAAGCCTTGATGCCCGAGGATGCCAAGGAGGCGATCGGGCACGGCGTGAAAGCCAAGCGGTCCAAATCGGGGGCGGTGAGCTTTGATGTCCTGGAGACGGAGGCCACCCATGCCCCGGTCCAGTGAAACGGTCGCGGCGCTGGCCTCGGCCTTGGCCAAGGCGCAGGCCGAACTCATCAATCCGGAAAAGTCGCTGACCGCTACCATCCGCGCCGGCCGGCCAGGGGAAGGCGAGCGCAGCTTCCGCTATGCGCCGCTCTCGAGCGGGCTCGATATCGTGCGCAAGACCCTGGGGCAGCACGAGATCGCCACAGTGCAGACGACTGCGATCGACCAGACTGCCGGCATGGTCAATTTGACCACCACGCTTGCCCATGCCTCGGGCGAATGGATTGCGTCGGATTGGCCGGTCTGTCCGATCGCCGAGACCGCCAATCCCCAGCGCATGGGCGCCGCGCTGACCTACGCTCGCCGCTATGCCCTGTTCACGCTCGTTGGCATCGCCGGCGAGGACGATCTTGATGCGCCTGATCTTTGTGACGGAGCGCCCTCGTTGTCGTCGTCAGCGGACGACCACTCGTCGAAGGACAGCCGATTGCGTATGCCGGCGCGACCTCCTGGCAATGGACATGTCCACAGCGGCCGGAAGGGCGAGACCCCGGTCACCCTCGATCCAGCGCAATCGGCCGCGTTGCGCGAAAAGCTGCTGACCGAGCTTGGGACCATCACCTCGGCTGATCTCGCTGCGATTTGGGCGCAGGAGGCGCTTCCCGCCAAAAACAGCCTCACGGCGCCCGATGCCAAGCTTGTGGAGGACGCCTTTGAATACAGGCTATCAGAGCTCGCACCTTCCGCAACCGCGGAAGCCGCAGACGACGCTGCTCCAAGCATTCATGTTGATCTAGCTGGCGCCCGTGCAACGCCCGCGAAAGGAAACGGCGACCCCGACCAGCCCGACGGCATCAACAAGAGCGTGCTCGTCCTTGCGAGACCGCGGCGCTATCGTAACCGGGAGCATCTGCGTTTTGTCGCCCAACAAGCATGTCTCATCTGCGGCCGCAAACAATCCGATCCGCATCATCTTCGCTACCTGCAACCGCGGGCGCTCGGCCGCAAAGCGAGCGACGAGTTCGCCGTGCCCCTATGCCGCTCGCATCACCGCGCCGTCCATCGCGCCGGCGATGAGCGGGCCTGGTGGAAGGCGGCCGGCATCGACCCCGTTAAGATCGCCCGCCAGCTCTGGCGACAAACCCGACTCGGTGATCGGCAAGAGCATTAGCCGCCGGATCTCGCGGCGCGCCCGGAGACTCGATCAATTGCCTCGGCCCCTGACGCCACGAGGGAATCGCGGTCCGATCAGATTGCCACACGCGGACCCGACGGCGGTCGGGCGCCGTGAGCAGCACGGACGTCCTCCTCAATATCGCAACGGCCGCCCGGCACTTTCACGCAAGCGACGGCACCGGCCTTGCCGATCTCATCATCGACGGCCACCGGGAAACCTGGCCGCTTCGCAGCAAGCGCTTTCAGACCTGGTTGCGCCAGCAATACTACGAGCGCACCTGGGATGCGCCGAGCCCTCCCGCGCTTACGGCAGCCCTCAATGCGCTTGAGGCGCGGGCCCAATTCGATGGTCCGCAGCACAAAGTCTCGGTCCGCCTCGCCGAGCAGGACGGCCTGATCTACCTCGATCTGGCCGATGAGTTCTGGCGTTGCGTCGAAATCGGCGCCAAGGGATCGCGATGAAATGCACGAGCGATGATGGTCAGCTTTGATATGCCGCCTTGGCCACGCCGTAAGGACTCTTCGGTCTGAACGCCGTCTGCTCGTTTGCCGCGCCCGTTCCAGTATCGCCAAAGCACTCCGAAGAACCTGCGTTGTAAAAGCGGACCGTCCCCCACAGACGCCGCAGCGTCTCGAGCATATTGAGCGTACCGAGGGCAATGCCTGTCAATGTCTCTGCCGGCTGAGCAAAGGACGGCGTTACCGAGGACTGGCCTGAGAGATTATAGATCTCATCCGCTGCGACAGCCTCGATGACCTGGGCCACCGACTGGAAGTCGGCCGGCGACATTGAACGAAGAGTTATCAGGTCGGCGATGCCGAGCGCAATCAGACCATCCAGCCGGGCAAGCGCGCCGTCGCGCGAAGTGCCATGAACGACATAGCCTTTCTCGATCCGCAGGTTTGCGGATAGAGCGCCGCAAGCTCGCTAAAAGGGCGGCCGGCCGCCGTGCGGGGGAACGGGGCCGGCCGCCGCGTACCCGGGTTCGGGGAGGAGACGCCGGGTAGCGCAACCTAGGCCTCACTCCGAAAACGGAATTTGCCGATATTGTTGCGATTGTTCCGATCTTGCGCCGATCTTCAGCTGAGCACCTGTTGCGCTGTTCGGCCGGGTGGAAACCAGGCCAATCATCGCTTACGCTCCACTCACGCCGTGCCACCACGACATCTGGAGGGTTGTCATGAATCCATCAGCCATGACGGTGGTTGTTTATATCGCCCTCGCCCTTGGCGTCACCTCGGCCCATGCAAGCCCTTGCAGCGACGAGATTGCACAATTGGAGAAGGCAGTACGCCAGTCCGAAAGCAATTCCGCTGCCGGCCCGACAGCGTCGCAATCGATCGGCGCGCAGCTCGGCCATCAGCCAACGCCGGAATCGGTGAGGCGCGCCGAAGTCGACTCAAGAGGGGGCGTCGACGCGATCTTGACCCGCGCCAAAGCCTTGGACGCAGAAGGCAAGACCGCGGAGTGCATGGAGTTGGTTGGCACCGCCAAGCTCAAGCTCGAATGAGCGTAGCGGAAGGGGCGTCGCGTCTCACCGACATCCTTCGTGCTTGGGCGCGTTAAGACCCCTGCGAAATTCCGTGATCTGTCGATGCTCTGAAGTTTAAGCGCCAACAAGGACCTGTCCCAATTTACGCGAATGAGGGTCAATTGACGAGGTCGCGCTGGATGACCGCCTTGGTGACTGGTCTGGTGTTCGGAGCGGTCATCGTCATTGCCGCGCTGGGCGTCGATGTCGTGAGCGCGCAGGAAGCCAGCACAACGCTGACGCCTGCGGCACTTGCGGAAATTGCACAGGTGGAAGCCGAAATCGATCGGATCGAGGCACAGTCACTCGAGCGGCTGGCGGCACCGCCGGATAATCAGGTCCAGCAAATCGAGCTGCTCGGCAAGCTGATGCTCTATGACAAGCATCTATCGGTGAACCGCAATGAGGCTTGCGCTTTCTGCCACATGCCCGAGACGGGATTCACCGGCCCGGTATCGGAACTCAACCGGACAACCGGGTCCTATCCCGGTTCGGTGCGCACACGCTTTAGCGACCGCAAGCCGCAATCGCACGCCTATGCGCCGCTTGCACCCGTCCTGCATTACAATCCCGGCCAAGGCGACCTCGTCGGCGGCAATTTCTGGGACATGCGCGCCACCGGCCGCCGATTGGGCAACCCGGCCGCCGAACAGGCGCAGGGCCCGCCAACCAATCCAGTCGAAATGGGCCTGCCCGACAGCGCCTGTGCGGTCTACCGCGCCTCGCAACGGCCGTATCGCGCGCTGTTCGAAAGCGTATGGGGCAAACAAGCCTTTGCGATCGAATGGCCGAAGGACGTCGAGCAAGTCTGCGACCAGCCTGGCCCGCCAGCGGCCAACGATCCGATGCCGGTCCATCTCAACGAGCTTGATCGCGGACGGGCTGCCGCGACATTCGACCAGATGGCGCAGTCCATCGCCAGCTACGAAGCCTCGGCCGAGGTGACGACATTCACCTCGAAGTTCGACGCGATGCTTGCAGGCAAGGCGCAGCTCACCCCGCAAGAGCAGATGGGCTACGAGCTGTTCCGCGGCAAGGCGCAATGCAACAACTGCCATCGCGACGGCGGACCCGGCGAGGATCCGATGTTCACGGATTTCACCGCCAGCAATATCGGAACTCCTGCCAATCCGCGGCTTCCTTACTACGCAGAAGATCGACCCGACAGCCGCGGGTATGTCGCCAATCCGGCAGGACCGTCATTCGTCGACCGCGGCGTCGGCCGTTTTCTCACTCAAACCCATCTGCTCAGCCAGCCCTCGGCAGTGGATGCGCGCTGGCTTCCCCTTGTGCCTGACAACCAAGGGCGGTTTCGGGCGCCGACGCTGCGCAACGTCGACAAGCGCCCTTATCCGAACTTTGTGAAGGCTTATGCGCACAACGGATATTTCAAGAGCCTGAAGTCCATCGTGCATTTCTATAACACGCGAGATGTCCTGCCGCGCTGCCAGCCCAATGATCCCGGCGAAGGCACGGCATGCTGGCCCGCGCCTGAGTCGACCGACAACATGAACACGAAGCGCGTGGGGCGGCTGGGCCTCTTGGACGCAGAGGAAGACGCGCTCGTGAGCTTCATGCAGACGCTTACCGACGGCTTCATGTCTCGTGATCAGCGGTAAGATGCGTCGCATCCGGCATCGGTGCGGCTCAAGTGACGAGAATCACGAGAAGATGGCGAAAGAACTTCGGCAGCGCGCGCTTGACGTAGCCCCGGTCAGCTCGTCCCCTCGACGACGGCGCCATATTCTGCCGCCGAGTCTATAAGCCATCGCCAAAACGCGGCAGCATAACTTCGGAACACCGCGAATTCGTAGGTCGGCGTCTCATCGAGTTGCCACAGATGGACAGCGATGTGGCCCACGGTCGTGACCGCAGCATCTCCTGCCGTGAAGACTCGTGGATTCAGATCGACCGGGACACCTTTGGCGAGCACATCGCGCGCTCTGCCTCCTGCAATCCGCACAACCGCGCGACCATCGGACTGATCGCTGATCGAAGCGAGATTCGAAAGATCGTGCCGGAGCAACTCCTCTAATGAGGTCCCATCCCGCCCCTCTGTCACCGCGAGCCAGTATCCTGGCCCGACCCAGACGAAGGCGAGCGATCCGCGCGCCGCACGACGTGGCGTTGTCGGCAAGTCGAGCCCAAAGACAGCGCGCACACGCCTCGCTAGTGCTTCGCTTGCACCCTTGCGCACCATGACGGCGGCTAGCGCGAGATCAGCACGCTCAGACAGCACAACACCTGGCCCGCCGTTTGCAGCTCCATACCGACCGGGGAGTGCAAGTCCCTGGAGAGCCGAGCAGGGCGTCGGATCGATCTTAACCACGCACTCGTTCTCCCTGCGGATCGACGAAGCACGGCGCACAGATCTCGACTTCGACGTCATTGTTGCGCACCGGGTCGACAGCGCGCACGCGCCCGCCGATCCGTTCCGGCCCGCGGGTCAACAGTCCCACGCCAATCCAATGCCCCAGCGTCGGGGAGAATGCGGCGGAGGTCATCACCCCCTGATCGCTATCCGCGCTCGCCGGACCGTCAAGCGGTACAAAATGGGCACCGGCGCCAAGGCGGGCATTCTTGTTCGCGGGTTTGAAGCCAGTAAGGGTTGGCCGATCGACATCGAGCAGCGCCGAGCGGTTCGACATGGTCCGGCCGATATAATCCTTCTTTGTCGACATCAATTTGGCGAGGCCCAGATCTCGTGCTGTGGTACGACCATCGATCTCGTTGCCGGCAACATGTCCTTTCTCGATGCGCATGACGCCGAGGGCCTCGGTGCCATAAGGTGCGATGCCGAAGCGCGCACCAACCTCCATCAACGTCCGCGCGAGCGCGTCTCCGAACCTTGCGGGCACCGCGAGTTCGTAGGCGAGCTCGCCCGAAAATGAGATGCGGAAGAGGCGAGCCGCAATCCCACCCAGGGCGGTCAACTCTGCAGCCGCCAAGTATGGAAATCCCTCGTTCGAGATATCGAAAGGGGCGTCGACAACGCCGGCGAGTACATCTCTCGCACGAGGGCCGGCTACCGAATATTGCGCCCATTGATCCGTCACGGAAACGAACTGCACGTCCAATTCCGGCCACAGCACCTGATGGCAGAACTCCATGTGCTGAAGGACCTTTGTGGCGTTCGCGGTGGTCGTCGTCATCAAGAAGCGATCGTCAGAAAGGCGGGAAGTCGTGCCGTCGTCCATGACGAAACCATCCTCGCGCAGCATCACGCCATAACGTGCCCTGCCGACTGCGAGCGTCGACCAGTGATTGACGTAGAGCCGGTCGAGGAAGAGTCCGGCATCCGGTCCCTGCACATCGATCTTGCCGAGCGTCGACACATCACAGAAGCCAACGGCGGAGCGGACGTTCCGCACCTCGCGGTTCACCGTCTCCAACCAATCGCGTTCGCCCGGGCGGGGAAAATACTGAGCGCGCAACCAGAGGCCGGCCTCGACAAAGACCGCATTCTGTTCCTCGGCCCAGGCATGCGACGGCGTCAGTCGCGCTGGGCGGAAGTGCGTTCCGCGATGGGGACCGGCCAAGGCACCGATCGCAACCGGAGTGTAGGGGGGACGGAAGGTCGTAGTGCCGGTCTCCGCGACCGACCGACCCGTGATGGCCGCTACGATTGCAAGGCCGTTGACGTTGGCTGTCTTGCCCTGGTCGGTCGCCATTCCGAGGGTGGTATAGCGCTTCAGGTGCTCCACCGACCGAAAGCCTTCACGCTCGGCGAATGTGACATCATCAGCCGTCACGTCGTTTTGAAGATCGACGAAGGCCTTTCCTTTCGACTGAGCGACGTACCACAGTGGCGCCGTTCCAGAGGCCTCATCCTCGGTCTTTGGTACGTCGATCGGCTTGGCAGTGAACCCCGCTGCCTGCGCCGCTTGTGCTCCCACACGCAAGCCCTCGGAAAGGCAGGCGGCGAGCGTCAGCGTGCCGTTTGCGGCGCCCGCGACCATCAAGCTTTTCGGAAGGGAGCCCGGCACAAACGCCGCGATGGCGTCGTTCCATACCGGTCGGCCGCCGTGATGACAGCACAAATGCACGGCTGGATCCCAGCCACCGGATACTGCGAGCGAGTCGACCTCGAGATCTTCAGTCCCGGCGGGTGTGCGCACGGTAACCGCGCGCAGGGCATTCCAGCCTTTCGTTGCAACCACCCGGCTGCCGGTCAAGATGCGTATCGCACCGGAGGTTTGTGCCGCGAGTTGCGGCGAGACCGCGGGTCGGCTGTCTATGACCGCGGGTACTTCGACCCCGACCTTTGCAAGGTCAAGCGCGGCCTGCCAGCCGTCGTCGGTGTTGGTGAAGATGGCGACGCGGCCGCCTGGTACGACCGCGAACCGGTTGATGTAGCTGCGGATCGCCGAAGCCAACATGATCCCGGGGCGATCGTTGCCGCCGAACACGATCGGTCGCTCGATGGCGCCAGCCGCCAGCACGGCGCGCTTGGCCACGATTTTCCATAGGCGTTGACGCGGTTGATAAGGGAGCGGAGTCGGCAGATGGTCGGTGACCCGTTCTATGACGCCATAGGTGCCGCCGTCGTAGACACCGAACACGGTGCTGCGCGGCATCAAGCGCACGTCCGGCAAGCTTGTGAGTTCGTCAACAATGCGTCTCGCCCAGACATGGCCCGGGCCGCCGCCGATTTCCTGGCGTTCTGCAAGCAGCCGGCCGCCAAAACAGAAGTCCTCATTACAGACGATGACGCGCGCACCCGAACGCCCCGCCACCAGTGCCGCTGCCAGACCCGCCGGGCCTGCTCCGATGACGAGCACGTCGCAGAACGCGTAGGCTTGTTCGTAACGGTCCGGATCACCAACGCCGGCGCCGCGGCCCAAACCGGCGGCGCGACGGATGATGGGCTCATAGAGCTTTTCCCAGAAGCTCGATGGCCACATGAAGGTCTTGTAATAAAAGCCGGCGACGAAGATCGTGCTCAGCAGCGAATTGACCGCCAGAACATCGAATTTCAGCGAAGGCCAGTGGTTTTGGCTCCGCGCCTCAAGCCCCTCATAGAGCTCGATCGTGGTGGCTTTGGTGTTGGGTTCGCGGCGCGCACCGGACCGCAGCTCCACGAGCGCGTTCGGCTCCTCGGAGCCCGCGCTCAATATACCCCGGGGACGATGATACTTGAAGCTGCGTCCGACAATACGCGTGCCTTTCGCGAGCAACGCGGACGCCAACGTATCTCCGGCAAAGCCCGTGGCCGCTTCCCCGTCGAAGCAAAAACGAAGCGTCTGCGAGCGGTCGATGAGGCCGCCGCTCGGCAGCCGGAAGGGTTGCGGGCCACTCATGGTCCGGCAGCCCCGTGAAGGGCTTGCGTCGCCGATTCAACGGCTAGGATATCGTGCGTGAGGGTATTGCGGGTGACCACGAGCCAGGCATGACAGCCGCCTGCGTGGTACCAGAATTCCCGATGTGCGCCGGCCGTGTTGTCGCGCTGATAGACATAGGCGGTAAATTGCTCGAGTGCGTCGGGCTTATCCGGGTCCGGACGCTTGAGAGCAGCGTCACCCAAATAGACGAATTCGCGCAAGTCGCGGTTGCCGCAGTGGGGGCAACAAATTCGCATCGCAATCTCTCAATGGAGGTTGGGTTGTGCGCCCACCCCCTTCTCATCGATGAGATGGCCGGTTGCGAAACGATCCAAACGATAGGCGGCGGCAACCGCAGGCGGCTCATCCCGCGCGATGAGATGTGCAAAGCACCAACCCGATGCAGGAGTGGCCTTGAAGCCGCCGTAACACCAGCCGGCGTTGAGATACAACCCATCGATTGGCGTGTGGTCGATGATCGGCGAGCCGTCCATGGACATATCCACGACGCCCCCCCATGAACGCAGCATGCGCAGGCGGCCGATCATCGGCATGACCGCCATTCCGCCCTCACAAACATCCTCGACGGTCGGAAGGTTTCCCCGTTGGGCATAGGAATTGTAGCCGTCGATATCTCCTCCGAACACCAAGCCACCCTTGTCGGACTGGCTGATGTAGAAGTGCCCGGCACCGAAGGTGATAACGTGGTCGATCAGCGGTTTCACCTCTTCTGAGACGAACGCCTGCAACACGTGACTTTCGATCGGCAGGCGCAAGCCTGCCATGGTGGCAAGCCGGGAACTGCTGCCGGCGACGGCGAGCGCCACCTTATCGGCGCGGATCGATCCTCGCGTGGTCTCGACACCCGAGACGCGGCCGCCAGAAACGCCAATGCCGGTGACTTCGCAGTTCTGGACAATATCGACGCCGCGAGCATCCGCAGCTCTTGCGTATCCCCACACGACGGCGTCGTGCCGCGCCGTGCCGCCGCGGCGTTGAAGCAAGCCGCCGTGGATCGGAAACCGCGCGTTGTCGAAATCGAGATAGGGCACCAGCGCTCGTACTTGATTCCGATCCAGCAGTTCCGCGTCAACACCGTGAAGGCGCATGGCGTTGCCGCGGCGGGCAAACGCGTCTCGTTGAAGGTCGGAATGATGGAGATTGAGAACGCCGCGCTGACTCACCATGACATTGTAATTGAGATCGCGCTCGAGGCCTTCCCAGAGCTTCATCGACCATTCGTAGAAGGGAATGTTTCCCGACAGCAGATAATTCGACCGGATGATGGTCGTGTTCCGACCTGCATTGCCGGATCCGATCCAGCTTTTCTCGAGGACGGCGACGTTGGTGATCCCGTGCTCTTTCGCAAGGTAGTACGCGGTAGCCAGGCCGTGCCCACCGCCACCAATAATGACGACGTCGTAAGTCTTTCGCGGTGTGGCGTCACGCCACGCAGGCCCCAGACTCTTATGGCCGGTGATTGCATTCCACGCCAGCGACAGAACCGAATAGCGCATCGTAGTGATCCGTGTCGCTAGAACTTAGCAATCGAGCGTGGTTTGTCGCTCCCAATCGGTGAGAGAGCGGGAATAGCTGTTCCAGTCGTCGTGCTTGAGCTTGAGATAGGATGATAGGAACTCCTTACCGAGCCCGGCTTCGAATACCGAGGATTTCTCAAGCGCACGCAATGCATCAAGCAGGTTCAACGGCAGCCGGCTGGCACCTCGCGCCTTGTGAGCTTCGGTATACATATTGATGTCGTACCTTTTGCCGGGATGGCGCTTGTTCTTGATACCGTCAAGGCCGGCGACCAATAGAGCCGCCTGGAGCAGATACGGATTAGCTGCTCCATCGGCGAGGCGAAGCTCGAACCGTCCGGCCTCCGGAATGCGAATCATGTGAGTCCGATTGTTGCCGGAATAGGTAACCATGTTCGGGGCCCAGGTCGCTCCGGACGCGGTGACTGGCGCGTTGATGCGTTTGTAGGAATTCACCGTCGGATTGGTGATCGCGCATAATGCTTCCGCCGAATGCATGACACCTCCGACGAAATGATAGGCGATCCGTGAAAGGCCAAGTTCGTCCTTCGGGTCATCGAAGACATTCTTCTTGGCCTTGGTTGACCACAGCGAAGCGTGTACATGGCAGCCGCTGCCAGTGAGATTGATGAAAGGCTTTGGCATGAAGGTCGCACGCAATCCGTGCTTCTCGGCGATCGATTTCACCATGTATTTGAAGAAAGCGTGCCGATCGGCGGTCCGCAATGCGCTGTCGTACTCCCAATTCATCTCGAATTGGCCGTTCGCATCCTCATGATCGTTCTGGTATGGCTTCCAGCCGATGGCGGTCATGGCGTCACAAATCTCGGCAACAACGTCGTAGCGGCGCATCAGCGCTTGCTGATCGTAACAGGGCTTGGATTGCTGGTCGGCGGCATCGGAAATGGACTTGCCGTCCGGCGTGATCATGAAGTACTCGCATTCGACGCCGGACTTGAGCTCATAGCCTTCCTTCGCCGCCGCCGCGACCACACGCTTGAGCACTTGCCGCGGATTCTGGGCGACCTCCTTTCCGCCCATGACGAGATCAGCAGCGACCCAGGCCACTTCCGGCTTCCAGGGCAGCTGAATCAGGCTGCCCGGGTCGGGCATTGCCAGGATGTCCGGGTCTGCCGGCGTCATGTCGAACCAAGTGGCGAAGCCGGCGAATCCGGCACCGGATTTGGCAACTGCATCGATCGCGCCAGCGGGCACGATCTTAGCTCGCATGGTGCCGAACAGATCGAGGAAGGAAATGAGGAAATATTTGATCCGCTGCTTTTTTGCAGTGTCACCCAACGATGGCATGTTGCGGCCCCTGTTTGGAACGCCACTCCCCCCAAAAAGCGGGGTCACGTTCCTTCCTGTCCCGGAATCCAATTCGTGCCGGCGAGCGGAACGCGCGCCATGGCCGCCGACTCGACGGTGAGCGCCACGAGATCCTCGGGTTCGAGATTGTGGACATGCGACTTGCCGCAGGCGCGGGCGATGGTCTGAACCTCGAGCGCCATCACGGAAAGGTAATTGGCCAGCTTGCGGCTCGCGATCGCCGGATCGAGGCGTTGGGCGAGCACGGCATCCTGAGTCGTGATACCGGCCGGGTCACGCCCTACGTGCCAATCGTCGTAGGCGCCGGCGGTCGTTCCGAGCTTGCGATATTCGTCTTCAAGATGGGGGTCATTGTCGCCGAGCGCGATCAGTGCCGCCGTCCCGATCGACACGGCATCCGCGCCCAGCGCTAGGCACTTTGCCACGTCAGCGCCGTTGCGGATGCCTCCCGACACGATCAGCTGGGCCTTGCGATGCATGCCTAGGTCCTGCAATGCCTGCACCGCCGGGCGGATCGCAGCGAGTGTCGGAATTCCGACATGCTCGATGAACACCTCCTGCGTCGCCGCAGTTCCGCCTTGCATACCGTCCAACACGACGGCGTCGGCACCAGCTTTTATGGCGAGCGCAGCGTCGTAATACGGACGCGATGCGCCCACTTTGACGTAGATCGGCTTCTCCCAGTCGGTGATCTCGCGTAGCTCGTGGATCTTGATCTCCAGATCATCAGGCCCGGTCCAATCCGGGTGGCGGCAGGCCGAGCGCTGGTCGATCCCTTCCGGCAACGTGCGCATCTCGGCAACGCGCGCCGAGATCTTGTGGCCGAGCAGCATGCCACCACCCCCCGGCTTCGCCCCTTGGCCAACGACCACCTCGATAGCGTCCGCTTTTCTGAGGTCGTCGAGATTCATGCCATAGCGTGACGGCAACACTTGATAGACGAGGATGCGCGAATGCGCGCGCTCCTCGGCGGTCATGCCGCCATCGCCAGTCGTCGTGGACGTGCCCACCGCGCTGGCGCCGCGCCCAAGTGCTTCCTTCGCCTGCGCCGATAGAGCCCCGAAGCTCATCCCGGCAATAGTGATCGGAATCTTCAACGTGATCGGCTTCTTGGCGAAACGGGCTCCGATGGTCACGTCGGTGGCGCACTTTTCACGATAGCCTTCGAGCGGATAGCGGCTGATGGAGGCTCCCAGGAAAAGCAGATCGTCGAAGTCCGGAAGCTTGCGCTTCGCGCCGAAACCTCGAATGTCATAGATGCCGGTTGCAGCCGCTCGACGGATTTCCGAGATCGAGTAGTCGTCAAAGGTCGCCGACTTGCGCGGCGTGGTATGAATCCAGCGGTCCTCGGCATCCATCAGTATGATCCAACGTTATCGATGTGGAAATGATAGAGACGGCGGGCCGAACCGTAGCGGCGAAATCGGTTGATATCGACTTCGCCCTTCACACCACCAGCCTCGAGTAGGCGCGCAAGCTCGGCGCGATGATGATCCTGCAACGGCGTGTGCACGCAATCCGCGCCGAGACTTTTCACCGTGCCGCCAACGTAAAGATGTGCCTCATAGATCGAATCGCCGAGCGCCTCGCCCGCGTCGCCAAGCACCACGAGGCATCCCGCTTGCGCCATGAACGCGGATAGATGGCCGACCGAACCTTTCACGACAATATCGATGCCCTTCATGGAGATGCCGCATCGCGCCGCGGCATTGCCGTCGACCACGAGAAGGCCGCCGCGTCCGGTCGCCCCGGCGGCTTGCGAAACGTCACCCTTCACGTGCACCTGTCCGGACATCATGTTTTCCGCAACGCCGGGCCCGGCATTTCCGTGGACCACGACGGTCGCGCACTGGTTCATCTGGCCGCGCGGATTGAGTACGCGCCAATGCGTTTCGTTGCTGTCGAACTTCAACCGGTGAAGCGTCGCGTTAAGCTCGCGCAGCGACGTATGGGCGAGATCAATCGTCGGCATTACTGACGCTCGCGGAAATACACCGTCGCCGGTTCAGGTTCCCACACCCGTGCTGCGTCGATTCCTGGCAAATCGACGAGCGCGCGGTATTCGGTGCCGAACGCGACCCATTTTTCGGTTTCGGCCATCACCGCCGGTTTGCAGGCAATTGGATCGCGCAGGACGCCGAATCCGGATTCTGTGCCGACGACGAAGGTGTAGAATCCGTCGAGCGTAGCAAGCGAAGCCTGCAACGCCCGATCGAGCGATAGACCCTCGCGCATCTTCAAGGTCAAATAGCCCGCCGCGACTTCCGAGTCGTTTTCGGTCTGGAAGGCGAGGCCATGGCGGGCTAATTCGCGGCGAACCGCATTATGGTTCGACAAAGAGCCGTTATGGACGAGGCACTGGTCCGGCCCGGTGGTAAACGGATGGGCGCCATTCGTCGTCACGGCGGATTCCGTGGCCATGCGGGTGTGACCGATGGCATGGGTGCCAGTCATGTCCGGCAATCCGAAACGGCTTGCAACCAGATCCGGCCGGCCGACCTCCTTGAAGATCTCCATGCGGCGCCCCGCGCCGACAACGCTGACCTCGGGCGCAACTTCGACAAGCGTGGCACGAATGGCCGCCTCGCGCGCGAGTGGCACTGTGACCACCATGTGCGTGTCACGGACCACGCGCGGCAGCGACGCTCCCGCGGCCGTCTCCAGTTGTTCGGTCAGACAGTCGAAGTCATGACCGAGGGGCGCTCGCAAGGTCAGCTTGATCGCGCCTGGTGTCTCGCGTCCGTAAACGGCAAAGCCCGCGGAATCGGGGCCGCGATCACACAAGGTGCCGAGCATCCCGGCAACGAGCATGCCGAGCTCGGGCTCCAAGCGCGGATCCTTGAGGAAAAGACCCACGATTCCACACATGCAGCTTGCGCCCGTGTCAGCTTTCCCATCGCCAGCCTCGCACCGCTTGACACGTCTGTCAATTCAGAGGCACATTAGTTTCTCCAGAGGAAACTAGCTGATCGCGAGTCCCGGGCACCCCATCTGCGCCGCGAACCACGAAGTCCTCATGCGCCGGCCATCAACGACCAAGTTGCGCACCATCGTCGGCCGCGATGTCGCTTCTGATATCGACAATGAGCTTCGAACCGGCTCGCTCGCTCCAAGCGAACTTCCACCGCGAAGCCTCGAAGCCGGTATCGGCTCGGAAGTCCGGCGGCTGCGCAAGTCTCTCGATTTGACGATGGCGGAACTCGCGGCGTCATCCGGCATTTCGGCCGGAATGTTATCGAAGATCGAGAATGGCGCGATCTCGCCATCGCTCGCAACGCTCGACTCGCTTGCCAAGGCGCTCAACGTGCCGATCAGCCGTCTGTTTGCAGAAACAGAGGAGCGGCGCGACTGCTCCTTTGTAAAAGCCGGTACCGGCGTGCGGATCGACCGGCGCGGCACCAAGGCCGGCCATCTCTATGACCTCCTCGGGCATTCGCTGGCTGGCGAGATCGGGGTCGAACCGTATCTGATCACGCTCAGCGAAGACGCGCTTCCCTATACTCATTTTCGTCACGCCGGCGTCGAATTTCTTTATATGCTCTCGGGCAAAGTCCGTTATCGGCACGCTGACCGTAGCTACATGATGGGGCCTGGTGACGCATTGTTCTTCGATGCGGCGGCGCGCCATGGTCCCGAAGAGCTCATCGAAAAGCCCATGCGCTACCTGTCGATCATCATTTATCCGCGTCAGAGAGAATGATCGAATGAACGCTGTCATCCAACACGATCCGCGAGGGCAGCCGAAAACGATCTGTGATGGCCGCACAAGCATCTCATTTGCTGACGTTCGAAGGGTTGCGCATCTTCTGGGCTCGACATGCCGTCCAAATGTGCATTGGATCGGATGCGAACCTGATTTCAACGATCGTCGCGAAAGAAAGGATCGGCGGCATGCATCTTGCTGATTTTAAGACAATGCTCCGCCACGTGGGACTCCGACCCGGTCTTGCGCCGAGGGGCAATAATCGCGACTGATGTGAAAGGGCGTTTCGGCCCACGCCTGTACAGAAGGAGAGATCAAAATGTGGAAAAGGTGCTCAATGTTGCGCGATCTGAGAGGGGCTCCATTGTGGATACTTGCCACAGCGGTTCTGTTGTCATTCGCCGGAGGCACGGCATTTGCAGCGGATCCCGTGAAGATCGGGCATGTCGCTGCTTTATCGGGAGCCTCGGCGCAGTCGGGTGAGGCAATCACGCGAGGACTTGCCCTTGCGATCGACGAGATCAACGACAAGGGTGGCGTGCTCGGTGGACGCAAACTTGAACTCATCCAAAGAGACGACGAGTCGAACCCGCCGAAAGGGCTGATTGCCGCGCGCGAACTCATCTTCCAGGAAAAGGTTGCGGCTATTTTCGGAGGAATCGATACGCCGGTATCATTGGCGATCGTCCCGCTCGTCAACAAGGAAAAGACCCTCTTCATGGGGGTCTGGGCGGCGGGCACCGGCATTACGCGCAACGGCGCCAATCCGAACTACGTCTTTCGTGTCTCGGCCGTCGACGATGACGTCGACATCAAGCTTCTCAAATACGCGAACGAGAAATTCAAAGCGAAAAAAGCCGGTCTCATGCTTATCAATAATCCTTGGGGCCAGTCGAACGAGAAAGGTTTGATCGCCGCCGCCAAGGATAACTCCGCGATCACGATTGCCGGCGTCTCGAAGTTCGAGAACAACGATGTGGACATGGTTCCGCATCTGACGCGACTCAAAGAAGCCGGTGCCGACGCCATCATCCTCGTGGTCAACGCCCCTCCCGGCGCACAGATGATGAAGTCACGCGAGCGCATGGGCTGGACGGTGCCTGTTGTCTCGCATTGGGGAATTTCCGGCGGACGCTTCCCCGAGCTTGCGGGTCCGACTGCCGGCGATGCCCACTTCGTGCAGACTTACAGCTTCTTTGGAAAGCTGAGTCCCGCCGGCGAACGCGTCCTGGCAGCGTTGAAGAAAAAGTACCCGCAGATCAAAGGGCCGGAAGACATTTTCTCTCCCGTTGGCACAGCAAATGCCTACGATGCCATGCATCTTCTTGCGATGGCGATCGAGCAGGCCGGCTCGACCGATGCCAATGCGGCTCGCTCGGCGCTCGAAAATCTCAAGGCAACGTATCAAGGACTGATCAAGACCTACAATTTGCCTTTCACGCCTGAAAACCACGATGCACTAGGTCCCAACGATTACGTCATGGTTCGCTACGAGGGCGACAAGGTCGTTCCTGTTGAATGACGAGCAGCGAGAAGGGCGGCCTCCGCGCCCCCTTCTTTTTGCTGGGATCGGTTTTCTGCGCCGCCCATGTTGGTGTCGTCAGCGCTCATTTCCGGCTTGGGGCTCGGCAGCATGTACGGGCTCCTCGCGCTCGGATTTCATATCACCCATGCCGTGTCCAACACGGTGAACTTCGCACAGGGCAGCGCCATGATGCTGGGCGCAGTCCTATGCTTCACTTTCTGGGTCACCTTTCACTGGCCTCTCACGCTGGCGGTGATCGCGGCACTTGGGCTTTGTGCAGTTTGGGGCGCGATCGTCGAGCGGATCGCCGTCCGCCCCTTCGTGCAGCGTGGCTCGAACGCTTGGTTGATGGCAACCGTCGCACTCGGCATCGTGCTCGAAAACGTGGTCCTGTTCACGTTCGGCAAAGATCCGCGCGGCATGCCCGCCGGCCTACTCACGACCAATTCCGTCGTGGTCGCCGGCATCAGGATCCAGCTCTTGCAGCTCTTGATTCCGATCGTCGGTCTCCTGCTTGCAGCCGCTATTCAGATCTTTTTTCGACGATTCCATTATGGCAAGGCGCTTCTTGCGGTGGTTCAAAACAAGGACGCGGCACGTCTCATGGGCATCGACGTCGAGCGCGTCGTGATGGCGTCCTTCGCGCTATCCGGCCTGCTTGCCGGTATCGCCGGTATCATGGTCGCTCCGCTGTTCACGATATCGTCGACCATGGGAACGCTGTTCGGCATCAAGGCGTTCGCGGTCGCCATTCTCGGCGGCATCGGCAATGCGTGGGGGGTGGTGCTGGCGGGACTGATCTACGGCATCGCGGAAGCGCTCATTATCGCGCTGGCAGGCTCGACCTATAGCCAGATCGCCACGTTTGCCCTCGTGATCCTCGCACTCGCTATCAGGCCGACAGGGTTGTTCGGTCACGCCGAGGTCAAAAAAGTATGAAGCTTCGCCGAGTACTCACCGTTTCCGCGATTCTTCTCGGCATTTGTGCATTCATTATCCGAGCCAATGGCTACGAACTCTACATTCTCGCGTTGGTGGGGCTGACCACGATCGTGGGCGTGGGACTCAACGTCCTGCTCGGCATGACTGGCCAGATTTCGCTCGGTCATGCCGCCTTCTATGCGATTGGCGCTTACGTGGTTGCCATCCTTACCACCAAGCTCGATTGGACATTCTGGGCCGCGCTGCCATTGGCGGGCGTCGTTGCCGGTGTTGCCGGCGTGCTCCTGGCTATTCCGGCGCTGCGCGTACGCGGGCCCTATCTCGCCATGGTCACTATCGCGTTTGGTTTCGTGGTCGAGCAGGGTACGGCCGAGTGGGAGGGCTTGACCGGCGGATGGAATGGACTTTTGGGCATTGCGCTGCCGAGTCTGTTTGGTTTTGACTTCTCGGAGCGCGAGATGGCGTTCCTTGTGGTCTGCTTGACGGTTTTGTCGCTTTATCTCTACGCCCGGCTGAGCGCCAGCCCTTGGGGCCTCGCCATGCGCGCGGTTCGCGACTCCGAAATTGCGAGTCAGTCGATTGGGCTTGATCCGACCTTGATTCGCGCCATGGCGTTCGCGATTTCGGCGATAGCCGCCGGACTCGCTGGCGGCATGTTCGCGTCAATGACCAACTTCATCAGCCCGGAATCCTTTCCCTTCTTTCAGTCGATCCTCTTTCTACTCGTGGTGATGATTGGCGGCGCCGACCGACTCCTCGGCCCGCTGGTTGGAGCACTGGTCGTTGTGCTGCTGCCGGAGATCCTTTCTTTTCTTGCTCAATATCGTCTGCTCTTCGTCGGGCTCGTGCTGCTGCTGGTGCTGCGGCTGGCGCCCGGTGGCTTCGTCGGATTGGCAGCAGACCTGATCAAAGAACGTAGGCGGAGCTCAGTAGCAACACAACGGCGGGATGTGATGGCTTACTTGTCCGCCAGCACCCGACGCAGCCTTTGTGCAAGCAACCTGTCCGTGAACTTCGGTGGAGTCCGTGCGGTAAACAACCTCTGCTTCGATGCGCGCCCGGGCGATATCACGAGCATCATCGGACCGAATGGAGCCGGGAAAAGCACGGTGCTCAACCTCGTGTGCGGCTTCTATCGCCCGGACAGCGGTGTCGTCAGGTTGGGAGAAACAGACGTTACGCGGATCGCTACGCATTCGATCGCACAGCAGGGCATCGCGCGGACATATCAAACGACCCAGCTGTTCACTCATATGACAGTTCTCGACAATGTTCTCATCGCGCTTCGACGCGGCCACCTCGAAGCTCGCACCATCTTCTCCTGGGGTCTCGATTTGGACCACCAAGAGCTTGCCGAGAGCCTTCTTGCCTTCGTCGGATACCGCGCTCCGCTCGACCAGTTGGCGGGGGCTTTGCCCCACGTGGACAAGCGGCTCGTCGAGCTAGCGCGCGCCCTGGCCATCCAACCAAGCGTATTGGCCCTGGACGAGCCGGCGGCCGGACTCGATCCCAGCGATACCGCCCACATTGGCGACCTCCTCCGCAAGGTCGCGCACACCGGCATCACCGTCATCTTGATCGAACACGACATGAATCTCGTGATGTCCGTTTCCGATCGCGTGATCGTCCTTGATGCCGGCGCAAAGATCGCGGAAGGCCCCCCGGCACAGGTTGCTGCCGACCCGCGCGTTCTCAAAGCCTATCTCGGCGATGAGAACCCGTCCGACCGTCGTCGCAAGCGAGACCTCGAGCCTGGCCGCGAGACGGTGATAGCGACCGAAGGCCTTTGTTCCGGCTACGGCGCAGCGAGCGTCATTCGCGACATTAATCTCAAGGTCGAGGCCGGTGAGGTTGTTGCCGTCCTTGGTGCCAACGGTGCTGGAAAATCGACGCTAATGCGGGCACTCAGTGGGCTCAACCGGCCCGTCGAGGGAACGGTGCGCTTCCTGAGCGAGCACATCGAGACTCAGACGGCGAGTCAGATTGCGCGGCGCGGACTGGTTCTCGTGCCGGAGGGCCGCCAGGTCTTTCCCGAGCTCAGCGTGATCGACAATCTGCAGCTTGGTGCCTATGCCCGGCCGTCGGCTGCTTTGATCGAGATGACGGAACGACTGCTCGACCGATTCCCACAGCTTAAGTCGCGACAAAATCAGCGTGCAGGCCTACTTTCGGGCGGTGAGCAGCAGATGCTGGCGATCGCGCGTGGTCTGATCGCGCGACCGCGTGTGCTTTTGCTGGATGAGCCCTCGCTCGGACTGGCCCCGATCCTCTTGGACGGGCTTTACGATCTTTTGGCTGAGCTCAGAGAACAGGGCATGACGACCCTGCTCGTCGATCAGATGGCCGGCCTCGCGCTTTCCGTGGCGGACCGTGCCTATCTGCTGCAGTCAGGGATAGTGAGGCACACAGGCTCGGCCTCGGACCTGCGCGCCGATCCAGCGCTCGTTCGCACCTATCTCGGCGAGCATGAAAGAGCGACGTAGGGAGGAAGAGACGCTATGGACCTCATTCTCAAGAGCGCGAGGCTCGTTGACGCCGACCGCGGTACCACCGACATCGGGATCGAGAACGGCAAGGTCGTCGCGATCGAGCCCGAGCTGGCAGCGCAGGGCGAAACGATCGATCTCGGCGGTCGGCTCGTCTCTTCGGGCTTTGTCGAGACGCATATCCATCTCGACAAATCTTGCATTCTAGACCGCTGCACCTCCGACCGTGGCGATCTCGAGGAAGCGATCGGAGAGGTTGCCAAGGCAAAAAAGGCTTTCACGCCCGAGGACGTCCATGCGCGTGCCACGCGTACGCTGGAGAAGGCGATCCTCCAGGGCACCACGCACATGCGCACCCATTTGGAGGTCGACCCGGTCGTCGGGCTGCGCAGCCTCGAGGGGGTGCGCCCACTCATCAAGGACTATGCCTGGGCGATCGACCTTGAAATTTGCGTCTTTCCACAGGAGGGGCTGCTCAACAACCCAGGGACTGACGAGCTCATGGTCCAAGGCCTCAAACGGGGATGCCGGGTGGTCGGAGCCGCGCCCTATACCGACAGCAACCCGCCCGGCCAGATTGACCGAGTGTTCGAGATGGCACGTGAGTTCGATGTGGATATCGACATGCATCTCGATTTCGGCCCGACGGCCGACGGTATGGACGTTGATCACGTCTGCCGTCGCACGGATCAATACAAATACGGCGGCCGTGTTGCGATCGGCCACGTGACCAAGGCAACAAGCCTGCCGATGGGCAAGTTCGAGGCCATGGCCAAGCGGCTCTCCGGTGCCGGCGTCGCTTTGACCGTTTTACCCTCGACCGATCTCTTTCTGATGGGTCGGCACCATAAGCACGATCACAACAACACACGTGGCGTTCTTCCCGCGCACAAGCTGATCCACCACGGCGTCAATTGCTCACTCTCATCGAACAATGTGCTCAATCCTTTTACGCCTTTTGGCGACTGCTCGCTGATGCGGATGGCGAATCTCTACGCCAACATCGCACAGGTTGGAAAACGCACCGACATAAGATCATGCTTCGATATGATCACCCGCAGACCGGCGCAGCTCATGCGTCTAAAGGACTATGGACTAGCAACCGGCAGAACTGCCGACCTGGTGGTGCTCGATGCAACCGACCCGGAAATGGCAGTCGCTGAACTCGTGCCCGTGCTCTACGCCTTTAAACGGGGGCGCAGGACGTTCACACGCGCGCCCGCGCAGTTGCACCGACCGCGGTGATGCTTCATTGCGCGAATCAGCACGTCCGCCGTCGGTACCATTGCGGGCGATCGGGCGACCGTTTCGTGCGCCTTTAGGCCGCTGGCGTTAGCACGCTCGGCTTGGCGCCGATCGCCACCGCAAAGGCCGGCCGAGCATCGATCGCAGCCTGCCAGCGCTCGAGCTCCGAATAGGCCGGCCGTTCGATCGGAAACTCCAGGCAACGCTTCACGATCGAGCCGAGCGCAATGTCGGCGATAGTGAAACGATCGAGCGCGAACCAATGGCGCCCGGCGATGTGGCCATCGAGTATTTTGAGCTGGGCGAGGAGATCGGCACTTTGCGCCGCAAAATCCGGCGCGCGCTCGGCCGCTGCCTTCTTGGCGTCTCTGAACACGGCGACGTATGGCGTGTTCAATGCGCCGAGCAGCCAGTCCATCCAACGCTCGACCATGGTGCGCTCGGCCGCGCTCGCTCCGGTCAGCGTCGGTCCATGCACGGCGGCGAGATAGCGAAGGATGGTGTGGGATTCCCAGATCACGAGATCACCGTCGATCAAGGTCGGGACCTTCGCATTGGGGTTGAGCTTGCGGTATGCCTCGGTCAGCGTATTGCCGAACTGGCGGCCGTAGTCCTCGCGGACATAGGGCAACCCGAGTTCCTCCAGGCAGAAGATGACCTTCTGTACATTTCCCGACGTCTGTCGGCCGAGCAATCTGATCACGTCACGTCCTCCTCAGTAGATGAACGGCGGAGCGATTTTTGGTTTCGCGCAGTAAACGATCGGTTCGCCGCGTGGCACATCGGTTCACCCGCGCGGCTTGTACGCAATGGCGTCCATCTCGATCTTGGTATTGATGACCGCGCGTGCCTCGACGGTCGTGCGCGCCAGCACGGCATCCTTGAAGTGCTCTCCGAATACCCGGTTGTAGCGGCCGAAGTCGCGGGCATCGCCGAGATAGGTGGTGACGCGCACGACATCGGACAGTGTCGCCCCTTCTTCGGCGAGAATTCGACGAATCGCCTCGATCGTGCCCCGCGTCTCTTCCTCGATCGTTCCCGAGATCATGTTGCCGTCGGCATCCTTGGCAACCTGGCCTGAAACGAAGATGAAATCGCCCGCGCGCACCGCCGGATGAAAAGGCAGGTTCGGGTTCTTCTTTCCGATCGGATAGATATCCTTGCGGGTAGCGCGTGCGTCCTGCATGGCGTTGATCCTCAGTGAAGTCCCTTCGCTTCGATGATGTCGACCCCGCGAACGCGATCCACGAGGTAGATCAGCCCGCGATCGTCGACCGTGACGTCATTGGAGGAAGGGCGCTCCTCGCCGTCTGCTGGATGCGGCAGAAAATGGCCAACCTCCCGCGGAACGAACGGGTCCGCGATGTCAACGAGGCGCAGCCCTTGCGCAAACCACGCGAACGGGATCACGGTGCCGTGGAAACGCTCCGATGGCTGGTGACAACCGCTCATCGGCGGTTGCGGGCTGCCGTCGACGTCGAGCCCCGCCACCTGGAATGTCGCGATCGGCACCGGCAGTTGCTCGAGGGTGATGTCGTAAATCCAGGCGAAGGAGGGTGACGCCGGCCGCAGCTTGGCGACGTCCTCGTCCGCCACCACCATGATGCGGCGTCCCTTGAGCGGTTGCGGAATCGGCAGACAGGTATGCGTCGGGTGCGCAAACGCCGGGCTGGTATTGGTATGCGCCAGCGTTTTCGGCCGCGCCATGTCGGAAATATCCAGGATGAAGAGCCCGTGATGCCAGTAGCTGACATAGAGGCGATTGCCCATCCGCAGCGGATGATGACAACGCGGCGCGGGCCAATTGTCCCAAGGATAGGGTTCTCCCCCGGCCTTCCACTGGCCCGGGATCCACCAGCGCCCAACCTCGACCGGGCGGGCGGGATCGGCAAGATCGAGGATCATCATGATGTTGCCGACATAGCCCTCGGCCGTCGGCGACAGGTAGGCGTAGCGGCCATCGAAATCGTAGCGGTGCACGCCGCGGCCGGCCGTGCGCCACTTGGTGATCAGCTTCGGCGTGCTGGGGCGTGAGACATCGTAGATTGCGATGCCCCCGCCGAACTCGGCCGGTCCGCTCTCGCCCAGCCGCTCGTGGTTGACAATCATGATGCCGTTCGCCACCCGCACCTTGTGGGAATGCCAACCCTGCGGCAGATCGATGGTCGCGAGCTTGCGAGGTTGGCGCGGATCGGCCACGTCCACGATCGTGGTGCCGCTCGGCCAGCGCATGTGCCCGATAAAAAGCGTCGTGCCCTCGACCCAAACTTGCCCCCCGCCCGGGCAGTCGAAGTGCGATATCAGCGTGGTGTTCGATCGACTCGACACAAAACGCTCGACATAGTGACGTTCGTCCGGGCGGGCTACCGCCACTGCGCAGCCGGTCCTGGCATGCTCGAGCTCAGGCGATTTTCACGATGCTGCCGGCGGCGTCGCGGCCCCACTTCTTGAAGAGGTGGAAGCATTTCAATGCGGGCTCGTCACTGGCGACGAACAGGATGGCGGGTTGCTTGTTATGGCCGTTGACGTGCTCGAACCAGGAGCCGCCCGGCACCGCTAAATTGTCGAACGCCTGCCAATCGAAGCGCTTGCCGTCGATGATGGAGTGTCCCTGCCCCTCGAACGGCGCGACCAGCAGGCTCGCCGTCTGCCGCACCGGTCGCGTCTTCTCGCCGGGACGCAGCACTTGCACGAAGAAGGTCATGGTCTTGAACACCGGACCGCCGGTCAGCGGGTCGACGTATTCGATCGACAACGCCTCGTAGGGATCGCCGTCCCAGTCTTTGAAGCGCTCGATCAATTCCTGCATCGTCTCCCAACGATACACGTACATCGGCGAGGAGTGCCCGGCGCCGCGGTGATGCTGCAGAAAGCGAGGCTTGAGTCCGCCGTGGTCGTAGGCGCGGGCAGAATAGTCGGACGGCACGGTCGCCGTCTGCTGCTTCTTCTTGACCGGCTTGCCGTCGACCATCTCGGTGTAATCATGTTCGAAGTAGACCGCATTGAGCGTCTCGACGAGCGGCAGATCGAGCACGGAAAGATTGACCGCCGGCTCGTTTCCTACGTTGCCGTGGTTGTGCCAGGTGTCGACCGGGGTGAGCACCATGTCGCCGGGCCCGAAGGTGATATCCTCGCCCCCGACGCCGGTGAAATTGCCTTTTCCGGTCAAGCCGAACCGGATGGCGTTGGGGGAGTGCCGGTGCGGCGGCATCACCTCGTTGGCATCATTGAGCCGATAGGCGGTGTACATCGTGCTCACGGTCGCGCGCCGCGGGGAGAGCCCGGGATTGACCAGGATGAGCGAGCGGCGCTCGGAATCATCCATCGTCACCAGTTCCGCCGCCCGAAATAGAATTGGTTCGATGTCGCCTTTGTAGCTCCACAGATGAGGAACGGCCTTTTGCGTGCCCATCAATTGCTTGATTTCGTCATGCGCGACGTCGGTTGACGTCGCCCAGAACGGGAACATGTTCTTTGCGGAAATGTCGCTGTAAAGCTGATCGAGAGCCGCTTCTCGATTCGGAAGACGGCGTGTCGCGCTCGCTGCGCTGCTCTTACCTGCCAACATGTCGGTCGCTCCTTCACCCGGCTGGAGTGAACCATTCGATGCAAGGTAACATAGGCGGTTGCCTGGTCAATCGCACGCGCCATCCGCTCACGTCGACCCGCGCACGCGCGAACGCGCTGCGTGGCCGGCGGGACGATTCCGTCACGTTCCCGGCGGCGGAATCTGGAAAAACTCCGCGAGTTGCTCCTTGGTTAGCGGTGCATCGAGGAACTTCATCTCCACCGCGTCCGCCATCACCTGATCGAGGTCCGAAAGCCGGTCCGGCGATAATGCGTCCTTCGGGTTGTACTGGTCGCGCTGCATCACGACCAGCTCCTCCGGCTGCTTGATCGTCTCGGCGTAATATTTGACGGCGAGCGGGTTCGAATACATCCAGTCGATCGACTCGCGGTAGGCGCGCATGAACCGGACCATCACGTCCTTGCGTTCCTTGAGTGCGTTGGCGTTGGCGACCTGCACCCGAATGGTCTGGTTCCGCAGGGTCGGAACCTCGGGACCGCGGGCGATCACCCGGATCTTGCCCGCCTGCAATTCGGCCAAGCCGAACGGGACCACCGCCCAGCCGATGTCGATTTGGCCGGTCATCGTCATCGTGTAAGTGGCGGGCGGGCCGCCGGTCGCGGTCGGCTTCGCCTTGACGCCGAGCTGCTTGACGAAGCCGAGTGCGATCACGTGCGAGGTGGCACCATTGGTCGAATAGGCCATCGTCTGCTTTTCGGTTGCGTCTGTCAGACGCTGCAGCGGCGAATTGGCGGGTACATACCAATATTGATCGCCGACGCCCACATAGGCGGCCGCGATCGCGCGCACCGGCGCGCCGCGCGCGAACGCTCGCATGGCCCCTGCGGTCCCGATGCCGATCCCAATGTCGGCCGAACCGGAGATCACCGCCTGCAATGTCTCGCCGGCACCCTGGGTGCCGAAGGTTTCCAGAACGATGCCGTGCTTCTGGAAGATGCCGGCCTTCATGCCCAGCGTGGGCGCCTGGTTCGCCCAGGCATCGATCTGGCCAATCGCGACCTTGACGGTATCGGCGCCGCTCGCCGCCGACACCATCGCCACACTCGCCAACGCCAGGACCATCGAAGGTAGCGCAATCCGCATCGGCATCTTCACCTCCAAACAGCCGTGACGGTCGGTGCATCACGACGAAACGCGCAAAGCCGGTTCAACCGGATCGGCGTCTGACAATAGCAATTGCCGGATTGCTTGTAAGCCGCAACGGAAGCTATCGGACCACGGACTGCCGAGGATGAGCGGAACGAATTTCTTCTTGCGTGAAGCCTAAGGTAGAGCGCCGCCCTCGACCAAATATGATTTTCGCTCTCAGCAGTATCCAGCTCTCAGCGCGGCGGGGAGGCTCCGTGAAAAGCGTCCCTTCCAGATTGCCCTCGCATTACGGATGATAGACCCACATGTCCGCCACAATATTGCAGCCGGGCACAGGCATCGGGGCCGGCGTACGCACCGCGCCGAACGGGATCGGCGCATCCGCGAGCTTTTCCTGCCAGCTGCGCAACGCACAAGGAACGAGATTGAGATCGCTGAGGAAGTGATTGACGCGAAGCAAATTCGAGAGCGAGGTGCCTGCCGTGCGACAGATGTCGTCAGCGGCCGTCAATATTGCCTCCATCTCGTGGTGGGTGGGCGAGCCGAAATATTTCAAGCCGGCCGTGCTGCGCGCTTGCGGGATTGCTCCATCCGAATCGGCGGCATAGAGCCCCGACAAGCAAAGCAGGTCGCCGGCGCGCACCGCTGCCGGACCGAGCCGCATGTGTTGGGACGGCTTGTGATCGACGATCTCCTTTCTGGTTTTGACGCCGTCGCGAACACCGAAGATGTTGATCTCCAAGATCGACTCGAGGAGAGCAAGGCCCTTGGTCGCAACGACGGTGAGCGCACACGGATGCCCGCCGAAATGGCTGTTCCAAACATCCAAAAATTCGGGCAGATCGTTGATGTTGGTTAGATAGACCTGCGCCTTGATCGCGTTCTCCAAGGAACTGCCGCCGGCTTCAAGCGCAGGCTTGAGCCGCGACGTAATAAGAAACTCGGTCTGCAACCTGATGTCCGTACCATTCCAAACGGCGTTGGGCGGGCGGTAGGCGGGTTTGGCGATCCCGGTCATGTCGTCGTTGTTCGGCATTTGGCCGGCGACAAACACATAGTCGCCGCAGACGAGCGAAGCGATGAAGCCGGAGTGCTTGGGAACGGGCACGCCTTCCGGCTGCGCCGGTCTCGGCTCACGGCCGCCGCCTGGCAGGACGGCGATCATGGACACTTCCATGTTGGCGCCGTCGACCGATAACTCTTCCATGAGCACGGACGTGCTGGGAGGCACGAAGTCCTTGAGCGCCGCTTTTCGTGCGCGTTGATAGGCATTCACCACTTGCGCGTTGGGGTAGTACTGGTCGACGCGCACGATATGGCGCAGATCGCTGCCCTGCGCTGCGGTAAGCTTGGCCAGTCGCTCGATGATGAAATCGCCCTCACGCCGATAACGTGGCGGACTGCCCAGCGGATGCCCGGGCTTGCCAACAACCTGCGCGGCGAGGCCGTGCTCGAAATCGATCGCCATGTGGCCCGTAAAAAACAGCCACGATCCGGCACGCACGCCCTGGGCGTATTCGATGTCGGTGCCGCCTATTCGCGTCGGGGCGATGCACTTCACTTCAGCCACTGCCAACTCCTGTGCTGCTTGACGGTTGGTGGTCGCAATGCCTGGAAATCCGGCGCAAGCAATCGCGCCGTGCGTGGACACGATAGCGGCGCGGGGTCGCACCAACCCCTGCAACGTCACGCGGCGAGAAAAGCGGCGCCCACTGATCAGGTTCGTTCATTGACACTCGCGCAGGGCAACCTTACGGTTTTGCGGCCGTCGTGCTCCTGCTGTCCCCCGGAGGCAGAGTTTGTTGCGGGTCGTCAATCTTCGCAAGACCTACGACGCCGCGCATCATCCCTACGTGGCGCTGGATGGTGTCAATATCGAGATTGTCGATGGCGAATTCTTTTGTCTGCTTGGCCCCTCCGGCTGCGGAAAATCGACGCTACTCAATATTCTCGCCGGGTTTGAGCCTGTGACGGGCGGATCGGTGACGTCCGACGGCGTCGTCGTGACCGGCGCCGGTCGCGATCGCGTCATGTTTTTCCAGGATGCCGGTTCAGCGTTGTTTCCCTGGCTGTCTGTTGAGGAAAATGTGCGGTTTGGCTTGCGCGTTCGCAAAGTGCCCAAGCGCGAATGGGGCACCATCATCGACAAATATCTGCAGATGGTCGATCTCGACCGGCATCGTACCAAGTTTCCTTCACAACTTTCCGGCGGCATGCGTCAGCGACTGCAAATCGCGCGGGCGCTCGCGGTCGAGCCGGAAGTTCTGCTCATGGACGAGCCTTTCGGCGCGCTTGATGCCTTGACCCGACGCCGGATGCATTCGGTGCTGCTCGCGATCTGGGAGCGCACGGGCAAGACGGTGATTTTTGTCACCCATGATATCGCGGAGGCGATTCTGCTCGGGGATCGGATCGGCATGATGTCGGTCGGACCCCGCTCCACGATTTCCAGAGTCTTTAACGTCGATTTTCCGCGCCCGCGCGATCTCGCTCATCCGGAGGTTGCGCAACTCTTTCATGAAATCGAGAACTTGTTGGCGCCGGATGTCGCCCGCTCAGAGCAGGCAATGGCGCCGTCGTGAACGGGTTCTCGATAGAGACCGCTGACCAATGGTGAACGTTCGCGACACCAAGCCGGGGCTGCCCCAAGCGCCGCTTTTGCGGCGGGCTTCATTCAGCAGGCTTCGCGCGTCGATCAATCCAGGTAGATATCGCGGCATTCTCCTGTCCGCTGCGTCGCTCGTGCTCGCTTTCTTGATTTGGCAGTTGCTGTCGACCTTCATATTCAACCCGTTCCTGATCCCTCCTCCGCTCGAGGTGATTCGCACTGCCATTCCGATGATCATGAGCGGCGAGATCTTCGCGGATGTGTCGATCAGCATGTCGCGGATACTCGTTGGCTTCTTCTCCGGCTCACTGATCGGCGTGATATTCGGTGTTCTACTCGGCCGAATCCGCGTTCTCCACGAGCTGCTCGATCCGATCATGGAGTTGCTTCGCTACCTGTCCCCTACCGCCATGATTCCTATTGCGGTGATTTGGTTCGGCATTGGAGAGATGTCGAAGTATTTTTTGATCTTTTGGGGTACGTTTTTCATTGTGCTGATCAACACGACGGCAGGAGTTTGGCGGGCGCCGATCACGCGCCAGCGCGCGGCCGAATGCTTAGGGGCCAATCGCCTGCAAATTTTCCTCATGGTGCTCATTCCTTCTGCGGTACCCTACATCGTCACCGGCATGCGCGTTGCCATGGCATCTTCGTTCATGAGCATCATCCCTGCCGAAATTCTGGCGGCCGATTCGGGTATTGGCTATTTGTTGCAGAAATCGTCGATGCTCTTGCAGACGAACCGCATCTTCGTGGCTTTGCTTACAATCTGCATTCTCGGCTTTGCGGTTGATCGCCTGTTCCGTTTCTTCGTCCAGCGGGTTCTCGCCCGCTATATGTCATATGTTTCAGTGATGTGACCGTGCACAGGGAGGCCTCAATGTCCGAGTTCTCGAAGATGCTTACTGCTGCAATCGGCGCCGGCATTTTGCTGGGCGCTACGGCGACGCAAGCGCAGCAAGCGTCGCTCAAGATGACATTGTTCGGACAACCGTCCGTCAACAACGACTCGATCTGGATGGCGTTAGAGAAGGGTTACTATCAGCATGAAGGCCTCGACGTCACTTACCGTCTTTTTCCTTCCGGCACCACCGCATTCCAATCGTTCCAGACCGGCCAGGGCGACATCGTCATGACCGGCGACCTTCCGAGCGTGCAATATTTCTTTCGCGTCAAGGGAGATTACCGCACCATTGCGGTCGTCGAGCGGGACGCAAAGGGCTACGTGGCTGTCGCACGAAAAGAGATCACAAAGCCGCAAGACCTGCTCGGAAAAACAGTCGCGACGCGGGTTGGCTCCACGGGGTCATGGTTCATTTCCGAATATTTGACCAAGAACGGAGTCGATCCGTCGAAGGTGGCGGTCAAGAATCTGGATACGCAGGTCCTCCCTGCGGCGTTGTGCGGAGGCGAGATTGCCGCCTTTTTCATTTGGCAGCCGATCGGCTCGCGCACGCTCGAGATTTGCCCGGACAAATCGCACTACTTGACCGATGCGACCGGCTACATCCAGGGGTACTTGGTCGCAGGCGCACGCCCGGAATGGCTTGCGAGTCCGCAGGGCAAGGACACGGCAATCCGCTGGCTGCGGGCGACGATGAAGGGGCGCGACGTCGCGGAGAAGGACTTCGCCGCCGTCGCGGCCTATGCCAAGGCCAAGCTCGATCTCAGCGAGAAAGCGACGCGCGAGCAGTGGGACACCAACATACGTCCGCTCGCGCTCGACAAAGTTTATTACGACGACTTCTGCAGCCTCAGCCGTTGGGCACAGGCCGAAAAAATGACCGAGCAGAAGATTGACTTCAATCAATTGACTTGGCCAGACGGCCTGAAAGCGATCAATCCAAAATTGGTCGATGCTCCTCCGCCGCCTTGCTGATAAGCGCCCCGGCATGCCGCTCTGCCGCTCTACGCCTTAGTTAGGACCCTCTGCAATTGCCGCTGCATCGAAGGATTGCGGCCTGCAATCGTCGAAGTTGGCGGACTCAGTCGTAACGCGCTAGATTGTCCCGCCATGTCGCGCCATCGAAGCCTGACACCCGCATGCAGGACCGTGATGCGGGTCGCCCGAGAGATCGCGACACCTGGCGCGGCAGGAGATGCACAGTTTTCGTTACTCTTGGACGGGAAGCGTTGCGTGTTGCGGTTTATGATCGCGCTCATGATCGGATTGGCCGCCAGTGTCAACGGCGTGACTGTGGCCGCCGCTCAGACCTATCCGCAACGCGCGGTCAAGTTCATCCTGCCGTTTGGTCCCGCGGCCGGGAGCGACATCACCGCCCGGTTGCTCGGAGAAAAGCTCGCAGCGCGCTGGGGCAAGCCGGTGGTGATCGAAAACCGGCCGGGCGGCGACGGCCTCGTCGCCATCAACGCATTCACCAGTGCGAACGACGAACACACGCTTTTGTTCGTTCCGGCTTCGACCTTCATGGCACACCCATATGTGCACGAAAAACTACCTTACGATGCGGAGCGCGACCTGCTTCCGATCACGAACGTCACGACCATTGTGATTGCGCTTTCGGCACCGGCATCTCTGAACGTGAAGACGCTCGGCGAGTTCATTGCGCTCGCGCGCGCAAAGCCCGATACGCTCAACGTGTCGGCCGCCGCGGGCAATTCCGACCTGATCTTGTCGGCTTTCATCAAGACCCAGGGCTTACCGGTGGCCCGCGTGCCGTACCGCGACATCCAGCAAGCGCCGAGCGACCTGGCCGAAGCACGCATCCACCTCCTCATGTCATCCTACGCGACCATGCTTCCGCTGATTCAGGCCGGAAAGCTTAGGCTCTTGGCGGTGACCAGCCGCAAGCGGGTCGGAATCGCTGCCGACATTCCAACCGTCGCCGAAGCAGGGTACCCGTATCTCGGACTAGACGGTTTGATTGGCATGTACGGGCCGCGCGGAATGTCGATGGCGCTCCGCGAAAGCATTGCCGCCGACGTCCGCACCGTAGTTGAGGCCGATCCGACGATTGCAATCCGGCTGGCGGCGACCGGCCAAGTCGTCGATTTGCGTGGCCCGCACGAGTTCGCCGCCGGGATTAAGGAGATGCGCGACCAGCTCGCCGCGATCGCGCAAACTCTCGGCATCAAGGCCGCCCAGTGACAGTGCAGGCGCATCACGCCGGCTTAATATTCGCAGTGCGGATGACCTTGCCCCACTTTTCGGTTTCGTCAGCAATGAGCTTGCCGAAATCCGAGGGCGAGCCGGGCAATGGGGTTCCTCCCATGCCCGCGAAGCGCGCCTTCAAACTAGCATCCGCGAGGCCTTCGTTCACCGCGGTATTGAGGCTGTCGATGACCTCCGGCGGCGTATGGCTCGGCATGCCAAGCCCAAACCAGTTGTTTACGTCATAGCCTGGGACGAAATCGCTCATGACGGGCGTATCTGGAATAAGGGTTGATCGCGGGGCCGATGTCACGGCCAACGAGCGTAGCCTGTCGGCTTTGATATGCTCTATCGTGGAGGTGATCGCGTCGAACATTACCTGCACCCGCCCGCCTAAAAGATCGGTCAGTGCGGGCCCGGAACTGCGGTAGGGAACGTGCGTCATCGCGATCCCGGTCATGATCTTGAACAATTCCCCGGACATGTGGTTGGACGCGCCGATCCCCGACGACGCGAAATTGAGCTTGTCCGGATTGGCTTTGGCATGGCTGATGAAATCGGGTACCGATCGAGCCGGAAAAGTCCGGTCGACCACCATCACATTCGGCACGCGCATGATCGCCGCGACCGGCGCGATGTCGCGCCTGAACTCGAAATGGAGCTTGTCGTAGAGCGTCGCGTTGATCGCCTGCGGCGACGATACCATCAAGACGGTGTAGCCGTCGGGTGCCGCATTCACGACTGCCTCCGTGCCGACATTGCTTGCCGCGCCGGACCGGTTCTCGATGACAAAAGGCTGGCCAAGCCGTTCCGCCAGCCATTGTCCCAACGCGCGGGCAATGATGTCGTTGGGGCCGGCGGGAGCAAACGGGACGATGATCCGCACCGGCCGAGACGGATAGGCTTGTCCGTGCGCGATCCGCGCGAGAGCCGGTAGCGCGACAGCGCCCGCGGCCAGATGCAGGAATCGGCGGCGAAGAAGTGTCGTGCGGGTCCCCATCTCGTCCTCCACGTCTATGCCAGCGGTGTTCGCGGCCCACGAACGTAGCGGCGGCTTCGACGACAAGCCTGACTTCGAGCTTTAGCCCCTCTTGAATTTTGTTGGAGATTAGGTGGAGATCTTCTCGGAGCGGTACCGGGCGACCGTTCGGCAGCGACTCGGCTTGTCGCAACCGTGGGAGGACATATGCGGTTGGTACGGTCTTGGTTGATTGGAATCGTCGCAGCAATTTCACTTCTGGCGCAGGGCGCATCGAAGGCTGAGCCGGTCAAGATCCGCGTATCCTGGATCGCGCCGCTTTCGAACTGGGCGTCGTTGCTCATGGAGAAAAAGGAGCTCGCCCGGCACATGGGGCGGACCTACATACTCGAGCCTGTCCGCTACGCCGGGACGCCACAACAGATCACGGCGCTTGCGAACAACGAGCTTGAAATTGCAAACCTCGCCTTCGCGACATTGCCAATAGCGATTCACAACGCCGGCCTCTCCGACCTGCGGGTCATCGCCGATGAATTCCAGGACGGCGTGCCGGACTACTACTCGCAAGAATATATGGTGCTCGCCGACGGGCCGGTGAAGCGCCTTGAAGACATGAAAGGTCGCGTGATTGCGACCAATGCCGGCGGCTCGGCCGTCGACATCGCGATGCGCAAGATGCTGCTCAAGGTAGGGCTCGAGCAGAAGCGCGACTATGTCATGATCGAGGCGCCGTTGCCGACGATGCGTGCCATGCTCGCCGAGAAGAAAGCCGATCTGGTTCCCCTTGTCGTGCCATTCTCGTTCGATCCAGAGCTGCGCCGCATTGCCAAGCCGCTGTTCTACAACCGCGATGTCATGGGCCTGACGCAGCTCCTGTTCTGGTGCGCGCGGCAGTCCTTCATCGACAAGAACCGCGCCGCGATGGTGGATTTCATGGAAGACACGCTGCGCATCACCTACTGGTTTCTCGATCCGGCGAACCACGCCGAAGTCGTGGCGATTGGTTCGCGCCTGACCAAGCAGCCTCCCGAGCGTCTCGGCTGGGTCTTCACCAAGCAGGATTACTATCACGTGCCGGGAATGCGTCCGGACCTCGACGCGCTCCAGCGCAACGTCGCCCTCGTCAAAGAACTCGGACTGATCGGCGCCGATACCGATGTGAAAAAGTATTCTGACCTGACCGTTTTAGACGATGCAGCCAAGCGCCTGAAATAGCGAAGCCGCTTCCCGTTATCCGATCGTCCCAGACCGCTGCTGGTTTTCGGTCCTCAATGTCTTTGTGACTTGCAAACGTTTCAGACTGAAGAGCGAACGGTCCATCGCATGGCCGCCGTCCGTCGGGACCGCCCGTTGAAAATTGCAAAGGAGGGCAAATTGGACGCAACGAAGAGATACCGCATCTGGGCGCAGGGCGCCACCGATCAGGTTGGCCACCGCAACTACCTGACGCAGCTGTTGCCGCACATGAAGGCCTGCACGGATCCCGACTTTGAGCTCGATTTCAAGACCATGACGCCCTCGGTGACGACGGTGCACGCGTTGTCGGAATTCCGCGTCTCGCGCGCAGTGATACGCGGCGCCATTGCGGCCGAGCGGGAGGGCTATGACGTTTTTTTCATGAACCACTTTCAGGACGTCGGCTTGTACGAGGCGAGAGCGGCGGTGAAAATACCAGTGCTCGGCCTGGGTGAAGCGACCTTGCTCCATGCCTGCATCATGGGCCGCAAGCTCGGCCTGATCGCGATCAACCCCGCCTTCATACCGACCCATAACGAGCAGATTTGCCGCTATGGGCTGCAGCAGCGGATCGCTGGAATCCGCGCGCTGGAAGCCAATATCAGCGATTACATGGAAGCTTTCGCATCGCCTGCGAAAAAGTCGGAACTGCAGGCGATCTTCGAACGCGAGGCACGTCGCCTCATCGAGGACGGCGCCGACGTCATCGTGCCGACCGGGGGCCTTCCGATGATGTTGTTCGGCACAGAACCGGACGTCAATGTGGATGGTGCTCCGATCGTCAACGGAGTGACGGTGGTGATCAAGGCCGCGGAAATGGCGGTCAAGCTGAAGCGCCTCGGCGTATCGGTCGCGAGCCGCATCCCGCAGTCCGGCTTTGGACTGCCATCTGCACAGACGCTCGATGAGTTTCTGCGCCATGGCTGAAGACATTGTTTCTTCGTTAACTCAATAGGCTCGGTCGTGCGCAGAACCCCGCACCCACCGCTGCTGCGCCAGCGACAAGGCCAAGAAATTCCCACCGTCTCATACCAATCCCCGCATCTGTGGCGTTGCGGCTCAAACGAGTTCTTCAAGAGGGGCTGGACCTGGCCGCGGCCTGACTCGTCGCCACTTCCGCTCAATGTCCGGCCTGGGTCATCCGCGACCGGGCGGTACCCCTTGCCTCGGGGGCAACAGCAGCCGTCCCAGCAAGTTTTTTTATTCGGGGTAAGGACTTAAGCCGGCGACCCCCATGAACCTTTTCCCGGCTTGACGCGACTAATGCCTGGGAGACCGCGGATAAAGCGCGTCCAACGGGGGCGAAACGTCAGATCATGCCTCGACATTTCTTTTTGCGCCCCGCGGTTGTGCTCGGGGCCGTTGCGGCGTTGAGCCTATCGGCAACCGGCCCGGCACGGGCGCAGTTGCAGGGGGCCGTCGCAACGCCGGTAGCGCAGCCGGTACCGTCATCCGCTACGCCGTCATCCGTTACACCCGCGGCCCCCCATTCGGCTGCCTGCACGGTGGCGGCCGACCAGGTTCGCTTTGATTTTTCACTTCCTCGTACGGCGCAACGTCTCGTGAGCGGCCTGCCGATCAAGATTGTGGCGCTCGGATCATCGTCGACGTATGGCGTAGGCGCCAGCACGTCGGCTGCCTCCTATCCGAGCCGCCTCGCCGAAGAACTCGTCCGCCGTTTCCCCGGGCACAAGTTCACGGTCTTGAACCGCGGGGTGGGCGGCGAGGACGTCAGCAACATGCTCGCACGTCTCGACACCGCCGTGATCAGGGAAAAGCCCGATCTCGTGCTCTGGCAGGTCGGCACCAATTCAGTGCTGGACGGCAAAGCCGTGCAGCCGCACGCTTCGCTGTTGCGCGAGGGACTGACACGTCTCAAGGCAACCGGCGCCGACGTCGTGTTGATCGATCTGCAATACGCGCCCAAGGTCATCACCAAGCGGAACGCAGACGGCATGGTGTCGTTGATTGCCGCTACCGCCAAGGCAGAGCATGTTTGCCATTTTCGCCGCTTCGATCTGATGCGGCAATGGCACGAGACTGAACATTTGCCGTTCAAAACATTCGTGTCGCCGGATGGGCTGCACATGAATGACTGGAGCTACGCCTGCCTCGCCAAAGCGCTCAGCGTGGCGATTGCCGAGGCGGCGGAGCGGCCCACCACGACTGCGATCGGACCGAGCATCGCGCCGCGCTAAAGCAACAGAGCCGGATCCACTCACGGCTTCGCACGGCCATGCCGTCCTCCTGACAAGTGTAGCCTAGATGACGAGAGTGCCCACGCTCGCTCCGCCGCAGACGTAGAGCGTCTGGCCGGTCACGAAGCCATTGGCCCGGTCGCAGAAGAATATCACGGCCCGCGCGACATCGTCGCTGCGGCCCAGTCGCTTCACCGGAATGGCCGCCGCCAGCGCCTTCTCGCGTTCGCTGTCCTTCGCAACGATGCTGCGGAACATCTCGGTGTCCGCGATCGGCCCGGGCGCGACCACGTTCACGGTGATGCCATCGGGCGCGAGTTCCAGCGCCCAGGTGCGTGCCAGCCCGATCATTCCAGCCTTGGTCGCCGAATAGGCGGAGCGCGTCTCCAGCCCGAGCGCACCGCGCGACGACATCAGAACGATACGCCCGAAGTGATTTCGCTTCATCGCCGGCAAGGCGGCTTGCACGAGCGTGAGCGCGGCGCCGAGATGCAATTGGGTAAGCGCCTGCAAATCCTCCTGCTCGACATCGGGCAACAGCGCCGGCCGGATTATCCCGGCGTTGTGCACGACATGCGAAATCTGAAAGCGAGCTGCGATATCGGCGGCGGCGCGCTCGGTCGCCGAGCGATCCATGAGATCGACCTCTACCGCGTGCAGCCTGGCATGCGATTGAGCGGGCTTGCGCCGAGCAAGCGAAATGACCTCGTAGCCCGCCTCCAGCATCTGCCGGCAAATTTCCGCGCCGATGCCGGCTGATCCGCCCGTGACCACGGCAAAATCTTTTGCCGTCACACATTTCCTCCCGCCACCAGCGCCAGAACGCGCAACGGGCTGCCCGACCCCTGCTTGATCTTCAGCGGCGCCGCAATGATGACGGCGCCCTTGGGCGGCAGCAGATCCAAATTCGTGAGGCACTGCAGCCCAAAGCGGCCTTTGCCGTGCATGTAGAAATGGGCGGGATAGGGCGGATTGAAGTGCTGGCCCTGACCGAAATCGGTACCGATGGTCTCCGTGCCGAATCCATGCACGTCGCGCTGTTCGACGAACCACTTCACGACAGCGGGCTCCGGCCCCGGAGTGTGAGCGCCATCGTCGCGCAGTCCGGCATAATCCGTATAGGGTTGCTTCGACCAGTCCGTGCGCAGCAAGACCCAACTTCGCGGCTCGATCTTGCCGTGGCGCGCCTCCCAACGCTCGACAAAGGGAATCGTCAACGCGAAATCGGGGTCGGCTGCGCACTCCCTCGAGCAATCGATCACGGCAGCCGGCGCGATGAACTGCGCGACGTTGATCGTATCGACTGCATTGTTCGGCAGATCCTTGCCGGAAATCCAGTGGATCGGCGCGTCGAAGTGCGTCCCGGTATGCTCGCCGAGACTAATGTTGTTCCAGTACCAAGCCGGTCCGCGCTCGTCGTAGCGCGACACCTCTTCCATTCGGAACGGCGCGCATTGTCCCAACTCGGGCGGCAGCAAGATGGTCGGGAATTCCTGCGACAGGGTCTGCGTCAGGTCGATGACCCGGATGTCGCCGTTGGCCACCGCGCGCGCGAACGCCATGAGATCGACTGTCATGAGGACACCCGTCAGTTTGCCATTTCGCGCTCGAGCGCCTTTGGGTTGACGGCAAGGCGTTGCCGGATGTCCTCGGCGACGTCGCCCGCAAACACGTCCTCGAGCCCGCGCTGGAGCGCGCGAACTACGGCATCGGCGAGCGCCGCCGGCGTCACCTTCGGCGGCGGCACGGTTTGGAACCATTCCGTCTCGAGCGGGCCGAAGAATACATTCACCACCTTGACCCCGCCCGGGCGCAGTTCCGCGCGCATGCATTGCGCCGCCGACAGACAGGCCGCCTCGGTCGCGGAATAGCTCCCGTAGGCGGGCCAGTTCATCAGCGCATGCACCGACAGTAGATTGACGAAGGCCGCGGCCGAATTGACGCCATCAGCGCCGCGAGAACGAAGGATCGGGCCGAAGGCCTGTGCAAGCCGCAGCAGGCCGAGATAGCGAACATCGATCTCCTCGCGTGCGATCGTCAGACCATGCCGATCCACGACGCCGCCGGCGCGAATGTGTTCCGCCGTGTTGACCACGATGTCGATGCGGGCGCCGTTCTGTTCGGCCAGTTCGGTCACCGATTCGGTGTCGGTCACGTCGAGCGGCACGATTTCGACGCGTTCGATTTTGCGGAGGCCGGCCATCCCGGCAAACGGTTTCCACGGATCCGCAAGTCCGACAAAAACGATCGCCGCTCCGGCATCGGAAAACGCTTTGGCCATCGCCTGCCCAACGCCCGTACGGCCATCCGTGATCAGGACGCGGCGGAACTTCGGATCGCATGTCATTTCACGCAAATGCGGATCATCAGCCATGTTCTCGGTGTCCTTTTCCGGCAGCGCGATCGCCACCGCCGAGCCGCTTTTGTCGAGCTTGAGCTCGAGCCGCACGCGCCCGCCCTCCACCGCATCGCCGTGAAGATGCGCAACGACGACCGGGCCGACATCGAGTTTCACGGTCCCCACCCGCCAAGGCGTGCGCTCGCGAAAATAGGGATCGGTCGTCGTCCGCACGGCCGTTTCGACGATGAGCGTGCCACCGCGAGCCACGTCGCGGAATGGAATGCGCGCCGACAAGCATGACGGACAAGCGTCGCGTGGGGGGTAAATGACGGTGTCGCAGTCCAGACAAATCTGCAATGCGAAGCGCCCCTCGGCCGCCGCAGCGGTGAGCCCATGCGCGGTGCGGCTGCGCACGCCTTGCGGGCGCAGCGGCAGCCGTGTCCGCTTGAGCGGATTCTTGCGTCTCGGGCGAACAAGCGGCTCGGTCACGCGGCTCTCGCAAGAACGGCAGCGCAGGATGACAGGCCCCGATCGTAATTGATCATGCCGAATCCGGAAACTAGGCAGGCATTGGCATTGGGCACCTGCGAACCAAGCGGCTGCGACGTGAGCTGACGCATGGCCTCGACCAGCCCGAGAAAGCCCCCGGCCGCGCCCGCCTGTCCGACCGAGAGCTGGCCACCCGACGTGTTGTGCGGGAACGTGCCGTCGTTGGTCAGCGTATGGGAACGCACGAAGTCCGGTCCCGCGCCCTTGGCGCAGAAGCCGAGGTCTTCAAACTGCATCATCGATATGACCGGATAATCGTCGTAAGTCTGGACGAAATCGACATCCTTCGGCGTGAGGGCAGCCATCGACCACAGTTCGCCGATATCGAGCTCCCAGCCGCCGCGTATCTGCATTGGATCGTTGGGAAAGGCGTTGTGCCGCTCGATTGTCGACAGGATGCGGATGCTCGGCAGATTGAGCGACTTGGCGACGTCTTCGCGGCACACGACGAAGGCCTCGGCGCCCGCGCATGGCATCACGCAGTCGAAGAGATGTATCGGATCGGCAATCGGTCGCGCCGACATGTATTCATCCAGCGTCAGCTTCTTCTTCATCATTGCGTGCGGAATCGACATGGCATTGTCTCGCTGCGCGATGCATATCTTGGCAAAATCCTCCCGCTTGGCGCCGTAGCTGTTCATGTAGTGCTTCGTGATCAGGGCAAATGATGCATTGGCACCGCCGGATCCGTAGGGATAAACCGCGTCCTGCGCAAAACGGGAAAAGGTTGACAGCATCTTGCGGAACGAATCGACATGGTTGGTATCGCCGGCGACGCAAGCCACGATATCCGCATCCCCAGCCTGCACCGCTCGCGCCGCTCGGCGCAACGCTACGATGCCGCTCGCGCCACCGAAAGGAATATGATCGAGCCATCGCGGCGAGAGCCCGAAATGCTGCGTGAGCCCCACTGCGGTATCCGGCCCCACGGTAAAACTCGATACCGCAAATCCATCGATATCCTTCACCCGCAATCCCGCATGCTTGATGAGCTCATGCAGTGCGCGGCCCAGCCACCATTGCGCGCTGTTCGTGGAATATCGCCGATAAGGAATCGTGACCGGGAGGCAAGCAACCGCGCCCTCATAGGACTTTCGCTGCATCGTCCCGGTCACATGAAAAGCTGGATGTTTCCGAAAGCCGCGTCGCAATTGACGAGATCGACGCGCTTGAGTCTGATCCTCAGCTTCCCGTCAACGACGGCCAATGTGTGGGTCGCCCAGGCGGCGTAAAGTTGCTGGTCGTCGTACCTGGTTTCCACGTAGTGCATCGGGGTCCAGGTCACGAATTCGTTGTTGGCTTCATCTCGCCTGTCGATCTGCGGCGTCTGCAAGACGTGATGACACCGGCTCTTGGGCTTCTGCGAATACGTCCGCTTGCCCTTGAGCCGCTCGATCCGGATGGTCAGCAGCAGCTTGTCCTCGTACATCAGCGAGGTCGTCAGCTTTGGATCGGTCTGGCCCCACTCCAGCGGCATCCAATAAATGCCGTCGTCGGTGAACAAGTCGAGCCATTCGTCCAGCCGATGCTGGTCGATCAGCCGCGCCTCGTGGATGACAAAATCGATAAGTTGCTGATTGGTAGGTGCCTCCATGGAAGCCCCCATCACATCGACAACGTCATGAATTTCGACCATGCGCGAAACTGGTTGCGCATTTGCCATTCGGTGGTGCCGTTCGCCACCGCCGTGGCGTCATGCTGTTCTGACGGATCGTAGAGTCGCTGCACGTTGACCCATTGATTGGCATCGACGCGCAGGCCTTCCTGCGCACGCTCGTACATTTCGAGATCGTCGTGACCGACGACCGACGTCGGCGCGTTGATCAGCCGGTTGTACATCAGTGTTCGCTCGAGCAGCATGTCCGGCGCATCGACGAGCCGGAATGTCCAGGATTCAACCAGCGTCTTGTCGGCGGCGATCGGCTTGAATAGCCGCAGGAGCTGAACCGGACCCTTGACCATCAGGTTGGGGAAATAAATCGTGTTGTGGCGGTTCTCGTCCAGGATGGCCTTCGCACGGTCTTCTCCATAGGCCGCCGCCATACTTTCGAAATAGCCCGGCACGGCCGAGTAATCGGAATGAATGGAGTGATGCACGCCGGTGTGGCCATGACCATTCGGCCAGACGCGAATGCCCATGTTCTCGAAAAATTCGTACGGCGCCATGAAAGGCGCGTAGATTTCGACCGCCATCGGCTTTTTGGCTCCGGGTGGGGCCTTCTTCCAGACCTCGATCGCGGTGCCAGCCGAGGATTCATGGGCGACCATCGGGTGGGTCGTGTCGGTCTGGTTCTCCACCAGCATCTTCCAATTGCAATTGTGCATGTAGCGCAGCACACCTCCGGCAACTTCGAGCCTCCCGGCCGGGGACCGGTCGACCATGTTGTCGATGCTGCTGAGGCTTTCGTCAAAAAATTCTTCGAAGTCAGGACCCGTATCGTTCAACTTTGCAAAGACGAAGCCCCGATAATTCCGTACGTGGCGGACGGGACTGATCCCCGCGCTCGCATGGCTCCTCTCAAGTCCGGTGTTTTCGTATCCCTTCCGCAGCGGGATAAAGAACAGTGAGCCGTCCGTTCTGAAGGTCCACGCGTGATAGGGGCAACGAAAGAATTTCCCCGTATTGCCGCACGTGTCGGTCGTGATGCGCGTCCCCTTGTGCGGGCAACGGTTGTGCAACACCTTCACGCTGTCGTCGGTGTGTCTGACCATCAAAACCGGCTGTGCCCCGATCATGGTGCCAAAGTAGTCCCCTGGTTTTGCCACCTGGCTGTCATGGCCGACATAGATCCAGGTGTTTGCGAACAGGTGCTCCATCTCGAGCGCGAAGACTTCATCGTCGATGTAGACGTCGCGATGAACCTCCGTCTCGCGAACCAGATTCCGGACAGCCTCGACATTTCCGCGGTACCTCGTCATCGGCACCTCCTCGGCATCAGCAAAAGATCGGGCACAAGTTCGCGGCCTATATCACGAGGAACATGCGCTCCGAAGACTTTCTCGTTACAGCCCCTTGGGATGGGCCAGGAACTCTTCCAGGATCTCGATCGGCGGCTGGACGTAGTCGGAGACGCGACTTACGCCGAGGCCCGCGAGCCGCCGCAGTTTCACGGCCATCTCCGCCATCTTGACGACGATCGGAATGCCATTGATGACCGGGGCCCCATCGACGGCATGGCCGCGAATGGCCGAGAACAGCAGCATCGGAATCCCTCCGCCTGGAATCAACACGTCTACTCCGGAGGCCACGAGCGGCCTCGCCTGTTCGGCAAATGAGCGCGCGACTTCGTCAGCCCGATCTTGCGATTCGTAGGCCTTGAGAATTTGTCCCGGCTCGAACTGCATCGCATGCACGCCCGTCACCCGACGTTCGAGTCCGTACTTGGTGATCTGATGGTGAAACCACGGGATGTAGCGTGTATTGATCGTGACGATGCCGCTGCGTTGGCCAAGCTGGCAACCGTACAGCATGGATGCCTCTCCGAGCGCCACCACCGGAATGCCGACAGCCGAGCGCGCCTCGTAAAGCCCCGCGTCCTGAAAATGTCCGATCACGAATGCGTCGTAGCCTTCTCGCTCGGCGCGCACTGCGTTGCAGATCACCTCACGGGCACACCGCATCTCGACCAAGGCGTGAGCATAAGAGTCGTGCGGCGTAATGCCCTTGATATCGACCGTGGTGCCGGGATCGACTACCGCCTCGAGGTGCTTGCTTAAGCGGTCCCAGTAGGTTTTGCCGTTTTCGTAGTCTACGTAGCTCTGGTACCAAATGCGCACGTTCAACTCCCCTACAAAGATCCGCGGCCGGGCCGCGTGCGAATCGAAAACGACCTGCAGTTCGCAAGACCAACCGACCGGAGGCGCTTGCCTACCTACGTAGAAGCTTTAAAGTTAACGCAATTGCGATGAACGTCTAGGGCACCGTGCGGAGGTCGATCATGATTTTGCGTCTTGCCGCTATCGTTGCAGCCTTGGCAGCACTGTCGGTCGGCACGAGCTCTGGTGCCGATATCACCGTCGGTTTCGTCACTTCGCTGAGCGGGCCTGGCGCCTCGATCGGAATTCCATACGAAAAGGGAATTCTCGCCTCACATGCGTATGCCGAAAAAATCGGCGACCACAAGATCAAGCTCATTCGACTCGACGACGCCTCCGACCCTTCGGCAGCGACCCGCAACGCCCGCAAACTCGTCGAAGAAGAAAAGGTCGATGTGCTGATGGGCACATCGGGCGTTCCAGGCACGACCGCGATGATGGTGGTCGCCGTCGAAACCAAGACGCCGATGATTTCACTCACACCGACCACTCAGCCGCAAAACCCGAACGGCCAGTGGCTCATTTCCATTCCACAGCCGCCGCCGCTGATGGTCGCCGCGGTGGTCGAACGCATGAAAAAGGATAGTGTCAAGAAAGCTGCTTACATCGGATTCAGCGACTCCTGGGGAGATCTTGTCTATGACGCCCTAATGAAGAACGTCGGTGGCACCTCGATCGAGGTCGTCACGAACGAACGCTATGCCCGTGCGGACACTTCCGTCACAGGCCAAACGCTCAAGATCGTCGCGGCTCGTCCCGACGCGGTCATCACCGGCGGCTCCGGCACGCCAGGCGCGCTGCCCTACCTTGCCCTGGCGGACCGCGGCTACAAGGGCGGCCTCTACGGCACGCACGCCTTGATCAATCCGGATTTCGTCCGCGTCGGCGGGCGCGCTGTCGAAGGCGTGATCGCTCCGACAGGTCCCGTGATCGTTGCGGAGCAGCTGCCGGACAGCAACCCGACGAAGAAGGTGTCGCTGGCCTATCGCGAGATCTATCAAAAAGTGAACAACGCGCCGACCACGGACGCTTTTTCTGCATACTCGTTCGACGCCTGGCTGGTATTCCTCGATGCGGCCAAGCGCGCGTTGGCGAAGGCACAACCGGGCACGCCGCAATTCCGCGAGGCGTTTCGCGACGCCATGCTGTCAGTCAAGGAAATCGTCGGCACGCACGGGGTCTACAACTTCAATGCGGGCAGCTCCTTCGGCGTCGATGACCGGGCCCGCGTGCTGGTCCAGCTGCAAAAAGGGGCATGGACGCTGATGCCTTGAGCGGGCAGACCGATCACTAAGGCAATGCAAATGTGCCCGCGAGCGGCACATGATCGAGGGCACCCGCCGACGGATCTAGCTGCCCTCGAGCTGCCTGCGCCTTCACAATGACGCCGGAGATCGCCCTCCTTCTGGCTCAGGATGGAATTTCCACCGGGGCGATCTATGTGCTCGTCGCTCTCGGTATCGTTCTCATCTTCCTAGTGACGCGCGTCATCTTCGTGCCGTTCGGCGATGTGGTCGGCTATTCGGCACTCACCGTCGCGGCGCTGCAACTGCGGCAAATGCCGGGCACGGTCTGGCTGGTGCTTACCCTTGCCGCGATCGCGACGGTGATGGAAGCCTATGGGTTGGCGCGTCGCGGCCAGATGCACCGCCTGCCGAAGGCGCTGTTGCTTTACGCGGTGCTCCCCTGCATCCCGGCAGCTTTGGTTTGGCTGGCCGCCGGGCGCGATCTTCCGATGTGGGTCGGCATCGCGCTGACCCTCACCATTGTCACGCCGATCTCGCCCCTGCTCTACCGGATCGCATTTCGTCCGCTCGCCGACGCATCGGTTCTCGTCCTGCTCATCATCGCCGTGGCGGTTCACTTCGCCATGTCCGGTCTCGCGCTGTTGTACTTCGGACCGGAAGGCTTCCGCAGCGAGCCGATCACACGGGCGCTGTTCGAGCTTGGGCCGATCACTATTTCCGGCCAAAGCATTCTGATCGTTGCAGGCTCAGTGATCTTCAGTCTCCTGCTCTTCCTGTTCTTCGAGCGCACCCTCACCGGCAAGGCGCTGCGTGCAACGGCCGTCAATCGCGTCGGGGCCCGGCTCGTCGGCATCCTTCCGTCCACCACGGGCGCGACAGCCTTCCTCCTTGCGTCGGCGCTCGCGGGAATCTGCGGCATTCTCATCGGACCGGTGACGACGCTCTATTATGATTCCGGCTTTCTGATCGGCCTTAAAGCCTTCGTCGGCGCAATCATCGGCGGCTTGGTCAGCTATCCGGCCGCCGCCGCGGGCGCGATCTTCGTCGGGCTGTTGGAAAGCTACGCGGCGTTTTGGGACAGCGCGCTCAAGGAAGTATTCGTTTTCAGCGCGCTTATTCCTATCCTGATCTGGCAATCCTTTACGTCGGCGAGCGGAATCGAGGAAGAAATCGAGGAGGAAGAACGCGAGGGAGAGGCGTGATGCGCTGGACGTCCCGCATCCCGCTGGGCCTCGCCATCGCCTTCATCGTGGTCGCGCCCGCAATTTTAGGAAGCTTCACGATTACGCTGATGAATTACATCGGCATCTATGCCTTCGCCGTACTGGGTCTCGTTCTGCTCACCGGCGTGGGTGGGCTCACGTCATTCGGTCAGGCTGCCTTCGTCGGCATCGGCGCCTATGCCACCGCCTGGTACACCGCAGTGCAGGGCGGCTCGCCCTGGATTGGCCTGCTGCTCGCGCTCCTTCTCACCGCGCTCGTCGCGACGGTTCTCGGTGCCGCAACGCTGCGGCTTGGCGGTCACTTCCTGCCGCTAAGCACGATCGCCTGGGGCGTTGCCATCTTTTTCCTGTTTGGAAACATCGACGCGATCGGGCGCTACAGCGGGCTATCTGGAATTCCGGCAATCACCATCGGGCCGATCTCGCTCGGCGGCAATCTCGCGATGTACTGCTTCATTTGGGGATTGCTCGGTATCGTCATGCTTCTGTGCAGGAACCTGCTCGACTCGCGCAAGGGCCGTGCGGTCCGCAGCCTGCGCGGCGGCATCGCCATGGTGGAAAGCCTCGCGATCGATTCCTTTGGGATGCGACTTGCCGTTTTTGTTTTAGCCGGAACGCTCGCAGGTCTGTCCGGCTGGCTTTATGCGCATATGCAACGCTACGTGAACCCGGCGCCGTTCGACATCCGTCCCAGCATCGAACTCCTGCTGATGGCGCTGGTCGGTGGCGCCGGTCACATCGCGGGTGCGGTGGTCGGCGCGGCCGTCATCACGCTGCTCAAGAATACCTTGCAGGACGTGCTTCCCGTATTCACGCGCTACAGCGCGCAGCTCGAAGTTGTCGCGTTCGGCGTTCTTTTCGTCGTCATACTGCAAAAGGCACGCGCGGGCATCGTTCCCATGATCAACCGCTATCTGCCGCGTCCGCCTTCGGCCCTGCCGGCGCAGGCGGCGCCGCTTGCACGCCGCGCGCGCCCCATCGTGTCCGGCCAGCCCGTGCTGACAATTCAAGGCGCGACGAAACGGTTCGGCGCACTGGCGGCCGTGAACGACGTGAGCTTCGAGGTGAAGGCCGGCGAGGTCTTGGGCCTGATCGGACCGAACGGGGCCGGCAAAAGCACGCTTCTCAATCTGATCACCGGGACTGCGAAACCGAACGCCGGGCGGATCATGTTTCTGGATCACGACGTGACGAAATTGGCGCCGCGTCACATCGCCGCCAGAGGCGTCGCACGCACGTTCCAGCACGTGAAACTGCGGCCGAACATGACGCTGCTCGACAATGCGCTGTTGGGGACGTATTCGCGCACGCGCTCGGGATTCCTCGCCGGCGCGATGCGGCTCGATCGCCGCGAAGAAAAATCGGCGCAGTTCGAGGCTTTCCAGCAGTTGAAGCGCGTCGGCCTCGCCGAAAAGGCCGGCGAACTGGCGGGTAATCTCCCGCTGGGTCAACAGCGCCTTCTGGAAGTTGCGCGCGCGCTCGCCGCCGACCCTGTCGTGGTGATTCTGGACGAGCCGGCCGCCGGCCTGCGCAGCCTCGAGAAACAAATTCTGTCTCAGCTGCTGCGCACCTTGCGCAACGAAGGCATGACGATTGTTCTGGTCGAACACGACATGGAATTTGTCATGAACCTCGTCGACCGAATCGTCGTGATGGACTTCGGTTCGAAGCTCGCGGAAGGCGTCCCCGCCGACATCCGCGCCGAGCCGCGTGTGCAGGAAGCCTATCTTGGCGGTGTCGCATGACCGCGCTGCTGTCGGTCACCGATTTGCATGTGAGCTACGGCAAGGTCGAGGCCGTGACCGGCGTTTCGCTCGAAATGCAAGCCGGTCACATCGTTACCGTGATCGGCCCGAACGGCGCCGGAAAAACGACGCTGCTCGCGGCGCTGATGGGCCTTTTGCCGTCCAAAGGCGAGAGTTGGTATGAGGCGCAAGATCTTCGCATTCTGAGTACGGAAGAGCGTGTGCGTCGAGGGATCTGCCTGGTGCCGGAGCGCCGCGAACTCTTCACCGAGATGACGGTGGCGGACAATCTCGTTTTGGGCGCCTATACGCGCTGGCGGGACCGCGAAGCCGTGCGACGGGATTTGCAGGAGGTCTACGGGCGCTTCCCGCGCCTGTCCGAGCGGCGCGGGCAACTCGCCGGCACCTTGTCCGGCGGAGAACGCCAGATGCTGGCGCTCGGGCGCGCGCTGATGGCGAAGCCGCGATTGCTTCTTCTCGACGAGCCGAGCCTCGGCCTTGCCCCGCTGATCGTGCGCGAGATCTTCCGCATCGTAACGGGATTGCGCGAGCTTGGCGTCTCAATCCTGCTCGTCGAGCAGAATGCCCGCGCAGCGCTCGAGACCGCCGATTATGGCTACGTTCTGGAAACCGGCTCAATCGTTCACAGCGGCCCCGCCGTCGGCCTCATGCACGACCCGCGTGTCATCGCCAGCTATCTCGGCGGCAAGGTGAACTGACTGCCATGGTCTCAGCATCACAGTTGCGAGCGCAGTGGTCGCAATCGTTCGCGCCCGCCGATCGCACGCTGCCGGCGATGCTGACGCGCCAAGCCGAACGATTTGCGCAAAAGCCCCTGGTCACGGCGGGAGGGACGACGTGGACCTATGCCGACACGTACGAGGCCGCGGCGCGTTGTGCCGGTACCTTGCGCTCGGCCGGTATCGAGCCGGGTGATCGCGTCGCCGTCATCTGCTCGAACCGGATCGAGTTCTTGGAAATCGTGCTCGGTTGCGCTTGGCTCGGCGCCATTGCCGTTCCAATCAACGTCGCGTCGCGCGGACCGCAGCTTCAGCACATCTTGTCGAATTGCGCCGCGCGGCTATTGGTCATGGAAGCGGCCTATGCGGAAAATCTGACTCTCTTGCATCCGCCCGAATTGGCCATCGAGGCCATTTGGCTGATCGATCCCACAACGGACGTCCGTATCGGAAAGGTCGTTTCCACCTCGATGCCGCGGGGGAGCGAGCGGCGCGCGGCTGCTGCGGTCGGGCCCGGCGATCTGGCGCTGATCCTCTATACCTCCGGCACCACCGGCCCATCGAAGGGCGTCTGCTGCCCGCAGGCGCAATATTTCTGGTGGGCCGTCAACACCGCATCACTGTTGCAATTGCGCGCTGACGATGTCCTGTGCACGAGCCTGCCGTTGTTTCATACCAACGCGCTCAACACCTTCTATCAGGCCCTGTTGACCGGCTCGTCCGTTTGTTTTGAGAAGAGATTTTCCGCGTCGCGATTTTTTGCCTCGCTTGCACACTATCGGGCGACCGTCACCTATGTGCTGGGTGCCATGGTGCCGATCCTGCTCTCGCGGCCTTGCTCTGCGGAGGAGGCCGCGCATACGGTGCGCGTCGCTCTCGCGCCCGGTGTCCCGGCTCAGTTCCACGAGGAATTCACGCAGCGCACTGGGATCCGCTTGCTCGACGGCTGGGGATCCACGGAAACCAATTTCGTACTGGGTGCAACCATCGAGCACCAGAAGCCGGAATTGATGGGCCCGGTGTTCGAAGGCTTCCAGGCCCGCGTGGTCGACGATCAAGGCAATGACGTCGCAGACGATGCGCCTGGCGAACTCGTGGTGCGTGCGGATGATCCATCCGCATTCGCAAGCGGATATTTCCGTGCGCCGGAGAAAACCGCCGAAGCGTGGCGCAATCGCTGGTTCCATACCGGGGATCGAGTTGTTCGCCAATCCGATGGCTATTTTCGGTTTATCGATCGACTCAAGGACACCATCCGGCGCCGCGGTGAGAATATTTCATCCTTCGAAGTCGAGCAGGTCCTGCTCAGCCACGCGGCCGTCGCGAATGCAGCGGCATTTCCCGTCCGTTCACGTCTTGCTGAAGATGAAGTCATGGCCGCCGTGATCCTTCATCCAGGCCGACAGCTCACGGAAGCCGAGTTGATTGCGTTTTGCGAACCTCGCCTACCCTATTTCGCGATTCCGCGATATCTCGAATTCGTGCGCGAGCTACCGACCACGGAAAGCGGTAAGGTGCAAAAGTACAAGCTGCGCGAGCGCGGCGTTACCGAGAAGACCTGGGACCGCGAGGCCGCCCATGACGGGTGGACGCAGCGGGCCGACGCAAGAAAGAGGTCGCCGCCCCCATAATCACAGCGTTGGAGTCCGCGTAGATTGCTACGACGGACATCCCAACCTTCAATTGCGTCGGGTAGCGCACTCGCACGACTCCGAATCGTCATCGATCAAAGGCGATGGTCTGTCTGGACACCAAATGTTGCAGGTTCAAAACGTTTGCAAGACCTTTCAGGGTGGGCGCGGCACGCTCGAAGTTCTGCGCGATATCCGCTTCAACGTCGCCGCGGGCGAATTCATTTCAATCATTGGGCCGAGCGGTTGCGGCAAGACCACCCTGTTGCGTATCCTGCACGGGCTCGAATCGGCGACGAGGGGGGTCGTTTCGGTATCGGGAAAGCCCGTGGAAGCGCCCTCACCGTCCAGCGCGATGGTGTTTCAGCAATTCAATCTATTTCCCTGGCTTACCGTCGCGCGAAACATTGCCTTCGGCCTCGAAGTAGCAAAACTCGCGACCGCACAGCGGAAAGAGCGGACGGATCGCTTCGTACGCCTTGTTGGGCTCCAGGGATTCTCGGAGCACTATCCTCATGAGCTGTCCGGCGGCATGCAGCAGCGCGTTGGGCTTGCGCGCGCACTCGCCCTTGACCCCGAAGTGCTGCTGTTGGACGAGCCGTTCGGGGCGCTCGATGCCATCACGCGCGAGGAGCTTCAACGGGAGATTGCCGTCATCCTGGCGCAATCACCTAAAACCGTCGTGTTCATCACGCACAACATGGACGAGGCAATCTTCTTCTCCGACCGCATTCTAGTGATGGGCACACGACCAGGACGGATTGTAGAGGAGGTCCGTGTCGATCTTCCGCGCCCGCGTGAGGCGGACGCAGTGCGCGCGAGCCGCGAGTTCGCCACCATGCGCGAACATCTGTGGTCACTGCTCTCGCAAGGAGACAAAGCCGCATGACTGCGACCAGGAGCCGATGCCGGGCTTTTCTCATCCGGGCCGCGCCCCACGCTGGCGTGCTGATCGCGTGGGAGCTGCTGTCGCGCTTCGTCATCCCGCCCCAGTTCCTGCCGCCACCGAGCATGGTTGCGCTTGCCTTTGTGACCACCATCCGCTCGGGCGAGCTGCCACGTCAGCTCTGGCAAACGACGAGCGTGCTGCTGCTCGGGTTCGGCTTGGCGATCGTCACCGGCATGGCCATTGGCATCGCCATGGGCATGTTCAAGACGCTCCGTCGCATCGTCGACCCTTACGTCAATGCCTTTTACGCCATGCCCACGGTTGCCATGGTTCCGCTGGTCATCATCTGGCTGGGGCTCGGATTCGAAGCCAAGGTGTTTCTCACCTGGCTGGTTTCGGTCTTCCCGGTCATCATCAATGCACAGGTCGGAGTCATGAACGTGCCACCGGCTTTTATTGAAACCGCCCGAGCGTTCGGCTGCGATCGGTGGCAACTGTTTCGGCGTGTCATCCTGCAGGCCGCGGTGCCATTCCTCATCGCCGGGATCCGATTGGGCCTGGGTCGGGCGCTCGTCGGCGTGGTCGTGGCCGAAATGTTCACCGCTCTGACCGGCCTCGGCTCCATGATCGTGTTTTATGGAAACACCTTCCGAACGGCTGAATTGTTCGTGCCCATGGTGGTACTCGCGATCCTCAGCGTCGTGATCACAAACCTAATCTACCGAGTAGAAGTTTGGATCGCGCCCTGGCGGATGGCGCAGGGATAGATCGGGCGGACAGAACGCCATATCATCAGGGTCTCGAGGGATGCTCCGTTTCATCGGGATGGCTTTGCCGAATTGAAAGGGATCGGAACAAAAAACTGATGTCGAAATACGCCACTGTCCCCGCCGCGCTGTGCCTTCTCGTGAGCCTGATGACGCCGGCCGCCCCCCAGGCGCCGTTCAAGCTTCGAATCGCATCGGTCAATTCGCCACCCTCAATGCACACGCTGTACATGCGCGTCGCGCACGAAGAGGGCATCTACAAGCGCAACGGACTTGATGTTGACGACATCATTTCCCTCACCTCGGGTCCGCTCATGACGCAAGCCCTGGCGTCGGGGCACGTCGATGTCGGCGACACCGACGCCGAAGGCGTCCTCAACGCCGTCGCCTCGGGATTTGGCCTCGCAGTGGTGGCGGCGCCCTCGCAGCATTTGTCCTACGTCGTGATGGTCCAGCCGGACATCAAGACATTGAGGGATCTCGCGGGTCAGCCGTTCGCGATCTCCCGACCCGGCGCGCAGTCCCAGTATCTGCTGTTTCCACTTCTGGATCAGGCCGGGGTGGCGCGCAACGCAGTGACTTGGATCCCGATCGGCGGCCCGGGTCAGCGCCGACTCGCCCTAGTCAACAACCGGGTCAAGGGAGCGCTACTGCATCTCGACTACGCGCTGGCGGCCAAGCACGACGGCAAAGTCGTCGAGCTCGATCGCGTGGCGCGCGGCAACCCCGACTATCCACATCAGATGCTGGTGGTGCGCAAGGAGCTGATTGAAAAGCGCCCCGATGTTGTCACCGCCGTGACCCGATCGATCATCGAAGCGTGCCGCTTCATGGTGGCAGAGCGCGAGCGCACGATCGACATCTACATGAAGGTCTCCGGCGAGACCGACCGAAATCTGGTCAATACCGGCTATGACGCGCTGCTGGCGATTCACGGCTTCGGCATCAACGGGGGAATGACGCGCAAGGGCCTGGAGATCGTCACCCGGTTTGCCGTCGAGAACGGCGCCAAATCGATCCCAATTGATTCGTGGTCCGACTTCCGGTTCCAAGAAGAAGCGCTTCAGCAGATCGGGCGGGTCACCGAATGAGCGTCAATGCAGCCGATACGGTCTCACGACGCATCGTCGATGTCACCGCGGACTGCGGCATATCGCTGGTCGCCAGCCTACCGGACGGCTGGATCACCAGTCTCATCACGCATTACAGCCGGGATGCGCGCTTCAAGCATGTCGCCGTCAACAGGGAGGAATCGGCAATCGGGCTGTGTTCCGGCGCATTCTTCAGCGGACTGGGAACATTCGCACTGATGGGCGCGTCAGGCTTTCTGACCTGCATCTACGCCATCACCAAGATCAACTACACTTATCAGATCCCGCTCCTGATAGGCATCACACTGCGCGGCCGGCCGGGCGATCGCGCCAAGTTTCATCAGTCCAACGGACTCTATTTGCAATCGGTGATCCAGGCCGTCGACATTCCATTGGTGCCGATCGAAAAGGCTGACGATATTCCGCGCATCGGCACGGCCTACAACCACAGCCGCACCATGTCGCGTCCGGTAGTCGTCGGGCTGACGCGCGAAGTCTTAAGGGGGGAGGCTTGAAATGAATTTCGAAGCCTGCTTCCGGCTCCTCGCCGAACGGCTGAAGGACGAGATCATCGTCACCTCAGCGGGCAACAGCTCGGAATTGTGGTGGGATATCACGCATGAGACCGAGCGCGTGTTTTACCTCGAAGCGTCGATGAGCCTCGCCTCGGTGTTCGCCGCCGGCATCGCACTTGGCACCGAGCGCACGGTGGTCGCATTCAACGGCGACGGTGCCTTTTGCATGAACCCCGGCATGCTGCTGGTGGAGCGCCAACTGGCGCTGCCCAATCTCAAACACTTCGTGATCTCGAACCGGGTCTACGGTTCGACCAACGACCTCGGCCATCCGTTCGGCGAACTCATGGACTACGCCGGGATAGCGAAGGCCTGCGGCATCGAACGCATTTACGATTTCGCCACTCTCGAGGGCCTCGTCCAGGGCCTCGACGACATGATCAAGGCTCCGGGGTACGCCTTTGCGGTGCTGCGCGTCGATCCGCTCGGCCGCCACCTCCCCTCGCCCCCGCTCGACGGACCGGAGGTCAAGTTCCGCTTCGGCCGCTATCTCGAACGGACCGGCGGTCGGCCGGTGTTCGACGCGCCGCTGCATCCCAAATGAGCCATCGCGGAGTCTCGAATGACCGATGTCGTGCTGTGGGAGCGTCAACTGTCGCGAAACACCGGCTTCGCCTTCGATTTGAACAAGGGGCAATCCGTTCGCATTACATCTCAGACCATCATCGATTTCGTTTGCTTCAACCGCAAAAACTTGCGCGAGCGGTTCGATCAGGCCAGGACCAAGGCCAATCAAAGAAAGGTTTTCCTGACCACCGGCGATAGCCTAGTGTCGAAGCTCAACAACACGATGATGACCATCGTCGACGACACCTTCAAGGAAGGACACCACGACCTGCAGGAAGGCATGTGCAGCCGCAAGCGGCACGAATTGGCAGCAAAGGGAGGCGTGTGGGAAGCAACCTACGGCCGTCCGTTGTCGGAAATGCCGACACACGGCTGCACGGAAAATCTCACCGGCGTTCTGGCGCCCTACGGCATCGCGTTGGAGGACATTCCGAGTCCGTTCAACATTTTTCAGGACATGATTATCCGCGAGAAGACCGGCGTGCTCGAACACTCGCCGGTCCGACCCAAGCCGCCGGGCGCTCACGTGATTTTGCGTGCCGAGATGGACTTGTTGGCGGCGCTCAGCGTATGTCCCGATGTCTCGGTCGGAGGAGCCACCGGAGCGAAAGTTGCAATACTGGGGTCGTAGCGTAGGCTCCCGGCGCGGCGGACCGGGCGATCAACCAAAGACCTCGCGCTCCTTGAAATGGAGGTCGTTCTGGTCGAAATACCGCAGCGACCAGGCATCGTCGACATAAAGAAACATGCCGTGCACAACCGCGGCCTCCTGTTTCACTTCGGGCTGCTTACTGATCAGCCCGTTTTTGTCATTCCCATTGGGAGGCAGCGCCGGCGCCGGCTTTTGTCCCACGGACTTCGTTCTGGCTTTCTTCATCGTCACGACCCTTGTGCTGCATCAGTGCAATGGCCGCATTCGTACGCACTCACCGGCCTTTCGCGCGTGCCGGCTTCTTCTTCGCCGTTGCTTTCTTCACATCCGAACCCGCCCCCGCTTGCGTCTTCGGAGCAGCCTTCTTCGGATTGGCCATGCGATCCAGGAAGTTGTAGTGATCAACGAGCCCCAGGGCCTCGATGGCGAACGCCGTGGCTACATCGGCGTCGTGGATCGCGAGCAGGTTATCGCCATTCGCGGCTTCGCCGCCCGACGCCAAGTTTGAGGAGCCGCAATAGACCACTGGATCACCGCCGTTGAGGCCGCAGACCACGAATTTATCGTGAATCTCGTGTCCCGGAGGGCTCGGTACCTGATCGAACGGTGGCGGCAGAGTGACTTGGCCGGGCTTGCCGGTGACCTGAACCCCGGTCGCGTGTGCGGGCGAGTAGAGGAAAATGCCGTTGGGCGCGTCCGAGATGCCATAGCTGTACAGCGTTTGCGTCGCATGGAGATCGCCGAGCGTCTTGTAGACAGGGCTCTGGCTCCCGGTCAGCTGCATCACCGCAAACAGCACGTTGCCTTTGGCCGAATGCGTCTCCTGCATGATGCGATCGGAGATGCCGCCAAGAATTTTATCCACATCCGCAGACGTGTGCGGCGAAAATGTAATCTCCATTTTCGGCACGAAACCGGCTTGCGAGTTATAGGGCTGAGTGGCGAGGTTCGTATTGCTGAAGGCAGCGGCCGCTGCCTTGCTCGGTGATTTTTTGTCTTCCAACACCTGCCAGCTTTTATCGAAGACCTCATCATAGTGCCCAGCCACGTTGGCATCGTCAAAAACCAAAACGTGATTGGCGTTCACGTAAAGTCCGGTCAAGGAGAAGTTCGTCGAGCCGGTGAGGACTTGTATGGGGATTCCTCCGGTTCTCGAGACGATAAAAATCTTGTCGTGCGAGAAGCGCGCGAACGACCCGCGCAGGAGGTCGGACGGAGCTTTTTTCTGCTGCTGAAACAGGTCGGCGAACTGGTCTTCCGCCGTCTTGGCCTTGGCCCCCGGCTGGGTGACGTGCAACGCCGCATTATCCAGAATGACGCGCACCCGTCCCTGCCCCGCCAGCCTCAGCAGGATTTTCGCGACGTCCGGCTCATTGAAATCGTAAGCGAACACCTTGAGCGTGAGGGTCGGATCGTTGAGCACCCTGTTGAGCACACCAAACACCTGCTCGCGCGCGGTTTCGCCCATCCAATTGTAAATCTGCGCAAAGGTTATCGGCTGTCCGTTTTTGTCGGTGCCGGCCTGCGTGTTGGTGTCGAAATCCAGCTGCTTGGTCTTCGGAACGACCGGCGTGTCTTTTCCGAAGTGATGCACATAGGCTCCCGACTGCATGTATCCCCGGGTAAACCCAAGCGTAAGCGCGCCTTTTTTGAACGGCCCAACCGGCACCTTCACCGAGACACTCAGGGTGGAGTCCAGCGCTTGCATAGAACCGGTGGAATCAAAGTAGCGCGGAGTGACCGTGTAGGTGTAGTCGCCAAACGTGGGCGAAAGCCCTTGATGGGTCGTGCCCGGATAATGGGTCCAGCGGTATTTCTGGATGGGGGCATTCACAGTGGAGTTAGGCGGCTCACTCGCAACCGGCCTGTGTCTGGTAGGCTCCTCAAATTGAAGGAGGTTTTGCAAATAAAAGCCGGGCACTTGTCCAGGCGGCTGGCAAAAGATTGTGAATCCCGCAAGATTTTTTGCAGTGTCCCGGCTCTGGAAGTTGAAGGCCAATAGCGTCTTCTTGTCACCAACGTAGGCCTTCACGAAAAAGGAATTCTTGCTCGCAGTTATGAAGGACATGAAATCACCTGGTGAAGATCGCTCTAGTCCCGGCTACCCGAAAAGATTGCCGCACTTCAAATCCTGAGCCCGATTCGGGCCGCGAGCAGTTGGGACAAACCTCCATCGTCAATAGGTCTGCCCGAACCTGTTCTACTACAAATTCTCGGATGAAGGTCAGCGCATTCTTGCAATACGCGCAGTCGGGGCAGAACTGACCGAATTCAGCAGTTCGAGAATCCGTGCCGGGCCGATTGGCGTCTCGGTGATGTGGACGCCGAACGCATCGAGCGCATGCTCGATCGCGCTGATGATCGCGGCCGCCGCGGGGATCACGCCGCATTCCCCCACCCCCTTCACGCCCAGCGGATTGAGAGGGGACGGCGAGACGTGGCTGATCAGCTCGATCGGCGGCAGCTCGGTCGCGCTCGGCAGCAGGTAATCGGCAAAATTGGTGCTGACAGGCTGCGCCGTCCGATCATAGACCATCCGCTCGAACAGCGCATTGCCTATGCCATGCACGACACCGCCTGTGATCTGGCCCTCGACGATCATCGGGTTGATCTGCCGGCCGCAGTCGCTGACTACCACATAGCGTAGGATGCGCACCGCGCCGGTTGCGGGATCCACCTCGACCTCCACCGCGTGCGCGGCGTTGCTGTAGGCAAGTCCGGTCGGCATGAAGTGGGCGGTCTGCTCCAGGCCAGGCTGTCCCGGCTCGAGCCCCTTGGGCAGCGCGTAGCCGGGGATGCCGGCGGCCTCGCGCGCGATGTCGCCGAGCTTGATCGACACGTTGCCACACTTGACGCGCACTAGACCGCCGTCGAGCTCGAGATCTTTGGCCGGCGTCCCGAGCAACTCGGCCGCGACCCTGAACGTAATCTCCCGCACGCCCTTGGCCGCAATGTGCACGGAGTTCCCGGCGTTGACGGCCTGCCGGCTGGCGAATCCGCCGTGACCCATTGGAACGTGGGCGGTGTCGCCGGCGATCACCTTTATGTCCGCGGGCGCGACGTTGAACTCATCGGCGGCAATCTGGGCCAACATGGTGGCGGTGCCCTGCCCCATGGCGGCGGCCCCGGTGGACACCGTGATGCGCCCCGACCGGCCGATCCGCACGATGCCGGTCTCAAACGGCCCGCGCCCCGTGCCCTTGGTGCCGTTGGCGATGCCGATGCCGATATGGCGTCCCTCACTCAATGCCGCGGCCTTGCGGGCGGCAAAGCCGTCATAGTCGATCGCCTCGAGCACCATGGCCTGGCACTTAGGGAAGTCGCCGCTGTCGTAGCGCACCGGCGTTCCGGCTCGCGTCTTCATCGGCGTCGTGTACGGCATCGCCGCTGCCGGGATCAGATTGCGCCGTCGGATTTCGGCCCGGTCGAGACCGATGCGGGCGGCAGCGGCATCGAGCAGCCGCTCGATTGCGAAGGTGCCCTGGGGATAACCGGCGCCCCGCACGGGCATAGTCGGCACCTTGTTGGTCTCGACTGCGACCACCCGGAGCGAATAACTCGGCACCTTGTACGGACCGGGCAAGGCGGTCGCCGAATTGTAGGAGACATTCACCCCCTGCGGCGTGTAAGCGCCCTGATCGTTGAGCAGCGTGCCGCGCACGCCGAGGATCATGGCCTGACTGTCGAGCGCAATCTCGAGCTCCCACTCCTGGTCGCGCTCCTGGATCGAGGTCAGAAAATGCTCGCGGCGATCTTCGACCCATTTGACCGGGCGGCCGAGCAGGCGGGCGGCGAGCGGCACGACCACCTCCTCGGGATAGATGAGATACTTGGCGCCGAAACCGCCGCCGACATCGGGCGTGACGATCCGCACCTCCTCGTCGTCGAGACCCAGCAGCTGGACGAGCGCCATGCGGATCTCATGCGGGCTCTGCGTCGAGGTCCACACCGTAGTCCGCCGCTCGAGCGGATCGTGACTGGCCACGACACCGCGGCCTTCGATCGGATGGGCGCAGCCGCGGTGCTGATTAAGGGACAGCGTGAGCTGGTGGGCGGCTTGCGCGAATGCACGCTCGCAGTCGCCGTAGGCAATGGTGTATTCGGCCAGGATGTTGCTAGCCACCCGCCGGTGCACCGGCGGCGCGTCGGGGGTAAGCGCGGCGCGCAGGTCCGCCACCGGTGGCAGCAAGTCGAATGCGATCTCCACACGTTGCGCTGCGTCCTCGGCGACAGGGCGGCTCTCCGCAACCACCACCGCGATTGGATCGCCGACGTAGCAGACCTCGTCCCGTACCAGCACGAACGGGGTGATGTTCTCGCGCAGGCCACGGCTCGCGAGTCCGACGATCTCACGTACCGACTGGCCGAGCGGCGTTCGCTCGGAACTCAGGTGCGGCATCAGGTCGTCGAGCGTGAAGACCGCATGCACTCCGGGCGCCGCACGGGCTGCCCGCGTGTCGATGCCGTTGACGGTGGCATGGGCGTGCGGTGAGCGCACGAACACGGCCGACAGCGTGCCGGGGAGCGCAATGTCGTCGATGAAGCGGCCCTTACCGGTGAGCAGCGCCGGGTCTTCCACTCGGGCCGTTCGGGCGCCGAAGCTGATCCTGGCCGTGCTCATGTTGGTTCAGGCATGGTCCGCGGCTCAAGTAGCCGCCGCGGCGGCTCGCGCAAGATTGCCGTCCCAGGCGTCGAGTCTGGCGGCGGCGCAACCGGCAGTCCGGCTGCCGACATTCGAGGACCGATGTACACGTCCGCGAGCGTGGCCTTGTCCCTTGGTCGCCTCGGGCCCGGTCCGGCGCGTCACGCCTCTAGAACGGTTTCTCTCCGAGGATCGCGACGCGGCGAAGCAGCCGCCGCTCACCCGCATCGAAATCTGTGCGTGCGTGCAAGGAACAGCGGTTGTCCCACAGCATGAGGTCACCTGGACTCCAAACATGTTCGTAGACAAAGCGCCTCTGCTCCTGGTGGTCAAATAGGAACCCGAGCAGCCGGTCGCTCTCGGCACGGGGCATGTCCAGAATGTGGTCCGTCATGAGCCGGTTCACGAACAGTGCCTTGCGTCCGGTATCCGGATGTGTGCGCACGATCGGATGCGCATAATGCGGGACGCCCTCACGGATAGTCGAGCCACGCATGGTGGGATTGTTATCGTAGTCGTAGACGTTCATTGCCTTGAGACCCGCGATCTGCCGCTGCACGTCGGCGGGCAGGGTTTCGTAGGCCAAATACATGTTCGCGAACAGCGTATTTCCACCCTGGCGCGGAAGCTCGATTGCGTACAAGGAGGTCGCCTTAATCGGCCGCTCTACGTAGCATTGGTCGGAGTGGAAATACATTTCGCCATCAGGCAGCCCCCCAATGAGCTGTCCGTCCTTGCGGATGTTGGAGACCAGCATCACCGAGGGGTGCCCGGAGTTTTTGCTGTGATTGTTGATGACCTTGCTGAGTTCGCCGAACCGTCCGGCGAAACGAAGCTGGTCCTCTGCCTCGAGATGCTGCTTGCGAAAAAGCAGGACGCAGTGGTGGTGCCAAGCCCGCAGGACTGCCTCAAATTGCACATCGTCGAGAGGCGCGCGCAAATCGAGGTCAACGATTTCGGCACCGATGGCCGGCGAGAGGGGTACCGCGGTTGGGGTCTCAGTGCGGACTTGGGCCGGCGATATCTGCGAAAGGTTCGTTTCCATCTCATTCGCCTTTCGGTGTGTCCTAAACGTGAACTGGCAACGAGGAGTCGATGCTAGCGCAAGGTCGTCGGGCCAACAACATGCGAACCAAAGAGGGCAAAGGACCGATGTTCATGTCAACCGGCCCTCGCTCAGTCATTCCGATGCCGGGAAATGGTTGGCGCAGCGAGCCACGCCGCTAGGGAACCTCCTGCGCGACCACGCGCCCCGGCGGCAAGTCGGCCTGCATCGACGTCCATGCTGGAAGGCGCGCGGCGTTCCGCCCCGCGGTCCAGCCACCGACAAAGCACTCGGCGAGGTTTCCCCCGGACATGTAGAGATGGCCAAATACGCCACCAAGCTCGCCGGCGGCGAACAGGCGCGGGATGGGCTCCCCAAAAGCGTTGAGGACGCGCTGCTCGGCGTCGTGCACGGGACCGCCATGGGTGTTGGAGCACACCGGCCAAACCTCGGTGCAGTAATAGGGGGGCGTCGCGATTTTCAGCATGGATGGCGGCGGGCGGCCGTGCATCGCGTCTTCGCCCACCTCGCACGCTGCGTTCCACACGGCCAAGGTTGCCGCCAGGATCTCCTCGCGCACGTCCATGTTGGCGGCGAGCTCGGAAAGCGAGTTGCACTGGCGCAAGATGCGACTTTCAAGCTCGCGCAGCGTTTTTTCGCTCCATGCGAATTTGAAGCGCCGATCGTTGAAGGTCGGCGAGACAATGGGGTAGGTGCCGCGTCCTGGCTCGTCCATGATCATGTAGGATGGAATACGCGGATAGGTCATGGATTGGGGGTCGAAGGTGGCCATCGCGCGCCAGGTCGTGTCCTGGGTGTAAGGCTGGTATTCGTTCATATAGCGGCGGCCGGAACGGTCGACGATGATCCACGGCATCTTGACGTCGGCGCGCGCAGTTTCCCCCGGTATCCAGTCCGGCAGCCGTTTCGGCCGAATGCCGAAGGGATAAGCAGGATCGGGGTGCTTGAAACCGTAGACCCCGTGATAGTGCCACATGTGCCAGAGCGCCGCCCCGACCGCCTGCGCCATCAGGATTCCGTCTCCGGTGTTGCCCATATAGGCGGCATTGAGCACAGGCTTTTCCTGCCAGTACTGCCTCTGCATGTCGGAGTTTGCTTCGAAGCCGCCGCAGGCGAGAACGACAGCGCGGCGGGCCTTGATAGCGAACATTCGCCCATCGTGTTGCGCCATGACCCCGCAAATTTCGCCATGAGCGCCGGTGATCAAGCGAGTTGCAGGGGTTGAAAGCTCAACCCGAACCCTGCGCGAGGAAATATTGTCCTGGAGCACCTTGAAAAGGCGCACACCTGCCGCGCGATGGATCGGCACATAGCTCGAAACGAAGGGATAGGTCCGCTCGGCGTCAAATCCCGGCACATGATCGATGCTGACGTAACCAAAGGTTTTCGTGCCGGGAAAAGGATAATTGCCGTCAGCTTGTCGCCGATTGATGGTCGCCCCGCAGACACGTGCCAGCTTCCCGAAGTAGGCCGGGATTTCCGCCATCCCTGCGGCAAGGGCTCGCAACACTGGATCAGGTGTCGTGCCCGCGCTGGTCGCCTGCAGATGACGGAAGCCTTCTTCCACGTCCTCGACAAAGCGAACATTGCCGCCCGAGGTGATGGAGATGCCGCCGGGGTCCGGCATCTTTTCGATAAGGAGCACGTCGGCGCCGGCATCATGCGCTTCGATGGCGGCGACGGCGCCGGCATAGCCATAGCCCACTACGACCACATCGGCCGTCGCGTGCCAACGGTCGTGCGCTTCGGTATCTGCCGGCGTATGCCCGCTCATTCGCGCGTCAGATCCCAAGCGCTTGCTCAACCCACAGCCGCCGGCTGCGCCGCAATCACGGTGAAGCGCGGATCCACTATATCGTTCAATCGAAGGGAAGCGGGAACGCCGCCGAGCCTTTGCTGGAGCGCGATGGCCGCTGCGAGTCCCTCCATATCAACCTCACAGTCGAAATGAAGGTCAGGAAGCTCGCGCTCGATGGACCTCATCATGGTGCTGCGTGGGATACGAAAGTAACGGGCGCCAAAGTCGGCCCATTCCTCGCGGTGGTTCGCGGCATAGCGATAGCTCCGGCGACACGCGGAAAGAACGCGGCGGATAAGGTCGGGCTCGTGCAGAAGCAAATCGTCGTTTGCAACCATGATCGTCCATTGCATCCGTGGGGCAAAATCGCAGGCGTTGACCCCCGACCAGACATTGAAATGGCCGGCCGCCTCTCCCATGCTGACGTGCGGTTCTGCAATGATGGCGCCGTCGAGTTCTCCGTCAGATAGTAGGGTGAGAACCTCGGGATAGCGCTGTCCCAGACCGACGATGGTTACATCAGCCTCAGGATCAAGGCCCCGATGGCACAACAGCTCGCGCATGTACCAATCGCTGCAGCTTCCTTTGCTCAGGACGCCGAGCCGCGCCCGCTCGAGATCTGCAAAGGTGGAAAACTGCTTGCGTGCGACAAAATAAAGAACTGCGCCACGCCGTACACCGCTGCCTACGATCTTGAAGCGGGCCCCGTTTGCCATGGCTGTCAGCCCTGGGGGTGCGCCCAGCTCACCGACAAGAAGCCTTCCCGCATCAAACTCGGCAGCAATTTCCGGACCGCCGAAGACAACGCGAAGCTTCAGGTCAATCCCCTCCTCGCAAAAGAAACCCTTCTCGACTCCCAGTCGCAGCTGCAGGCCGCATCGGTCCGTCGGCACACCGTAGGTGAGGAGTCTTGGCATGAACGCAGCCTCTGCAAAAAAACGCTCTGGACCCGCGCCTAAAAAGCCGGCAGGAAATCCGCCACCGCGCGCATATAACGCGCTTGCAAGGCTCCCGCGGCTTCCACGAATATAGCCGGAAGCGGAGGAAACACCATGATTTCAGGGACACGACTGACGCGGCGCAAATTCTTGCACGAGGCGAGCGGCGCGGCTGCCGCAATCGTAGGAACAAGCCTAGCGAGGCCCGCGATCGCCCAGCCGGCGAAGCTTCGCTACACGCTTTCCTGGCTGCCGACCGGACAGTATGCGTTTCTTTATTGCGCCCGGCAGCTTGGATACTTCAAGCAGCGCGGTATCGAACTCGACATCGCGCGGGGTTACGGCTCGATGGCGGCCATCCAGGCGGTGTCAACCGGCCAATTCGAGATGGGTGGCGCGCAGACCGGCGCAAACCTGCTCTCGATCATGAAGGGTCTCGATCTACGGCTTCTTGCCACCCAGGGTTACGACGCGACGTTGGGGGTCCTCGCGCTTGAAAAGGGACCCGTTAAGACACCGAAAGATCTCGAGGGCAGGAAGATCGGCGTTTCGGCGGCAGGTGGCGACACACCGTTCCTGCCGGCCTACTGCCGCCTTGTGGGCGTAGACTTCGACAAGGTCACCGTTGTCCAGCTCGACAGCAAGATCCTCGAGCAGGCTGCGATGTCCGGCGTTGTCGATGCGATTGTGGTGACCGGACTAAGCTCGATCCCGAACTTCGTCTCGGAAAATGTTCCATTCGTGATGATGCCCTTCTCGCAAACAGGGCTTCAGTTCTATTGGGTCAACACGATCACGACCGGCAGCTTTCTCGAAAGGAACAAGGAGCTTGTGGACAACGTGCAGATGGGCATCCTGGAAGGGATGAAATTCATGCTGCTCAACCCGCAGGAGGCGATGGAACGCCATCTCAAGGAGCATGAGGAGCTTGCACTGGGTAAGAATGGGCGACTCTACGTCGAGCTTGGGCTGGGCATGACGCGCGCCATCATGGCAGCCCCCGAATCGATGGAGCATGGGCTGGGCTATACCGATTTGGCCAAGATCGACGAGCAGGCGAAGGTGGTGAAGCAGTACGCGGCGGCGCCGAAGGATCCTGAGCTCCCGAAAGCGGAAACATTCTGCCGCAACAATGCGGTCGGGAAAGTGATATTGACCCCCGCGCAATGGGGTGAAGTGCGCTCGAGCACGCAGAAATATATGAAACTTCTCGGTAAGGCGTAAGCGCAGCACGCATGCAGGCAGAAATCAGCTGCCATCGGGTACGCAAAGTCTTCGGCAAAGGGTTGACCGCGTTCGAGGCGATCACGGCCGCGACGTTCTCGGTGGCGAAGGGTGAATTCGTCTGCCTCCTCGGTCCGAGCGGTTGCGGCAAAAGCACCTTGTTGATGATGATTGCCGGCCTTGAAGCGGTCACCGAGGGAACGATTCTCGCCAGCGGCACGCACATGAGCGGGCCGCGCGCGGAAATCGGTATCGTATTCCAGGATCCGACCTTGCTGCCCTGGAAGACGGCTCTTCAAAATGTACTTTTTCCGATCGAGATGATGGGCCGGAGTCGCTCGGCTTATCTCGCTCGTGCGATGGAGCTTTTGCGGCTGGTGCACCTCGACGATGCAATCCACAAGCGCCCTCGGGAGCTTTCCGGCGGGATGCGCCAGCGGGTATCGCTCTGCCGCGCGCTCATTGCCGATCCAAGCGTTTTGCTGATGGACGAGCCGTTCAGCGCACTCGATGCCATAACGCGAGACGACATGAACATCGTGCTGCTCGAACTCTGGGAGCGCTATCGCAAAACGGTGCTCTTCGTGACGCACAGTATCCGCGAGGCCGTGCTGCTCGCTGATCGCGTGCTCGTCATGGGGCGCAGCCCCTCGCAGATCATCGCCGACATCAAGGTACCGTTTGCCCGCCCGCGCGATTTTTCCCTCGGCGAAACTGAACAGTTCAATGAATTGTGCTCGGTATTGCGCAGAGAGATAGAGATTGCGCGCTGGGGCGAAGACGCGACGAGGCATTGAGCATGGTCGAGGAGCGCACACCGGCCATACGTTTCGTCCGCGCTATCGACTTGAGCGGCCTCTGGTCGATATTGGCTCTGTCTCAAGGGGTGCTCGTTTTGCCGGTAGCGACCGCCTTTGCAGGCCTGGTCGCATGGCAGGCCATTGCCGTCTACGGAGATATCTCGCCCACCATCCTCCCGCCACCGACGATGGTGCTGCAGCAGTTGGTCGTTAATTTCTGGCTGATCTTGAAGCATACCATCCCGACCACGTACGAGACGTTGTTCGCGTTTGGCCTCTCGATCCCGATCGGCATCATGCTTGCCGGCCTGATGGTATATTCCAAGCTTGCCTATCAGGCTCTCTACCCCAACATCGTGTTCTTCCAATTGATTCCGAAAATCGCTTTGGCGCCATTGTTCATCGTGTGGCTGGGAATCGGCGCTTCCTCGCGAGTCACGTTCTCAATCTTTATTTCGTTCTTTCCCATCTTGGTTGCCACCGCCACCGGACTGCAAGCAGTGGAGACAACCATGCTGCGGCTTTGCCGCTCCCTGCGCATGTCGCAGTGGCAAATCCTCATAAGAGTGCGGTTTCCGACGTCGTTCCCCTTCATCTTTAGCGGCATGAAGGTTGCGGTGACGCTCGCGATCATCGGCATCGTCGTCGGCGAGTTCATCGCCTCGCAGCAGGGCCTCGGCTATCTCATTCTTTTTGCCTCATCGCGCCAGCAGACCGATCTCGCGCTCGCCTGCATCGCAGTTCTGTGTGTAGTCGGGATCGCACTCTATGGCTGTGTCGCTGCCTTTGAAAAGCTTCTGATGCGCTGGTACGACACCCGATAGTCCCCGTGTACATTCATGTGTGGGAGCATTGGAAACGACGGCTGATCGTCAGACAATGTCAGCGGTTGGACAAGAATCCCGCTGCGACGAAGAGCACCACGCTCGTTATCGAGACAAGGTAGCCGACCCATACTATCAAATGCGCCAATCGTGCGGCATTGCGGCTGCGGCTCCGCAACAAGCTTCCCGCCGTCGCGAGGCACGCGCCGGCGATCGCCAGAGCGATGATCGTCGTGCGGTCGGTCAGAAGCTCCATGCCGGGGTGCGAGTGAACCGGGTGCCGGGAATCACGGACGGCCCGGTAAGCGTCCGGTTGCGGAAGGCCTGAAGCTGCGCATCGCTTCCTGGTGAAGGATCTCCATCGCCGCGCGCTTGTATTCGAAGGCCACGGGCGAGCTCAGCACCTGATAGTGTCGGGGGCGCGGCAGATCAATATCGATGACCGTGCGCAACTGCGCCGGCCTGTTCGAGAGCACCACCAGCCGATCCGCGAGGAAAATCGCCTCCTCGATCTCGGATGTCACGTACAGATTGGTGTGCCGATTTTCTTCGAACAGCCGCAGGAAGAACTCCTGCATCAAGCCGCGCGACATGGCATCGAGCCCACGGAAAGGCTCGTCCATGATCATGATTTGGGGCTGATTGATCAGCGCCCGCGCCAACTCGGCACGCCGCTGCATGCCTCCCGACAGCTGAAGCGGGTATTTGTCCATGAAGTCCTGAAGCCCAACCTTGGTCAGCAGCTCATGGGCGCGTTGATAAAGCGCCTTGCCTTTGATGTCGCCGCGAAGCTTGGGGCCGAACACGACATTCTGGTACGTCGTCTGCCACGGGATCAGCGCCGTCTCCTGGAATACCACCATCCGGTCCTTGGAGGGGCCGGTGACGCGTCGGCCGTTGAGCAGAATCTCACCTCGATCCGGCCGCTCGAAGCCTGCGATCAGATTGACCAGCGTCGACTTACCGCAACCGGAAGGGCCGACGACAACAGTGAGCTTTCCAGGCAAGATATCGAGCGTGAGATCCTTGATGACATCCTGCCGCTCCCACTCCTCGCCGTAGGATTTGCACACTCCCTTGATCTCGACGCTGGCCTGCGATGCGGTGCTGCCCGCCAGGCTGGCAACGGAGGCCGGCTGATCGCTATTGTTGAGCTGCCTGTGCATGATCGGCGCCTACTTTGCGAATCAGAACAGCTTGCGCCAGGGCATGGCACTGCGGCCGATCATGCGGATGACGGTGCTTGAAAGGTAGCCGGCAATGCCGATCGAGATCATGCCGACAACGATTTGCGGCAGCGATCCGCCCATATACGAATTCCAGATGAAGAAGCCGAGACCGCCGCCGCCCTGCGTGCCTCCGCCCGAGATCATCTCGGCGGCCACGACGACCTCCCAGGTGATGCCCATTCCCACCGCCGCACCCGTGAAGATCGAGGGGAGCGTGCCGGGCAAAATGATCCTCCAAAACAAATCCCACTGGCTTGCGCCCATCGATTGGACGGCCCGCAGATAGCGCACGTCGATCGTACGGGCGCCGCCGAGAACATTGATCACAATCGTGAAGAATGCGCCGAGGAAGGTGACGAATGCGATCGACATCTCGTTGGTCGGCCAAAAAATCAAGGAGGCCGGAACCCAGGCAAGCGGAGGGATCGGGCGGAGCACTTCGAAGGGTGGGAAAAAGATGTCGCGAAAGTATTTGTTGACCGCCAGCATCAGGCCGAAGGGGATCCCGATGATCTGCGCGGCGATGAAGCCAGTCAGCACCCGCTTGAAGCTTTGGTACCAGCTTTCCCAATATCCCCATTTCATCAAAACCTTCGACCAGGCCACCGCAACATCGGACGGCGGCGGCAGAAGGCCGACATAGGGAAGCGTGTATCCGAACCACTCCCCGGAGCGCGACCCGATCTCCCACAGGATCAGGAACACAACGATTGCGACGCAACCTCGCCAGAACTCCTGCCGGCCCAGCGTCCTGCGCAGGAACGAGCGCCGCGAGCGCGCGATGCCGATGGGACGACTGACCTCGCTGACGCTGACCATGATTTGTTTCTCGCCTCGCTCAGGCAAGCTCTCTCTCGCCCAATTGGAAGGCCTTGATGGCTTCCTCGTGCACGGCATCCCTGGTTTCCTCGACCAGCAGCCTGAACGGCTCGGACGACAGGACTTCATAGTTGCGCGGGCGCGGGATGTCGACGTTGACCACTTTCTTGAGACGACATGGCCGTGTCGTCAGCACATACACGCGGTCGCCGAGGAAAATCGCCTCTTCGAGGTCGTGGGTGATGAAGAAGATGGTGACCTTGGTCCGATCGTATATTTCGAGCAGCGCCTCGTGCATGATCGATTTGGTCAGCCCGTCCATGGCGCGGTAGGGCTCGTCGAGCAGCAGTACCTTCGGCCTGTTGATGAGCGCGCGCACGATCTCGGCGCGGCGGGCCATGCCCGAGGAAACCTCGCCCGGATACTTGCCACCGAACTCGCCGAGGCCCGCCTCGGCCAGCATCTCGTGCGCCTTCGCCAGGGCATTTCGCTTCGACAGGACACCTTGCACCATGGGGCCGTAGGCGACGTTCTCTGCCAGCGTCTTCCATGGAAACAACGCGCCGTTCTGGAAGACCACGATGCGGTCGGCGCCTTGTGCCGCTATCGGCTTGTCCGGTCCGCACAGCAGCTTGTCATCGAGAAAGATCTCTCCCGACGTGATCGAGTGGAAGCCCGCAATAGCGTTGAGGAGCGTCGTCTTTCCGCATCCCGACGGACCGACGATCATGCAGAACTCCCCCGGCGTGATCTGCATGGAGCAGTGGTCCACCGCCATGATGTTGACGCCCTCGGGATCGTAGATTTTGACCAGGTCGCGGATGGTGAGCGCGCCACGAGTCGGCATACCGCTGGAACCGTTGAACTCGAGTGACGCGTCCGCGCGCTTCATCGGCCCTGCAGCGCGAGCGCGCGCGCATGCCATTGCATCAGCCGATTGCCGACGAACCGAACCATCGCCGAGGTGAACCAGCCGACGAAGCCGAGGGTAAGCATCGCGATGACCATCGGCACCGTGACGCTGTTCATGTACGAACTAAGAATCAGATAGCCGAGGCCGAAATCCCCGGACACCATTTCCGCGGCGACCAGTGAGAACCAGGCGACGCCGATGCTGATTTGCAGGCCGGTAAAGATGAAAGGCAGTGCACCCGGCACCACCACATGACGGAAGACGTCCCAACGGCTGGATCCAAGGCAGCCGGCCGCTCGGAAGTAGACCTCATCGATCGACTGCACTCCGAGCATTGTGTTGAGCGTGGTAACGTACAGCGAGGCCAACGTAGCGAGAAAGATGACCGGGGTCTCGTAGCCGCTGAACATCAGGATCGCGAGCGGCACCCAAGCCAGGATCGGGATCGGCCGCAGCGTTTCCAGGATCGGGAAAGTGTAATCGCGGAACGTACGCGACCAGCCCATAACCAATCCGAGGGGAACGCCGATCGAAGTCGCGATGCAGAACGCAATGAAGATGCGACGACAGCTGACGTAGATGTGCTCGTAGTACTCCGGGGTGAAGATCGAGATGCCCTGCTGCGGGTTGGGCGACAGCCACTCGCTCAAGACGGTGATCGGCCCCGGAATCTTCACGAAGCGGGGCAGCTTCAGGCCCTCACACAGCAGCCAGTAGACGAAGACCCAGAGTAAAATGCCGAATGCCATCAGGTAGGGCGTCGGCGATCTAGCCGTCTTCGTCAGCAGATACCATGCGCGCGCGAGCCGATTCGGTGTGGCCCTGGGGGCAACCTGAAACTCACCTGGAGAGACAACTTGATGCATCGGTTGGCGCCTGTCGCCGCCATCACACGAGCTTGGATGCTGGGAGGCTGTTCATCACGCGGATCCGGCCGAACCAAACGCCCGACGCACACTCGCCTCGCGCCCTTTCCGGAGTCATGCTGCGGCATGCGTGTTCGGGACCGCCGCTCGCATGCCGCCAACGAGACGGCGCGCCTCGCCGCTATTTGAATGCCGACAGCGGTTGGGCCTTGATCACGCTGACAGGACTATTGAGACCGCGCTTCTCGAGCACTTCGCGCGCGATCTTATCGTAAACACCACCGTCGCGGATCTTCGGCGATGCCGCCGGCTTGTTCGGCAAGCCGTTGAGGAACTCGGTTGCTTCAGCGATAAGCTTCTGCACCCGCTCATTGACGATGAAGTCGAGCTGCATCTTCACGTCTCCGCCGCCGGCATCCTTCGGAGTCTCTCCGTACAGCGAAGCCCACAGGACCTTTCGGTCGAACTGCTCGGTCTGCTGCTCTGCCAGCTTGGACACCTCGGCTGCATTATTGGGATCGGCAAGAAAAAGCTGGGCGTCAAGTTCGGCTTCGAGCCAGGCCCGGTGCACGTCCGGCCGCTGCGTGATCAGATCGTTGAGCATGACCAGGAAGCCCCCATCGAGCGCGTCAAAATCCTCGCCGCTCGCGGCGCGGCGCGCCAACCCACTGTGCACGATCTTGCTGGCGGTGGGTTCCCAGATAACTGCCGCATCGAGCTTGCTGGCGCGGAAATTCGTGGTGATGACCTCGATGTTCTGGTTGAGGTAGGTCTTCGGCTGGATGCCCGCCTGCTTGAACGCCAACCGCGCAAAGCGATCCGTACACGAGCCGTGCGGCGAGGAGGTGTCCTTGCCGGCCATCCACTGCACCGCCTCCCTGCCGCTCTTGAATTGCGGCGCATCGTTGCGAACGAGGAAAATGTTGCACTGCTGCTTCGACGTGCCGAGCGTCGCCACAATGCGGATATCCGTGCCGCCACGATCCGGCAGATTGCGGAAGGTGGAGACGATCCCCGGCATGTCGCCGACGTAGCCGATATGCTGCTTTTCGCCGGTCATCGCGTTAACGATGATGGCGCCCTGCAGTCCGACCTGAAACTCTACGGTCGAGCCCGGCGGCAGGTATTTCTTCCACAACTGCTTGCCGTTGATGACGACGCCGGACCAGGACTCGGTGTAATAGGGCTGATAGCCGACGACCAGCTTTACCGGCTCGCCCTGCTTGCCGAACTCGACTGCCGCGTATCCCGCGCTCGGCGCCAGCAGGGCTACGCACGCCAGCGTCGACCAAATTCCGATTCGCTTGCTGAGCTTCGACATCCCTTCCCTCCCTGGACCAAGATCGCCCGGTTGCCCCGGGCTGATCGACGTGTCAAAAACCGAAAATGAGTCCCGAAACACGCGCCTCTGGTCGGCGACCAGGCAGCAGTCGCTCCGAGACAGGAAAAGTCGCCTCCTGCCACGACGCCGCAGCAAGTCGAGCGTACGCCCGAGAGCGGAGCGCCCGCAAGGGACTTCACGCGCGATGGAATATTCGTGCTCTCAATTACGAAATAGGAACTTTCGATCCCATGTATCTGTTGGGATAAAACGATGCCTCTGTTAAAATTACGCGTGATCTTGGCACCCCCGCACCCCGATGTGGGCGCAAGACTGGAGGAATGAAATGCCGGCAAAGAACCACAAGCAGTGGCTGGCGGATCCGCCGCTCCAGCCTGGTGAGTGGGTTGACAGCCGCGTCTATTCCGACCCACGGATTTTCGAGGACGAGCTTAAGAACATTTTCAGGCGTACGTGGATCCCGGTTTGCCACGAGTCGGAACTGCCCAACTTGTACGACTTCCGCACCACCAGCATCGCCCGCGAGCCGATCATCGTGTGCCGCGGTCCCGACAACGAAGTGCGTGCGTTTCTCAACGTGTGCGCGCATCGCGGCATGATCATCGAGCGGCGCCCCTCCGGGAGCTTCCTCGACGGCCAGCCTTCGGGGAACCCGAAACGCATGACCTGCATGTTCCATGCATGGCAGTACGATCTGAAGGGAAATTGCGTCTACATCAGCCGCGAGAAAGAGGGCTATCAGGACCGGCTGGGCAAGGAGAATGTTGGTCTGCGACGGTTGCGCTGCGAGGTGAAGTTCGGCGGGTTCGTGTGGGTGAGCCTCAACGACAATCCGATCCCCCTGGAAGAGTGGTGCGGCAAGCCGTTTGAATGCCTGAGGAAATCACTCGAGGCCGAGCCGCTCGAAGTGTTCCACTATCACAAGGCGATCATTCCGACGAACTACAAGCTCTGGCACGACACCAACAGCGAATTCTACCACGACTTCATGCACTATCATAACCGCGTGACGGGCTTCAACGACGCCTACTTCGGACGCAAGAACGAGTCGTTCGAACACGGCCACGTCGTGGTCGGCACCTTCGAGGTGAACTACGACAAATACGAGGGATTCGAGAGCCGCGCCGCGCTCTCGTTCCCGTACCTGCCGCCGAACCAGTGGTACATGATCGATCTATTCCCCGGCATGAATTTCAACCTGCGCGGCTCGGCGCTGCGTTGCGACGTCGTCACGCCGCTTGCGCCGGACAAGGTGATGATCGAGTTCAGAGGCCTCGGCCTGAAACGCGACACCGAGGAGGAACGGCAGACGCGCGTCAACCATCACAACTCGATCTGGGGCCCGTTCGGTCGCAACCTGCACGAGGATCTGCTCGGCGTCACCGGACAGGGCGCAACCATGCTGCCCGGTTCGGAACCGCGCCGCATCCTGCACGGCCGTCGCGAGAACCAGACCATTCACGACGAGAATGGGATGCGCCACTACTACAGCGAATGGGGCAAGTGGATGAACCGGCTGCCGCGCGATCCGGCGCAGCCATACTTGGCCCCCGCCGCTGCCGACGCCGCGGAGTGACGGGGTCACCGCGCGGCAGCCGGGAGGATGTCTAAATGACGCGTAACGGCGCTGACGTCACCGATGTCGTGCGCGATACGATCTATCGTGCGACCTTGCTGCTGGATGATCAGAAGTGGGAGCAGTGGCTGGATCTTTGCGACGCCAGCTTCCACTACGCGATCAAGTCGTTCAGCCCGGAAATCAATCGCGACATGACGTATTTCCAGGGCAGCCGAAACGACCTGGCGACCATGGTCAAGCTGCTGCCCAAGCACAATACCGACCACTCGCCACTTAGGCGGCATACTACGGTCTATACCGTCGATGTTGCCGATGATGGCAAGACCGCCTCCGCGGTCAGCTCCTTCGTGGTCTATCAGAACCTCCTCGACGGCGTGAACTCGCACATCGACGCCGGAGAAAGCCGGTTGTTTCTGGTCGGCCGTTACATCGACACGCTCAAGCTCGAAGACGATCAGGTCCGATTCATCAAGCGAGAAGTGCGTCTCGACAATCGCCGGCTTGATAAGGGCTCGCACTGGCCGATCTGAGAAACGTGGTGCGCCTTGGGCCGAGCGCGATTTTGCTGCGCACGAATGGCGGACCCGCGACTATTCCATTACGTGTGCCGCGGCTTGGCAGTAACCGGAATGCAGGCTCTCATGCCTTCGGTCGGCGTGGAACATTTGCATGAGCTAGCGAGGCCGTCATGACCTGGAAACGCGTCTGTAAAGTTACAGACGTTCCCGAGAACACCTTGAAGAAGTTCACGGTCGACGAGGTGACGCTCCTCATCGCCAACTATGGCGGCGGTTTTCGCGCTATTCCGCCGCTATGTCCGCATATGCAGGAGCCGCTGGAGGAATCCGGTGTTATCGCCAACTGTGCGCTGACTTGCACCAAGCACCTATGGTCGTGGGACTTGAGCTCGCTCGACATGCTCGGCGAGACCGAGCGGCCGCTGCAGAGCTACGAAGTGAAGCTGGAAAATGGCGACATCCTCGCGTTGATCGACAAGGAACTCGTCTACGAATTCGAAGACGAGGACGACATCAAGGACGACGATTTCTTCAGCAAGGCCTGATCCGCCGCGCTCGAAACCCAACCACCGATAGCCGTCGTCAATGAAAATTACCGTCGAAACGAATTCGGGCGTTTTCGATTTCGAGTGTGAGGCGACTGACAAGCTGCTTTATGCTGGCCTCACCCGAGGCCTCACGCTGCCTTACGAATGCGCCACCGGGACGTGCGGCACCTGCCGCGGGCGGATCATGCAGGGGTCCGCTCACATCGACTGGGATCAGGCGCCGGGATTCGCCAAACTAAAGCGCGACAAAGGCGATGTCCTGATGTGCCAAGCGCGCCCGAGCAGCGATTGTCTCGTACGCGTCCCCGCTAAGGTTGTGGCAAGGTCGGGATGCGGCACCCTACCGCAACACCGAACCGCCCATATTGACGCGCTGCGCAAACTCACGCGCGATGTGGTCCATTTCGAGCTTGCTCTGTCGCGCCCGATGAGTTTCGAGGCGGGCCAGTTCGTCGTGCTCGAAGCCCCCGAGGTCAAAGGTGGACGAGCCTACTCGATGGTCAACTTTGGCCGCGAGGTCGACCGACTCGTCTTCGTGATCAAGCAGAAGGCCGGCGGAGCGTTCTCGGACTGGGTGTTTCGGAACGACATAGCGGGCCGCACGGTCGACGTCTTCGGTCCGCTTGGCCGCGCGACGTTTCACCCCGAGGAAGGCAAGAACATCCTATGTATTGCCGGCGGCTCGGGCATCGCCGGAATGCTCTCGATCATCGAACGCGCCGCCAAAGAGGATTATTTCCGTGACCATACTGGTCACGTCTTCTTCGGTGTGCGCACGCTGGAGGATGGGTTCTACTTAAACGAGCTTTGCGACTATGCCGCCCAAACGGAAGGCCGGCTGAAAGTGACGCTGGCACTGTCGCACGAGCAGTCGCCAGCGGCCGTGCATCCAGAATTCCCTCACATTCGCCTCATGGACGGCCTGGTCGCGGATGCGGCCCAGCAGACGATGAGCGGGCGCTACGACAACATGGTCGGCTTCGTCGCCGGCCCGCCGATCATGGTAGACGGTGCGCTCCGCGTCTTGATCAGGGAGGGGCGGCTGCACCCGCAATTCGTACGTTACGACAAGTTCTCTTGAACATTGGTTGCGCCAACAAGCGCCCGTCCCGTTTCGCCAAGCGGTCGGCCAATAATAGTCTTGCTCTCTTGCGACATAGGCCAAATTTGCTTGGCGGTTTTTGCTTGCCAGCTATAGGCTTGGCGGCGCTGACGCTAGCAAGAGCAACATTGCGTCGCGCAGACTATGCCGCGTTCCGTTTGGTCATTGCCTGGTCTAAGCTTGGAGCGATACCAATCGGGTTCATGAAGCTTGGAACTTGAGCTCATCGGGGGATGTCGACGCATGTTGACCGGGAATCCATTCGCCGAGCTTTCAGCGTTCGTGCCGCCCGCAATCATGCAGACGTACATCGTCGTAATGATCCTCATGGTCGCGGGCGGCACGTTGTTCGACATCATGCACAAGAAGAGCGCCAAGTACTTTTTTGACCATTGGCGGAATGCAAAGAACAAAGGGACGCGGCAGGTCGGCGGAGGGGAAATGGTGTCCCTGGCGATTCAGACCGCCGGAGTGGAAATTCTGACGTCCGGCGAATTCTGCAGCGCTCAGCGCAGAATAGCCCATCTCCTGACAATGTACGGTTTCGTGCTTTATGTCGTCACGACCGTAATCATGGTTTTCGCCTACCCCACGCCCGCCACCCCTACGCCCGCCATTCTGCCGGCATTGTGGTACATCGGGGCATTGATGGTTTGCCTCGGCGGCTACTGGTTCTGGTTCTTCATTCGCGCCGACGTCGCCGCAGAAGGCAACTCGCCGTTCCGTATTGTGCAGGCTGACCTCTTCGTCGTTTCGCTTCTGGCGAGCGTGACGCTGGGCCTGATATGGGCGTTCGTGCAGGCGGCAGGCAGCAAGGCCTCGGCAAACGTGTTCCTGGCTCTGTATCTGCTCGCCACGACCGTGTTATTTGGATCAATTCCCTGGTCCAAGTTCTCTCATATGTTCTTCAAGCCCGCAGCGGCCTTCCAAAAACGACTGGAACAGGCGAACGGCTCGAGGAGGAACCTGCCTGCTCCCGCCGATCGTCCCGAAATCTATACGAGCGCTCGCCGACAACCGCAAAATTACTAGTGTCGGCCAACATCGGTGTTCATGCAGGAGAGAACGTAACGCCATGCCCACATTTGTTTATATGACGAGTTGCGACGGCTGCGGACACTGCGTGGATATCTGCCCGTCCGACATCATGCACATCGATAAGACCTATCGTCGTGCCTATAACATCGAGCCCAACATGTGCTGGGAGTGCTATTCGTGCGTGAAGGCGTGTCCGCAGAATGCGATAGACTGCCGCGGCTACGCAGACTTCGCCCCCTTGGGCCACAGCGTTCGGGTTCTCAGGGAGGACAAGAAGGGAACCATTTCGTGGAAGATCAAGTTCCGGGACGGCCGCGAAAAGAACTTCGTTTCCCCGATCAGGACCACGCCATGGGGATCTATCAAATCACCGTCTGATTACGAGCCGCCCGCCGCGGAGGCGTTGAATTCCCAGCAGCTCGCGCACGAGCCTGAGGCACTCAACATCGATGCGCTGCCAGCGCTAACGCCGGGCCAACTCAAGCGAGGGGTGTTGTAATGGGCCTGTTCACTCGCCGAAAAACCGTGATGGTGGATTCGGATATCCTCGTCATCGGTGGCGGCATGGGCGGGTGCGGGGCCACTTACGAATCCCGATACTGGGGGCGTGACCTAAAGATCGTCTGCGTCGAAAAAGCGAACATCGAGCGCAGCGGCGCCGTCGCACAAGGCCTGTATGCGATCAACTGCTACATGGGCATGCAGTGGAACGAGAACCGACCCGAAGACCATGTCCGCTACGCACGCAATGATCTCATGGGTCTGGTGCGCGAGGATCTGGGTTACGATATCGCTCGGCATGTCGACTCCACAGTGCACAAGTTCGAGGAGTGGGGCCTTCCCATCATGAGGGACCCGGAAACCGGGAGGTACCAGCGCGAAGGCAAATGGCAAATTATGATCCACGGCGAGAGCTACAAGCCGATCGTCGCCGAGGCCGCGCGCAAGGCCGCCACCGAAGTCTACAACCGGATCATGGTGACCCACTTGCTGATGGACAAGACGCGGCCCAACAGGGTCGCTGGCGCCATCGGCTTTAACGTTCGAAACGGCAACTTCTACGTGTTCCGTGCCAAGGCGGTCATCGTAGCTGCCGGCGGCGCGTCGCACATCTTCAAGCCCCGCGCGGTCGGAGAAGGTATGGGGCGGACCTGGTACGCCCCGTGGAGCAGCGCCTCTGCCTACGCGCTGCCGATCCTTGTGGGCGCCAAGATGACGCAGATGGAGAACCGGATCGTCCTCACCCGATTCAAGGACGGCTACGGTCCGGTCGGTGCCTACTTCCTGCATCTCAAGACCTACACTCAAAACGCATATGGGCAGGATTACGAACCCACCTGGTATGAATCGATCAAGGAGAGGGTCGGGGATTACGTTGAACGGCACCCGGTGCCGACATGCTTGCGCAACCACGCCCTTCTCGAAGAGGTCAAGGCTGGTCGGGGTCCCATCCGCATGGTGACGAAAGAGGCCTTCAAAGATCCGCACAAGGAGACAGTTGGCTGGGAGAACTTCCTCGGCATGACGATCGGGCAGGCGGTCGTCTGGGCATCGCAAAACATCGATCCCAAGGAAATAAATCCCGAGCTGACCACGTCCGAACCTTATGTCATGGGCTCGCACGCGACGTGTTCAGGCGCGTGGGCAAGCGGTCCGGAGGACTGCGCACCATCGGAATACCAGTGGGGATACAATCGGATGATGACCGTCGAGGGCCTCTTCGGCGCCGGCGACGCCATCGGCGGCTCCGCCCACAAGTTCTCGTCGGGATCCTTCACGGAAGGCCGCATCGCCGGCAAGGCGGCAGTTAAGTACGTGAAAGACCTGGGCGCGGAACAGCCTCAGCTCAGTGAGGCGGAGTACGAAGACCTCAAGAAGATCGTTTACAAGCCCCTGGAAAATTACGAAGTCGGCCGCAACGAAATCGTCGCCGGGACCGTTTCGCCGAGCTATCTCCTGCCGATTCATGGCCTTCAGCGTCTTGAGAAGATCATGGACGAATATGTCGGCGGCATCGGCGCCCTCTATACGACCAACGAACCGCTACTCACCCGCGGGCTCGAGTTGCTGGGCATGTTGAAGGAAGATCTCGCCTATCTCGGGGCCGAAGACCTTCACCAGCTTCAGCGCGCATGGGAGCTTCAACACCGGGTCTTGGCCTCAGAATGCGTCACGCAGCACACGCTGTTCCGGACGGAAACGCGGTGGCCCGGATACTATTACCGGGCGGATCATCCGAAGCTCGACGACAAAGATTGGCATTGCTTCACCCTGTCCCGCTACGACCGGAGCTCCGGGAAGTGGGAAATGGAGAAGGCGCCCGTGTATCACATTGTAGATTGATCACCGGGCTGCTCAGAACGCCGTGTCTCCCGTGTCCTGCGTGCTTCGGGGCAATTCTTCCATGAACGCCGGGCCCCGCCAGCCAATCCAGCCCGCAAAGGTCATCCTTTCCCAGATAGTCTGATTTCAGGAAGGGTCGCAGTGTCCCAACTCGTGCCGCCGCACAATTCGGAGCAGGTCAAGCCACTGTTGCTGTTGGAGACGGAGCGGGCCGAGGAACGCAAGCGGGCGGAGAAGTTCAGGAAAATTCCTCTCGACTCGCGCACAGTCTCCGACGTTTTCATGCTGGCAATGGGGGCCTATACCCCGCTCGATGGTTTTATGGGGCATGACGACTGGCGCGGTTCGTGCCTGCATATGAAACTGACCAGCGGCGTCTTCTGGCCGATCCCGATCACACTTTCGGTAAACAAGGACCTTGCCGATCGCCTATATGCCGAAGAGAAGGTGACGCTCATCAACGCGGAGACCAGTGAAATACTCGCCGTGATGGAGATTCACGAGAAATATTCAATCGACAAACAACTCGAGGCCGAACACGTCTATCGCACCGTCGATCCGAAGCATCCAGGCGTGGCGAAGGTACTGCATCAGGGCGATGTTAACCTGGCCGGGCCCATCATGGTGCTGAGCGAAGGCGAATATCCTGCCAAATACCCGGACCTCTATATCCGCCCCGCCCAGTCACGGGCCATGTTTCTCGAGCGGGGCTGGTCCAATGTCGCCGCCTTCCAAACTCGAAATCCCATGCACCGTAGCCACGAGCACCTGGTAAAAATCGCGGTTGAGGTATCGGACGGGGTTTTCATCCATCAGGTGCTTGGGAAATTGAAAGCAGGCGACATCCCAGCCGATGTTCGTACCCGCGCAATCCAGGCGATGATCGACAATTATTTCCGCCCGGGAACGGTAATCCAGGCGGGCTATCCGATCGAGATGCGCTATGCCGGTCCACGCGAGGCGCTGCTTCATGCCCTCATTCGCCAGAACTTCGGCTGTTCGCACCTTATCGTCGGGCGCGACCACGCCGGCGTCGGCGACTACTACGGTCCCTTCGATGCGCATCACATCTTCGATCAGCTGTGGCCGGGTGCACTTCATACCAAGCCGCTGAAGATCGACATCACTTTTTACTGCCGGAAGTGCTACGGAATGGCGACGGCGAAGACCTGTCCCCACGATCCCCAGCATCACATTTCGATCTCTGGCACGGAGCAGCGTGAGATGCTCTCGTCCAATGCGGACATACCACCCGAGTTTAGCCGGCCGGAGGTGGTGGCGATCCTCAAGGAGTACTACGCAGGCCTGCGATCGACAGGCCAGAGTCCGGCATCATGATCATCGCGCAGATCTCCGATACCCATTTGGCCCTGGATACACCCGACGCCAACCAGAGAATACGCGATTTCGCACTCACGGTTGTGGACATAAACGCGCTCGATCCGGCTCCCGACGTGATCGTTCACACCGGGGATATCGTTCATAACGGACGACAAGACGAATACGCTCAGGCAGTGGCTACGCTCGCGAAAGCGCGTGCGCCGGTATATGTCCTGGGCGGCAATAGGGATAACAGGGCGAATTTACGCGCGGCCTTTTCCACATGCGGATATCTTTCGCCCGATTCCAACTTCATCGATTATGCGATTGACGATTACCCGGTAAGACTGATTGCGCTGGATACTCTGAGTTCAGGCAGCAACAAGGGTGACTTTTGCCCTGAGCGGGCCAGACGTTTGATTGAGCTGATCGACGCCGAGACCACCAAGCCTATTGCGGTTTTCACGCACCATCCGCCATTTGATGTTTTAGTGGGGCCGGATCGGCTCCACTTCGAAACAGCGGAGACGGTGTCGCGGCTGCGCCAGGCTTTGCAGCACTCCGGGCGGGTCGTCGCCGTTTTCAGCGGCCACGTTCATCGTGCTGCTGAGGGTTGTGTCGGAAGCATCCCGGCGACAGTGGTGCAGTGCATCGCTACGACACTGCGCAAAGGGGAGTATCCGGCTGGCATGAAGACACGTCCGGTCTATCAGGTCCACCGGTTTGATCCAGTTTGGGGCTTTGCTACCGAAACACGGATTGTGGGAACGGGGCCATCGGCGACATAGACCTGCGAATGCCACGCTGTCTCGGCTGTTCTTCGTCGTACGTTGCGACAAACTCCGTGAATATTGGTTGCGCCAGCAAGCGCCCGCCCCGTTTCGCCAAGTGGTAATAGTCTTGCTCTCTTGCGACATAGGCCGAATTTGTTTGGCGGTTTTTGTTCGCCAGCTATAGGCTTCGCGGTGCGGACGCTGGCCAGAGCAACCTGGCAAGAGCAACATCGCGTCGCGCAGAGCCGGTGGCCAGCGGTCGCCACGAAGCCGCTTTGCGTGAACACGACAACAAACAGTGCCGCGAGAAGCCGGGAGGACACCGTCATGCAGAAGACGGAGGTGGCGCGAGGCCCAAGGTCTCGCAGCGGGTCGGCAACTGACAACGTCGTAGACACGAGTTCCCCCCAATCGCAAGCGAGACGCAGGTTTCTGCGCCGCGGCGTGGTCTTGGCCGGCGCGACCGCCGCGTCGGCGACCGGGATCGCTGCCGCGAGGGCGCAACGACTGGAAATCCCGCCGTCGAACCTCGAAATGGGTCGCATGATCGAGCCCACGGCGTACGGGATGCCATCGAAGTTCGAGGCACACGTGAGTCGCAGACGCAGTGATGTGCTTGTCAACAAGCAGAACTGGTCCGATTGGAGCATGACGCCACTCCAACACCAGCTCGGGATTGTCACCCCCAACGGCTTGTTCTTTGAACGTCATCACGCCGGCGTCCCCGACATCGATCCCGACAAGCACCAACTCGTCATCCACGGCATGGTGAAGCAGCCGCTCAAATTCTCAATGAGCGACCTGATGCGCTACCCGTCGGTGTCGAAAATCTTTTTTCTGGAATGCTCGGGTAACGGTCTCACCGACTGGACGAAGGCCGCATCGACCACGGTGCAACAGTCGCACGGCCTGCTCTCTTGCGCGCAATGGACCGGCGTACCAGTGTCAGCGCTGCTCGACGAGGCGGGCAGCGATCCTGCCGCGAAGTGGGTGCTGTTCGAAGGCGCGGACGGCTCCGCTCACGCCCGCTCCATCCCGATCGAAAAGGTGATGGCGGACACGCTTGTGGTCTACGGCCAGAACGGAGAGCGGCTACGACCCGAACAGGGCTACCCGCTGCGCGTGCTCATCCCCGGTTGGGAGGGCAACGTATCGGTCAAGTGGCTTCGGCGCATCAAGGTATCGGACCAGCCTTGGCACCTGCGCAGCGAGACCGCGCGCTACACCGATCCGATGCCCGAAGGCAAATGGCGGCAATTCAGCTTCGTCATGGAGTGCAAGTCCGTCATCACGAGACCCTCGGGAGGGATGAAGCTCACCGGGCCGGGCGTCTATCCGATCGAAGGTTTCGCCTGGTCGGGAAACGGCACTATCAAAGCAGTCGACGTCACGGTCGACGGCGGCAAGACCTGGCGCGAGGCGGTGCTGGAAGAACCGGTCCTCGATCGCTGCCTGACCCGCTTCCGTTACGTCTGGGATTGGGATGGCGGCCCAGCCAAGATCGCGAGCCGCGCCGTCGACAGTAGCGGGTACGTGCAGCCCACCGTAGCCGAGATCGCGCAGGCCCGCGCGCTCGTCGGCTTCGTGCAGCATCACAACGGAATTTTCCCGTGGTCGGTGAGCCAGGCCGGGGAGGTGAAAAATGCGATCGCATAACTTCGGCGCTGGCGCGCTCGCCCTGCTGCTGGCCTCGGCCGGCTCAGGGGTCGCGGACGGCCAATCCGGTAAGCCGCGCTTCGGCAAGCCCATTTCGGAGGCTGAGATCGCAGCCTGGAACATCGACGTCCGTACCCCGGACGGGAAGAATCTCCCAAGCGGCAAAGGAAGCGTTGCCGAGGGCAAAGTTCTCTTCGCGGCGCAATGTGCGGCGTGCCACGGCGATGACGCCAAGGGCGGATCGATGTACGGCTCGATGGTCGGCGGCATCGGATCGTTCACCACCAATACCCGCGTGCTGACGCCAGGGAGCATGTATCCTTACGCGCCGATCCTGTTCGACTATGTCCGGCGGACCATGCCGATGACCGCTCCGCAGAGCCTGACCGATGATCAGGTCTACGCGCTGGCGGCCTACCTCCTGCACCTGAACGGCCTGGTCCCGGACACTGCCGTGATGGACGCCGAATCGTTGACGAAGGTGATGATGCCCAACCGCAACGGATTCATTCCAGATGATCGTCCGGACACCTCGGCCAGGCGGTGCATGACAAATTGCTAGATCGAACTGCGGCCATACGACGTGATACCCGTTGGAATGATCTGTGACTCATATCCCGGGCGCATCGTAGCCAATCACCAAAGTATGTCGGAACCATCCGACTTGCCATGTGCTGCGCTGCAGCTCCGGGAGCCCGGTCGCTTGTCGGCACCAAACCGGGACGCCGCATCTGCGCTGCGCCGCTCGGCTGAGCACAGCGCGATGCTCTACTCTGGCTCCGACATTGCATGAGGGCGAGACGATGAGCGCCTTGGCGTGGCGGTCGGTCGGCGCCGTCAACCCGCACCGGCTCGGCGAAGCGCGGCGTCAGGCGCACAACGCGGCTCAATGGCTGGTGCGATTGGCGCGCAGCTACATCGCGCCCCAGCCGCATGCGCAGCACACGCTGCTCCAATGGGACTCACAACGACAGGCTCTCGTGACGCAGGAATTTCTGCCGCAACTGACCGTCGAGCTACGAATCCCCGAACTCGCCCTGCAGTTCAAGGAAGACGGCCGCGCCGTGCCGCACGTCATCAAGCTCGATGATCGCACGCCGGCCGAGGTCGAAGCGTGGGTATTAGTAGAGCTCCTGCACCGGGGCATCGATTACGATCGGTTCTCCAAATCGCTACCGTATAAGGTGCCCGATCTCATGACGGGGGACGCTGTCCGTTACGTCGCCGAGCCGTTGGCAGCCGAGCTAAATGAGCTTGCCACCTGGTTCGCCAACGCTGCGTCGGTTCTGGCCGCAGTCGAGAAGGAACAGCTGCGTGCGGCCACGCGCTCCACCCCGGCGCTCTGGTGCTGGCCCGGGGCCTTTCACCTCGCCATCCTGTTGCCCATGCACGATGCATCGAGCGGACCGATGCTGCGTGCCGGTTTCTCGGCCGGAGACGATCGCAATGACCAGCCCTATTTCTACGTCGCACTCCACGACGCAACGGCCGGTGCAACGCCGTGGCCCGACGCCGTCCTCACAGCCGCGAGCCTTTTGCAAGAGAGACGACCTGGCGAGACCGCACTGGATCGTGTTTGCGCGGCAATTGGCGCCATGCGGACGACCGCTGCGAAATAGCTCTCACCCATGGGCCGTGAACGCGCAAACGCTGCCCGGTGCGAATTCCGCCATTACTTCGATCTCGTGGAACGACGGCTCGCCCTGGCCGCACCGTTGGTTGCGACTTGGCTGTCTCGCGCGGCGCTCTTGACCGGGCCCGCCGTCGGGACACCGAGACGTCGCCTCAGTTCTCCGGTCTTGTTCAAGTTCTTGACAATCGCCACCAATGCGTTGGCCATCGGCATGATGGTCTCGCCCCCAGCCCAGAACAGCCCGACCTCCTGGCTCACTACCGGGTCGACCAGGTCCAACGCCTTGGTCCCCGGCCGCAAGCCGGGCATCCGCGTGAAGTAGTCGGGAATGATCGTGCACAGCTCGGTGAACTGAACTTGGAACATCAGATGGAGGATCGATTCGGATTCGACCTTCGGCGCCGGCTGGCAGCCGACTTGCGCAAACACCTGATTGACGAACCGGCGCTCATGCATCGAGGCCCTGAGCATGGCCAACGGCAGTTCAGCCGCCTCCTTCCAGCTAATTGTCGTGCGGTCGTGGAAGGGTTCCGTATCGGGCACGAGTAGGCTCAACCTTTCAGTACAGATCGGCATTGCATTGCGGCGTCCGAGGTCCGCAGTGTCCATGTAGGTGACGCCGACATCGAGCGAAAAATTGTTCAGGCCGAGCTTCATGGCGTCGTTGCCGATGAATTGCACGTCAACCTGCACGCCCGGATGTCGCTGGCGGACGAGCTGCACCAGCACGGGCAGCACCGGCGACATCGAGGGCATCGAACCGACGCGAAGGTTGCCTCGCAGATTGTTCTGCATTGCGTCGATTTCATCGCGCATCGCCGAGCAATCGGAAATCACCTGCCGCGCCCATCGCGCCACGTGCTCGCCTTCCGGCGTCAATCCATGAAAGCGCTGGCCCCGTCCGCGCAGAAAAATCGGGACGCCAAGCTCCAGCTCAAGTTGCTTGATTCCGCTGGAAAGACTTGGCTGGCTGACGTGGCACGACCGCGCCGCGCGCCCGAAATGTTCCTCCTGGGCAACTGCCACCAAATATTGGAACTGGCGCAGGAACATCGTTTTCCAATGCCTTGATCGGCTCCGTTCTCATGCCGACTCGAAGGAAGCCAATTTGGAGGTATAATAACTCCAACGTTTGAAAATGCAAAAACGATAGACAGGATCAATGTTGCAACCCCTGGGGCACCGGGGATGAATGATGCAGCCGGGGCGTTGCGCGCTACGGTCGGCTCTCCGATCGTCCAGCCGTGAGGGCCTTGGCCGCGATCTCCCTCGGCACGCTCGGTAGTCGTCATTGGCGCCTCGATTGCCATCGAGGTGGTGGCGCGTCTGTTCGGGTGAGTGCTGGGAGAGCTTGCAAGATGGCGTTCGACGCAACCACGGTCCGCCGGGATTATGGCGATCCCGAGCTGGAAGCGTATGCCTGCCGGACGGACTGCGCCCTATTCGACTATGCGTTTATTGGCCGCGCACGGCTCGATGGGCCTGGCGCCCTCGACGCCATCGGGGAGCTGACAAGAAGGCCACTGGCCCGCTCGCTGCCCGGACGAATCCGCTACGCGCTGCGAGAGGATTCGAGCGGCCACGTGCTTTCGGATCTGACCGTTTGGAGGCACGGCGAGGCCTCCTACGAAGTGATGAGCGGCCGGTCCGAGGACATCTCCGATCTCGTTCTCACCGCTCGACCTGATTGCGATGTGGAAGACTTGAGCGCTCGCACGTCGATCTTCGCGCTGCAGGGACCGGGCTCGCTCCAAGCCCTTGCGGGGCTAGCGGACGTGGGCGCGCTTTCGAAGCTCGGCTATTTCACCTTTGTGCCGATCAGAATTTGCGATGTGGAGTGCATCGTCGGGAGGCTCGGCTTCACCGGCGAGCCTGGGTTCGAGATTCTCATGCCGCGCCCTGCCGGAACAGAACTCTGGGAACTGCTAGCGCGACGGGCGCGGCCCGCCGGCTTTGCCGCCGCCGACATACTGCGGATCGAGGCGGGTTTCGTGCTGTTTGCGAATGAGTTTCGCCTTCCGGTGACGGCGCGGGAGGCCTGCCTCGAGCGCTTCGCTGGTTTGCGCAGTGCGCCGGAGGAGGCGGAGATCGCCCTCGTCTGCTTTCGGGCGAACACTCGCGAAAAGCCTGTTCTGTGGCAACCGACGGCACGCCTCGTTCGCCCAACCGGGTCGGGAATGATCACCGTCACCTCAGCCTGTCACAGCCTAGAGGCGGGCGGCACGCTGGGGCTGGGCTATATATTACGATCCGGCCTGCTTGCGGGCGCGCCGCTGCATGATCCGGTCGGGGCGTTTGCCGATATCCGGCTTGCCCCGTTGCCCTTCTTCGACCCGCAAAAGCGTCGTCCAAGAATGCCGTGGACTTCATGGCCTAGGGCCAGAGATGCCGGTTCATAGACCTTGGCAAACGCTTGATAGGCACTGCGTATTTGACTTGATGCGACGCGAAGTCGCCCACTTGATGCTTGTGGGCCAAACCATCGGCACGCTCGGTCGCCGAAGCTGGTCACCCGTCTCTAACCATTCCGTTGATCCATCATTTCAACCAAGGCAGGACCGTCATGGCTGAAGCCGCACCACGCAAGGAAGCTGCCCCTCGCCGAAAGGTGACGATTAATACGCTGATGGCCAAGATGCGCAGAGGCGAGCAGATCACACAGCTTGCCGCCTACGACTACCGCACGGCGGTCGTTTCGGATCGTCTCGGGATGGACATCCTGTGCGTCTCCGACACCGGCGGCATGATCCTATTCGGGCATCAGAGCACGGTCACCGTCAGCTTCGACGAGGTGATGATGATGGCGAAGGCCATCGACCGCGGCTCGAAATACGGGCTGCGCATGGTCGACATGCCGTATTGGAGCTTCCACGTGTCCAAGGAGCAGGCCGTCGCCAACGCCGGCCGATTCGTGCACGAGGCCAACGCCGAAGTAATGAAGTGCGAAGGTAACCGGCATCACGCCAAGAATATCGAGGCGATCGTGCAGGCGGGCATTCCGGTCCAGGGCCACATCGGCATCACACCGATGCGGATGCCGCAGCTCGGCGGCTTCGTCGCCCAGGGCAAGACGGCACAGCGGGCGAAGGAGCTGGTGGACGACGCGAAGGCCTTCGTGGACGCCGGCTGCTTCTCCATTCTCTGCGAGGTCACGACCTCAGAAGTCGCCGAGTATCTGGCGCAAATACTGCCGGTACCGGTGATCAGTCTCGGCGCCGGCAATTGCGCGCACGGCGTGCACATTATTTCGTCCGACCTGTTTCACCTTTGGGAAGAGCACGTGCCGCGCCATTCGCGCATCTACACCGATCTCATCCCGATCATGGAGGACGTCGTCAGCCGTTACATGGCCGACGTCCGCAGCCGCAACTATCCCGGCCCGAAAGAGACTGTCTTCATGGAGTCCGAAGAGCTCATGAAGTTCGCCAAGGACATGAAGTGGGAGAAGAAGCTCGACGAGATCGGCGCTCAGAAGAAATCGGCGTGAGGCGGGCCGAAATAGACGGAGGAGCCATGAGCCTCCTCGACCTGACGCGGATCGTTCGGCCCGCCCTTCTCTTCGCGGCGGCGATCACGTTGACGGCCGCTTGGCCGGCGGCGGGGCAGACCAGCATCAAGTTCTCGCTCGACGGCCGCCTCGATGGGCTGGCTGCGACTTTTTTCCTCCCCCCGGATAGGGGCTACTTCAAGACCGAGGGCCTGGACGTGACCCTCGACGGGACGGCGACCATGCTCGAGCCGATCACCCGCGTTGCGTCGGGCGCGTACGACATGGGCCTCGCCGATATCAACACCCTCATCAAGTATCGCGATCAGCATCCCTCGCCGCCGGTGAGAGCGGTGTTCATGGTCTACAACAAGCCGCCCTTCGCGATCGTGGCGCGTAGGAGCCGCGGCAT